>Ga0233415_10000736_pt1 | contig 15036 bp, 18 predicted proteins | sample Na_anoxic_12_MG_FD_188631 | JGI IMG/M metagenome (GOLD analysis project Ga0233415, IMG submission 188631) | Seawater microbial communities from Saanich Inlet, British Columbia, Canada - Na_anoxic_12_MG | ecosystem: Environmental > Aquatic > Marine > Inlet | place: Canada: British Columbia... | reverse complement strand
GTAGGTATAGCTTTATAAGCTAACTCTATTTTCCCAGTATTATAGTTAGGAAATATACAAGAGTCTGTAAGCCTGTAAGTTAGAGAAACATTGTCCAATTGGTCAACAGTCTCTACATTATGCTTACCGTGATAAGAATCTGTACTTGCTCTAAAAGCAGCTTTAGTTTCACTATCTCTAACCTGTAAAACAGAATATAGGTCACAAGGTAAAAAAGCTCTACCTTCTACTACGTCAATAACTTCTATTCTATCTGAACAAGATATAGGCGCACCAATAAGTTCAATACACTCTCCAACCCATTCTATAACGTCAGGTAAGTCTACATTCTCAATAGTACCCACATCTCTGAATACTCTCTCTATAATAGAATTTACACTAACAGTTTTACCGTTTAAAGCCATAATTACATTTTAAATTCTTTAACTACATCTACAATAGTCTTCATTTCTTTGTCACTCTCTTTAGAATCCTTCTTACCTTTAAAAGGGTGTTCTTTAGTATACAACACTAGCATTTCTTTACCATCTTCCTTCATAGGAACCTCATAGTAATCACCGTTATCTTTTTTCATGTACTTGCAAGCAAACACAACATAACCACCGTTATCAGCTTTTACTATCTTTAATTCTTTTCTACACTCAGGAGTATCAATAATTCTCTTTTCTATCCTATCGTGTAAGTCATATAAATCCATAATGTTTATTTTGTGTAATAATCAATGTTTAAATCTTCGTCTTTTAAAATCTTAGCTATTTCTCTTTTATTAGCTCTAGAGGCTTTGAAAACATATCCAGACTTAAATCTGTAGTTAGCACTAGCTTTACCGTAGTACCATTTGCTAATGTAACCTTTAGTGTGCTCATTTGTAAATCTAACTAGTTTTTTTGCTTCTTTTGCTTCAGGGTTTTCTGCCCACAACTCATTTGTTGCTTTCCAGTCTACTGGTAAAGAACGTGTAATAAGTAATCCGTTCTCATCAAATTCCATTTTAGGCTTGTACTTCTTTATACTTACATCGCCCATTCTAGCAGGTAACTTAAATTCAAAATTTTCATACATAATTTCCTCACAAACCATCTGGTTAAAATCAGAAACTATCTTTGAATAGGTTGCCCTATCTACAAAATACTTAGAATTTTTATAAATAATACCTCTTTTCTCTCCCTCTAAATATTCTTTAAAGTTATTTATAGCGTAATAATCATAATAATCAGCCATTCCATACTTCTCCATTATCTATCTGTATTACTGTTGTTTGCGTTATTTGCTTTGTCTTTAGGCATTTGTGCTGACTGTACTAGTTGTGCAACCACTTGTTCTTTAACAAAAGGGACCATCCATTTCTCTAACGGGTAAGAATCCACTAATGGGTCATAACACGAATTACCTTGTGCATCACAATACTTGGTTACGTTAAATGGTTCTTCAAATACACCTCTAATATTTACATACTTCAACATCTTATACGCTACGTTAGTAGTCTTAATATAAATTCTATCGTCTAATAAGAAAGCATATACTTGATTCTGAGTATACTTACCATTACCTGTATATAAAGCCCTCTCATAAGGCACGTAAGAGAAATCATAGTTTAATAAGTCTACTGGTCCAACCCTTGTAATAAGTTCCTTACCTTTAACAGTAATTGGCTTTGGTAACTTTTCTTTAGTTCTAAGTATTGAACATCCTGCAGGTACATCTGGGCATACAGACCTATCAGCTACTTCTAGCTCCATAGCTCCAAGAGTTTGTGTTATAGAGTCATTAACCAGGTTTCCTGGCTCACTGTATTTCTTTCTAATCCATAACGCTCTTTGATTAGAAATTAAGTAACTAAGGTATCTATTAGATAAATCAATATCATCAGATAATTTGTGGCTCTTTACAAGCTCCTTAATGTCATAAATTAATTCGTTTTCTACCATTTTATTTAGCTATTTTCTTGTAACTAGTATTGCTTATTTTGTAGTACTTACTACAATCTTTACACTGTAACAAATGTTGTAATGTTCCTGCTGCAGTTGACATCTTTTTAACATAGTTAAAATCATCACTACCACATCCAGGGCAAGTTTCTTTATCTCCGTTAGAAATCATACCAACGTGAGTATTAGGTTTAATGTAAGAATCTAATTTATGGTAAACTCTTTCAAGTAGCTCAACATCCTTAGAGCAATACTTAACCATTTTATCCATAGATTCTTTACAGTTGTCTTCCATTATGTTTGTCCACAAAGAGAATCCACCAGTTTCCATTTTATTCTCCCCTAGTAATATCTCTGCTAAGTAGTCTAGTTTATTGGAGTTAAAGTTAAACCCTCCTCTTCTGGCTTTCTTTAGAGTATCTAATGACTTAACGTAAGCAGGAAAAGCTAGACCATGTATAATAGCTCTAGTCCTAACCCAAGGAATATCAAATCTGTCTCCATTGTGTCCTATAATTTCATCAGCGTCTATGACAACATCAATGAAAACTTCTAGCATTGTTTTATCACATTGCTTATCATCCCAAGTTAAGTAGTGTACTTTTTCATCGTGTTCATATTTCCAACAGATGCAGATGATTCTTCTCTCTTGTATAATATTTTGTGGCGGTAAGTTTAACTTGTAACCAGCTCTCCAAGAGTACATTACATTAGGACTAGTCTCAATATCAAAGAATACTCTTTTAAAGTTCTTCTTACCAGCAGCAACTAAAGAATCTTCTTCTCTAATTTCTTTCTTAATATTAATAATATCATCCTTAGTAGTGTTAAGTCTAAATGCTAGTTTCTTACTACCCCACTTTAAATAACCTCTATTCTCTTTTAAAAACTCTTTAATCCCTTCCATTAAATTTTAATTTTGTTTGATAAGATATCCTATAAGTTTTATCTAGAAACCCATAAGATATTCCAAATACCTCTTCTTTTTTGTTTTTTAATAATAATGAAGGCCCAAACCCAAAAGAGTTTTGGCTACCTTCTACAAATCCTCCTATAAATAATTCTCTTCTTGGTGTTATTGTACCGTCTGGTACATGTATGAATACACTATCTGTTCTATTAATGTACTTAGGAAATTTAGCTATGTACTCTATATCATTGTATATAACCTCCCCTTTTGCCTTAGTAGTGATTACTCCTACCAACATAGAATCCTCTATTTCAGAGGTATACACGTAAGTAGTGTCCTCATTGATAACTATAGTATCGTGTATGGCAGGTGGTCTAGCTACAACAGTTACGGTGTCTACGATGTGTACTGTATCTATTTTAGTTGTTACTAACGTGTCCCAATTATTGACAACTTTTGTGACAACTTTTGATTTACCACCACTAGTACAAGACCTAACCAAAAGTACTGCTAATACTAGCAGCACCAATGATTTAATATTTTCTTTTTTAATAAGCATTACACTATTTTTTCAATTCTTTCAATTGCTCTGAAGTAAGCTTCTGAAATTCTATTTCTACCGTCTTCAGATAATAATATTTTACAATCTGGAGTATAGGTATCCATGAAGAAACTTTCTAATAGTATAGCAGGGCAAGCTGTCTTTGTTAGTACATAGAATAAAGATTCTTTATCTACATCCCCATCAGATAAATCATTCCTCATTTTTTGATGTGGGAAATTTGCTTCAAATACTTCGTAGAAAATTGAAGCCACTGAATCAGAATAACTTTCTCCTGGAGAAGTAAATACTTCAAAACCAGAACCGCCTCCTGCATTTGCGTGTATAGAAACTAATACACAATTTCTATCTTTATGTAACTTATTAACTCTGTCCACTCTTTCTTTTAAAGAAACATCTTCTAGTTCAGGAACTAGTACGTGGTAGTCAATATCAGCATCTTCTAGTCTTTTAGAAAGCTTGCTTACAATAGCCCTGTTAAACTCATACTCAAATAACTGTTGACCATTAGGCCAAACTGGGCTTCTCTTACCTGGAGTATCTTCTCCATGTCCGTTATCTAGTACCCATAAAGTCTTAGGGTTTCTTTCTTTAACAACTTCAACAACCTTCTTTTTAGCTTTTTTATTAGCCATATTCTTAAAAAAATTTATTAATCTCATATTCTACCAAAAAAGAATCCCTACAGCTAAGTAGGGAATCTAATTATTTTATCATAAAGTAAACTGTCTCCAAGTCTTCAGTGCTAATATCTCTAGGCAAGTCCTTCTCTTTAATTGTAACATAAGATAAGTCTACACCTTTTTCTTCTAACTCTGATAACTCTTTTAATTGGTTTTGTCTAAAGTCAATAGCTTCCTTGTATTTCTTTTGAAGAGTTTTTAAAGCTTTTTCAAACTTAGTGAACTCAGCATCTTCAAAAGAGTACTCACCATTTTCAGTTATTTCAGGTGAACCATCCTCTTTTCTTTTACAATGCTTCTCACAAGTCTCTATACGCTTTTCTTCAAATTCTCTGTACTCGTCAGTGACCTTGTACGTTTCTTCAACTTGTTTAATCTCCTCTAGCATTCTGTTTTTGTTTTTAACAACAGCCAGATTAAACGTTAAACCTTTTAAGCTTTTCATTTTTGTAAGACCCTCATAAGTCCTAAACATTTCCTCGTATTTCATATAAATGCAATTTTATTACAAGCTAAATATAGCTTTTATAGTAATAAAAAGCAAATAAATCTATGCTTTTGGCATAACTAAAATAGCGTCAATAGTACCAGTTTCACTGTTGTTATTAAAATTAATTTTAATGTATTTTTTAATAAAAGGTGAATAGTCCATATTTATAACTACTTCAGCACTATCTATAGTTACTGCTCCAGCAGTTAATTCTGAGTGCTTTACTTCTGCATAAATGTCTTTATCCAAAGATTCTGTAAATGTAAATGTAGAGCCTGTTCCTGACACACCGCTTACTTTTATAATTATAGATAAGTGTGTGTATCCTTCTAAATTAGGGGTTGTAAAAGTAGTGTTACCTTCGCTATAATTGTATGCAGAACCTCCTAGTAAATCAATTATTTTATTTCTCATGTTTTATCTTTTAAATAGTTTCCAACCTATATACTGTGCTAATATTGGGTACGTGTTTCTTTTAACCCAACTATACCTATATACTTCCATTATCTTCTTAAGCATAATGTTAGTATTCTTGACATAGAGTTCTAAATCCAACGAACCTCTAAGACTCTCTCTATTTTGCATACGCCAATCATGCCATACAAAAACAGGTGGGAACATGTTAATCCAAGTACTATCTTTAAACCAAGTTAAACCATCTGATTGAGTATAGAAATCCCAGTGCCGATCAAAGTGGGCTTTGGTTATTTCTTTTCTCATATAAAGAGGAACACCTTTTGTTATAAAAGATGCCCTCATTACTTTAATGATTTCTTCCTTGCTATTGTCCATTAGATAGTAACCACCTCAATATTAGATTTATCATCAAGACTTAAATGCTCAACTAAAGCATCTTTAACTGGTTCAACCCATGTACCTTTGATAAAGTCCATTTGTGCTAATTGCTCAGTATTTAGTATGTAATCACTAATACCACTTACCTTATCCGTAGTACCTTTCTTTCTAAAGAATACACTGTCAGCATCATCTGTGATAGCTTCTAAATTAGCTTTAGCGGGAATATCAATAGAGATTCCACCTGTAGTTGCTAGCCTTTCTGTTCTTACCTGTGCGTTAATGTAAACGCCTGTTAAAGCTACACCGCTTGATGTAACTAATTCTTCATTTACTTTAAAATAAACTGCCATTATTTCTATTTATTTGTTGTTTTAAATTTTATTATTACTTCGTACTCCTTAATTAATATTACTACACAAGATACCTCATTATCTTTACATAACAAAATGCTCCCGTATTATTCAAAAACTGCCTTTATACTTCCCCCATCCATGACTTTATCTATAACTGTTGAATAATTGGGGATAACGTACACGTTTACAATATCATCAAATGAATTTAAAGTGTCTTCATTTTCCACGTTTACAGTAATTCCAATAGCATATCTATTAGTATTTTCTATTACATCACAAAAAGTGACTGTCCCTAAAGATTCTAATTCTGTTATAAGTTGTTGCTTATCCATTATTAAATATAATTAATTTTCATGATTGGTCTTGCATCTGTTAAAGAACAAGAACCTGATGGGTATGACCCATCCCTTCTTTTATAAGCTGTCAAATTAATACCAAAACTGGTATCGTAATAAGTATTTGGACCGCTAAATTCATAACTACTATCTTTATTTTCCCACATTATAACTAAGTTATTAGTACCGTTATAAGAAAAGTTAGATGTTGTTAAGTCAAATTTTATCCAAGTGTCGTTATCAGATGTTGTATAACTTTTTGAAAAAGTTCCTTTTACCGTTGTTTTATTGCTTACTGTATAGTTTGTTAAATCAACCATAGGTGTGTTACTGCTAAAATCAGATTCAGTAATATGTCCCATGATTATTTTTTGACTATTAGCTGTAAAATTAGAACTTATATTATCTACCTTAAACTCTATACTGTCAATATTTCTACTAGATACTAATTCACTTTGAGTAATAATCATTGCACAAAACGAATAGTTATATTCGTATGACCAAGGAGATGTGTTTATTGAAGCAGGTATAGAGGTACTATTAGGGTTTCCTATTGTAATAGTTCCTGCAGAACTTCCACCACTCCTAGACCCCATGTTAATAAATTGTGCTATATGCATATATAATCTATTATTATGAGTAATTTTGAGAATAATTTACTAATAAGTCTGTACCATCATAGTAGCATACTAAAGAATCTATTTCAGATGCACCAGTAGAAATTGTAGGTGCTGTACCACTTGGAAATTTTACTGTACCACCACTAATAGTATATGTACCTATATTTACTGGGCTACTACTTTTTTGTGTAACTGGTATAAAATATGTACCACCAGCTTTTAAATTTGTAAAAGTTAAAGTTATATCCCCAGTAGCACTTGCTAAGTCTAAAGGCTGTGAATTACCATTGTTACCATCAAAAGTACTAGAATTAGCTGTTACATTTATTGTTGAAGCTTGGTACGAATATATTTGACCACTAGATGCAATATTTCCTACTACGTCTAATTTTTCATTAATACCAGTCGTTTTACCTATTGCAAAATTACCGCTTGAATCTAACCAACCGTCTGATTCTGAACCAAATCTAAAAGTAGGTGTAGATAAATCCAAATAAAATTCGGCTGTTCTCCTAACTGAATTAGTCCTTGTTGCCCCATAAGTTGAAGCAGAAAATATCATAGAGTTAAACTGTGTAACTTTAGCTTTGTTTCCAATAGCTAAACCTGACCCGTTAACGGTACTTTCCGCATCAAAACCTAACGCAACCCCATAGCCAGCATTAAGAGCGTTTTTACCTATTGCAACCCCTGAAGAAGCCGAACTTGAATTACTACCTATGGCTAAAGATGAACCACTAGTAGCTGAAGCCAAATAACCTATCGCTGAACCTGTTGAACTCGCAGAAGCCCCATAACCTATTACAACATTATATCCACCGCCTGTATCTGTGTTACCGCCTATAGCGATTCCAGAGAATGAAGTAGATGTTGCTCCGTCCCCTATTGCTATTGAATATGTATTGTTTGCTGTAGCTCCGTCTCCTATTGCTACATTTGTTTTATCTCCATAAGCAGCGCCTAACCCTAAAGCGAACCCGCCTGCATCATCAATTTTAAGCAATTGAGTAGATGAACTGTTTTCTACTAATAAAGCTGTAGTAGCATTTGTTGAACCTAATCCTTTAACATTTAATCTCTTTGTATATGTTTGTCTATCATTTTCAATTCTAAAAGCTTCTAGTCCCCCTGAGTTTTCAAACAATACAGTATAAGTCCCTGATGAAGAATTACTTCCTCTAACTTTTAATCTTGCACCAGTACCGCCAATATGACCAATACCTATTTTTAAGTCACTATAAAATTGACCTAAACTTCCATTTAAACCTAAAATATTATTACCACCAGCCCCTAGGAATAAGGTTGCCGCTCCATTATTAATATAACTTGTACCCCCAGCGATTTGGTACATTTTTAAACCACCAGTAATACCAGATTTTTTAATCTCAAGTTCAGAACCTGTATCAGTAAGTAATTGAAGTGTGTTACCGTCTAAATCGTGTATTCTATTTCCAGTTAAGGTTAAGTCAGCTGTTGCCATATTATCAGCAGAAAAGTTACCAGTAATTGTACCGTCATCTAAAACTTTCAATAATTCAGTACCCGAACTATTTTCTACTAACAATGCTGTAGTAACATTTGTTGAACCTAAGCCAGTTACATTAAGTCGTTTAGTATGTGTTTGTCGGTCATTAGTTATTTTGAAAGCTTCACTACTTGCACTACTTTCTACTAAAAACAATTTAGCAGATGAAGCGGCTCCTGAACCACCTCTAACTTGTAAATATGCATCCCCTACTGGTCCGTCAGGAATTATTATAACCCTTGACTTATACTTAGCGTAACCATTAGCTAATTCTAATTGGTTAAGGTCTCCGCTACCTCCTAAGAATAAAGAGTTTTGGACATTGTTAATGTAAGTGTACCTTGGACTAATTTCAGACCATATTTTAAGACATTCAACACCTGAAGTTGTCTCACTATTTCTTATACCTAAATATCCTCCTGTTGCAGATGAAGTTTTAAAAGTTAATTTATTTCCGTCTAAATCGTGACCTCTATTTCCTGTAAGCGTTAAATCAGCAGTTGCCATGTTAGCTGCAGTTGCTGCAGAAGAATCCTCTGGTATTTTATAATATTTTATATCTGACATTTTTGTTATGTTTTTACACGGTGTTAATCACCTATATATATATTTTAATTCTAGTTAGCAAGACATTGTATACAATATCAATAAGTTATAATAGCCTATTTTTTAAGTTTAAATTTTACAAAAGCGCCGTTAACTGAATCAAAAGCTTCAGTGATGTCTCTTACCATTCCACTTATTTCAAAAGATATTATTTCAAACATAGTAAGTATTAGAAACTCATTTGATAATCTATAATTACCTGACGGAGAAAACATTCTTTCTATTCTATGAGTGTAGTTTTTAAGCGTCTTTGATCTAACAGTACCAAATTTACCAATAATTAATAATATCTTATCTTCTGGTACGCCCATATCAGACAGTCTAGATGATAAAGAACATTCTAAATTATCGTCACACTCCATAAGCCAATTAAGTATATGGGTTTTTAGTAACTCATTAGTAAATTCAAGGCCTTCTTTTTCTAGCTTTTCCTTTTCTATTTTATAAGTATCTAACATCCTAGTTTGCGACCAGTGTACAGAGTTCATTTTTTCTTCTACAAAAGCTTCAAATACCAGTGTCTTGCTTATATCTACTTTGCCATCAGTCTCAAATACCTTATCTAATATCCTTTTCTGCAGCTCTAGTTCAATAAAAAGTTCGTGATGGTATAACTTATCAATTGTTAAACTTAATTGCTCTCTACTATCTTCTTTCTCCTCTTTTTCCTCTTTCTCATCTTCATACTCCTTTTTCCATTTAAAATATTTAGGAATGTCAGTAACAAGGTTGTTAAGACTTTTTTTAAGTACAATTATTAAAACTATGATAATACCGAACACAGTTAGTAGTGCTCCGCTATTAATTTTTTCTGTTATCTCTGATAAAAATTCAAATAAGTGTTCCATCTTTTATACTGCTTTCTCTTTTGTTATTTACTTTAATTGCCATGACTTAGTTTAAATTTAAACGAATTAAATAATTATAAAAAAATTTTATATTTTATAGGTAAATTAAGAACTTGTTACTGTTTCCCAAGCTGAACCTGTATAAACACAAAGTTTAGCAAGTGTACTATCAAAAACCATTAAGCCAGTTGCTGGAGCTACTATTGCATTCTTTTCTGTCGTTGTCATATTATCAGCAGAAATAGTTCCCCAAGTAGCATAACCATCAGCATCAGATGTTAACACTTTACCTGCACCTTGGTTATCGTCTACAATACGTAAAGCATAACCTTCACCTGCACCGTTGTTTCTACCTTCAAAATAACCTGCGACATTAGTACCCGTACTATTAGAAGTAGAAGTAACATTAACACCATAATTAAAAAGGTCAGAACCTGAAGCACCAAACTTACCACCAACGTTACCCCAAACTCCGCTATGGCCTGTAACAGAACCAGAAGAATTACCTTCAACACCTGAGTTAAACCCTGTGTTTTTAGTGGCTGCGTTAAAACCGTATATAGCTGCGTCAAGTGCGTCTGAACTTGAAGCTAACACAGAAAACTTTCTATTAGATTGTGGAGCAGTACCTACAGATGTATTATTGCCGCTTTCGTAGAATTGGGAATAAATCAATGTATTTGAAGAAGTCCAAAGAGCTAGTCTTGTAGATATACCTGTACCTGATATAGCAAGGTCTTCCCAAGAAGCGTTACCACTAGCATCAGATGTCAGTACCTTACCTGTGCCTTGATTTCCATCAACAACTTGTAAAGCATAGGCATTACCTGCTCCTGCATTAGAGGCTTCAAAGTAACCTGCTATGTTGTCTCCTGAATTATTTTCATTAGCAATAGAGTACAAAGCGTAACCTGTCCCTTTTTGCCAACTACCGTGGAAAAATGCTGCTGACTTGTTTGGCGTATAAGTAGAGTAACCTGTAGAATTATCTCTTGCTCTAGAATACATTCCCATAACTGCTGTAGGAGCAGCGTGAGTACTTGTTGTGCTAAATACTATATTCTCTGCGAAGTTATTTGAAGTGCTTAATGCTGAGTCAATGTTACTGCTCGAGTTGTTAATGTACGCTTCTATCTTTATACCGTCATCACCTGTATTTTTAATAAACAATCTTTCTGAGTTTGCGGCTGCTTGAGAACCATCAGTTAAAGAAAAAGTTGTTCCGTTATATCTAATGTTATCTGAGTATTGGAAGTCTGTAGTACCATTCATGTATGGAACTTGATGATAACTTCCTAAAGTAACACCACCTGCAAGGGCTTGCCAAGTACCTTTACCTGTAGCATCACAAGTTAAAACATAACCATTTTGCTCAGTTCCATCTACAATTTTAACAGAACCTGCAATTTCTAATTTTTCAGTCGGTGTATCTAGACCAATACCAACATAACCTTTAGAAGCACCGCCACCTAAAATTGTAATGTCTGATGTGGTAGTTGATAGATTAGTTCCTACTGTTTTACCTGCATAAAATGCTATATTATCAGTTGTACCTGTACCTGCATTGTTTATGAAGTTCATATCATTAGCCTCAGATGTTGCAAGTAAAAAACCATCTTTTACAGTTCCAACATCATTTGCTGTTGATGACGGCCCTATTATACCCCACTGTAACTGGCAATTTGCTGTAGTTGTCCCAACAGACATAAAATTAGTGTAAGTTGGCTCATCACTAGTTAACAGTAATTGAGAAGTACTATCTCCGTTTTCATTATCTAATCTAAGTTTGAAAGAACCATTAGCACCTTCAACATTAAATTTGCTGTCTACTGTGGTTACTCCTATACCTACATTTCCACCAGTATAATGGATTCCATTTGCGTTTTCAACCCATAAGCCTCCTACTGGAGACCAAATAGTCCCATTATAAAATTGGTACTCATTATCATCGGTATTATAAACTAACCAAGAGGTTGCAGGAGACATGGCATCTCTCTGTACTGTAGTAACTCTTGGAGCCATAAATCCTCCTACAGTACTACTTACATCTAATGCCGCTACCTGTTCTCTAGTTGAACTAATAATATTACCTAAAGAACCAGTTTTAATTTCCTGGTTATACCCAACAATACCGTTAGAATAAGATAAACTAACATCTTTATCGCCTACATTCAGCGTAGAAATAGTTGATGTTATTGTATTAGTGGAAGTAGTTAACGACTTACTAGGTGTAATCAACGAAATGACTTCCTCTACTGCACCCGTTTCTAGTCCTGCTCTAAAATAGAAACTGTTAGAGTTATTTAGTATTAAATCTTTATCCTTGAGGTTATGCGTTCTATTAGCTGTAAAATTTAAGTCATTTTCAGCAAAGTTTTTAACGCTGCCAGCTTTAGCTAGCCCTAAAGTATCTATAAAATCACTTAGTCTTACTCTCTCTACTATTGTACCACTGTCTTTAAAAGCTAATACCCAATCTTTAGTATCTAAGTCCTTAATTTTATTTAATGCGTTTTTGTATAGTTGTTGAGCCATATTTAACAGTTACATTTGTCATCTAATATCTTATAGCAGTGATCTATTAGTTTACACAACTCTTCTGGTGTAGAGCAATTCCACACACTAAGTATTTCTTCTAAAGAATTTTGTAAATTAGTTTTTGTCACAGATAAGGAATTTTGCGGGTCTGATAATACTACACTTACGTTAGTAGTAAATGAAGAGCCTGCGTCATAGCTGTAAATATATAGAATATTATTGAATTTTGTTGCACGGTACTCTGGTGAAGTAGTGTTGTTTTCAATAGCATTATAAAAATGGTCAACAATGTCAATAGCGTTTCCAGTACCGCTGTATTGTGGCAGTGAAATTAACCCTATCATTATATCCATAATGACAGAGTCATTAGTTTCTTTTTCAAGCTCTAATTTATAAGCAAAAGTAGGTTCTTCATCAAAAGGTGTATAACAGGCTACTCTATTTAGTAGCCTTGTTAATGTTATACTATTATTAGCTAGTTTTTTGGCTTTACAAGAACCTACCATTAAAGCATCTACTAACTGAGAAGTTAGTGTACCGTGCTTACATTTGATATTTAATATGTTGTTTACCAATACATTTTTGATTATAGGCATAGTTACTTTTTAATAGTTAATACTGCTCTTCTAATTGTAACGTCACTAGCTATACCAGACGCTAACTCTACTGTTAGCTTTACTGTTACATCTTGTGTAAAATCAAGACTAGGTACTGGACCTGCATTACTGACCCTTAAGTCATAAGCGGAACCATCATAAAACATGGACGCATTCTCTATGTACATAGTAGCAGCATCTTGGTAAAACATCTCACAATTAGATTTGATTATATAGTTATTAGGGGAAGCCGTGATTGTTGTGCTAGAATCAAATACAATAGCATCTACCCCTCCCTGCTGAACTCTTAACCTTATAGCTTTTGCGTTTGTATTTGCAGCAGTCCTAATGTTTAGCTCTGCCTCTACATGTTGTGCGTTAGTGTCCAGTGTTCCTCCAGGAATTTTGAATACCAGTACATCCTGTTCTGCTGTAGTTGCAGACAATGTAGCACCAATCACGCTAGCATAAGAATTAGTTAAAATTACATCTTGGCTAACTTCTAGAGCAGCAGCAGGGATAACCCCAGCTTCCGCTAAACTTGGTTTAAAAACCACCTTGTAAGCTGAGCCATCATAAGTTGCTTCAATCTCTACATTTTTATTTGTCAAGTTACTTGGCATAGCTACACCAAAAAAGGTTAGGCTGTTACCGTCAGGTATAATATCTGCAAAATATTGCACAGTAAAAGTTGTACCATATCTAGGCGAACCAGAACCAGTTATTGACCAGTTAGATGTAAGTGTTACACTACCAGTGCTTTCTATCATATATTTATCAATACCATCATCTACAGCTACAAGTTCTGTACCACCAGCAGCTAAGATTTCAATGTATTGTATTCCTTTATTCTCTGCCATAATTATTGTTTAAGTAATGTTATTAATTTTTTGTTACAGTGAAAGTTTTGAGAGGATACTCCTGTTGAGTATAATTGAATACTCGTAGTAGCAGTAAAATCTAATCCTGTTACAGTAGAAGTTAACAACTGTGGAGAAGCATGCTCTTTACAGAACTTCAAAGTTAATCTACCTGCAACAACACCTGTTCTTGTGAACGTGTACTCTAACATTGAGTATTGCCTACCAGCATTCTGTACCAGTAATTCAGTGTAAGCTTTTGAACCTCCTATATGTAGTTCAACAGTAGCTTGAGCAGACTTTTCATCAGTTACTACTGAAGAATAAAAGTATGCTAAACCTTGGATAGAGTCACCATCAGCAGTTAATGTGTTAGCTGGTAAAGTATATGTTTTATTAGTAAAAGCAGTTAAAGCTCCAGAAGTATTAACGTCATTGTTAGTATCTGCAAATAATAATGGAGTACCATCTACACCATTAGTACCTATAACACCGTTTGGAACAAACGATAAGACAACTTGGTCACCGTTCGCAAATGTTCCATTACTAGCAATATGGGTAATTGCAAGAGTGTGGTCAGAACCATTATCAGTGCTAGAAAGCACATCTGCCATAAAGAATACAGTAGAATCATACTCCTTGAAAATTTTAAGTTTACCTCCGTTTCCAGAATTATCTAAAGCATCTAAAAAAGCGTCAACATTTACGCTATCTGAATTATTATCGTTTACATAAACCTCTGTAACAGAAGCTAATGTAGCATTATTAAATCTAAGTTTTGTTGTAAGGGGACCAGAAGTAAGAGTGGTTTCAAAGATAAATTTTTGTGAGAATCCTCCAAACAAACCATCTTGACCATTTGTACCATCTGCACCATCATTACCGCTTTGAGCAGTAGGTAGTGTTACGTCATTTAATGAACAGTTACAAGCCATATTTTAACAGTTACAATCGTTATAGTTACATAGAACAGCTAGTCTTTCTAGCGTCTTTGATACTGTATTAGTATCTAAACAAGCTCCTGCGTTACGCAAGCCTTGTAATAAACCTTCTGCCAGGTTAGCATTATACAATAAAGTTGCTGCATCACATTTACAAGTACACGGGTCAATAACTGACTGCCAATACTTTTCTACGCAACAAGATACTTTTTGTAAAAATAGTACTTGTAATTCATAAGTAAAAGTGTTTGTGGCGGTTGTTAGTGTATAAGTGATTTTTCCTATACCGTCAGCATAGCTATTTATTGTGATAGCATTAAACTCTATTTCTCCTGTTACCGTAGCAGGGATTTGAGATAGGATATCAACAGTTTGCACTGATGTTCCATTAAATTCAATATCTAAAGTTGCAGCAGTTACATCTGAACCTGCGATATTAGGAG
>Ga0233415_10000735_pt1 | contig 15041 bp, 14 predicted proteins | sample Na_anoxic_12_MG_FD_188631 | JGI IMG/M metagenome (GOLD analysis project Ga0233415, IMG submission 188631) | Seawater microbial communities from Saanich Inlet, British Columbia, Canada - Na_anoxic_12_MG | ecosystem: Environmental > Aquatic > Marine > Inlet | place: Canada: British Columbia... | reverse complement strand
CAAGATTATGACTTAATCATTCTATTTAGTAATCCCTTATAATCCATTAGTTTTAAAGAAAGCCAATTTTTTTAATAAGCTTTTTAGTAAAAAAGAAGAATCAGAGAACAAAGAACAAAAATTTCAAGCAATTAAAAATAATCTTTGGCAGAGAGTAGAATTTATTACTACGAGCTTGTCAGGAATTGGTATTAAGTCAGTCCCATTAAAAACAGATGAGCTAATTGAACTATTCTATAAATTGTACAATCCGAGCGCTAAAGAAGACCCAGAATTATCAAAAGCTAAAGAAATGAGAAACCAATGAGCTTATTTAAAAAAACAATCAAAAAAGAAGATATGATTAATCTAGAGCAAGAAACCAATTTAATTGATTTAATTGCTCCAGCTGGATTAAAAATCAATTCTAATTATTTACAGATTGGCGAGAAATATGCTCGAACCATTTTTATTTTCAGCTATCCTCAAAATTTAACGACTGGCTGGCTTTCCCCTGTAATTACCCTTGACCAGGAAATGAATATATCTTTATCTATACATCCGACCGAAACAAGTACTGTTTTAAAAAAATTGACCAAAAAAACAGCTCAAATCCAGTCGCAAATTTCTATCCAGACTGAAGCAGGCAAAGTCCGCGACCCTATTTTAGAAGCAGCTTTGCGCAATGTTGAAGATTTGAGGGACAAGCTCCAGCAGGGGACTGAACGGCTTTTCAAAATGGGTCTTTATGTCACTTTTTTCGCTTCTTCAGTTAAAGAGCTTGATGGGATTGAGAATAAGATTAGGGCGCTTTTAGAGAATAAAATGGTTTATGCTAAGCCAGCTGTTTTTCAGCAAGAGCAGGGGTTTATTTCCACTTTGCCATTAGGAATTGACAAACTATTCATTCATAGCAATTTTAATACAGCACCTCTTTCTTTGAGCTTCCCTTTTATTTCTTCTGATTTAAGCGATAATAAAGGCGTTCTTTATGGCATTAACCGCCATAATAATTCTTTGATTCTATTTGACCGTTTTAGCATGGAAAATGCTAATATGGTTGTTTTTGCTAAAAGTGGAGCAGGCAAATCATACGCTGTCAAATTAGAAATCCTCCGTTCTTTAATGCAGGATACTGAAGTAATTGTTATTGATCCGGAAAAAGAATATAAATATTTAGCAGAAACAATTGATGGAACATTTGTGGATATTTCACTTACTTCGCCGCATAATTTGAATCCTTTTGATTTGCCTATTCCTGGACCAGAAGATAAGCCAGCTGATCTTTTGAAAAACAATATTATTAATTTAGTTGGTTTACTAAAAATGATGCTTAATGGTTTGACTCCTGAAGAAGATGCTATTATAGATAGAGCTCTTACAGAAACCTATGCTTCTCGGGACATCACTCCTGAATCTAACTTTAGCAAGATTGAATCTCCATTAATGAGTGATCTTTATAATATTCTTAAAGGGATGACTGGCGCAGAAAGCTTGGTGACTAGGTTAGAAAAGTTTGTGAATGGCAGTTACTCAGGATTTTTTAATCAACCAACCAATGTTGAATTAAATAGAAAACTTGTTGTTTTTAGCATTAGAGATATGGAAGACGAATTAAGGCCATTAGCTATGTATGTTATTCTTCGTTATATATGGAATATTATTCGCTCAAAAACAAAAAAAAGGATGATGGTTGTTGACGAAGCCTGGTGGATGATGCAACACGAAGATGCTGCTTCTTTTCTTTTTGGCATTGCCAAAAGATGCCGTAAATATTATCTTGGCTTGACCACTATTACTCAAGATGTAGCTGATTTTATGAAATCTAAATATGGCAAGCCAATTCTTACTAATTCATCTCTCCAGCTTTTAATGAAGCAGTCGCCAACAGCTATTGAAGTGGTTAAAGAAGCTTTTAATCTGACTGACCAAGAGAAATATATGCTTATGGCATGTGCAGTTGGCGAAGGTATTTTCTTTGCAGGCACGAAACATGTTTCTATCCAAGTAGTTTCTTCTTATACTGAAGACCAGGTTATCACGTCTGATCCGGCTCAATTGATAGAAATAGAAAAAGCCAAAAAAGAATTGGAAGAAGAGAATGAAAAAAAAGAGCAAAAAAGAAAAGAATTAATTAAAGGCAAGATCATGCCAGAAATAGAAAAAAAGGCAGATATTCCAAAAACAGAGAAAACAAATAAAACAGAAGTTAGCGCGCCACTAGAAGATAAACAAATATTTAAAAAAAATCCTGATGATGGAATAAAAGACAGCGCTTATTAATTTCCTATGAAAATATGCCTGATTATACAAACCAATGGGCACAAGAAAATACTAGAAAAATACCGAGAAAGAAAACAAAAGCAAAAAGCAAACCATCTGACAAAGCCAGTGAAATTGCTGATGCTGAATTTATGATAATTGGCTTTATTGCTTTAGTTGCTGATTTATTAGGACCATTTGGTATTCCCTGTATTTTAATTCTTTGGCTTTGGTCTGCAATGAGATTTCAGCAATTCCCAACTAAAAAAATTATAGGAGCTAGCCTATTTGAAATTCTTTCTCTCGGCTTTTTACCTGGTTGGAGCGGTTTTGTTTTAGTAATTTTTTTAGAGCAAAAAGGATATATTCCTAAATGGATAAGTAAGCTAACTAAGGGAAAGATGTCAAAATGACTAAAATAAAAAAATTAAATTATTGCTTATTAGCGCTAATTATTGGGTGCTGGCTAATACTTGCTATTTCAGTCCAAGGCCAAACTCCGGAAATTGATATTGATTTAACCTGGTCAGCTGATACTTATGCTCCAGTTGATTATATGGGTAAGTCCTTGCCTACAAAAGGGAGTTCCGTAAAAGTTGTTGCTGTTATTAATTCTTTAGAATTTAATCCTCAAGAATTAATTTATAAATGGTTTCTTAATGACCATATCCAAAAGTCAGATTCTGGGCAAAATAAGCAAGTTTTTCAGTTTAATATGGATAAAAATCGTTCTATAAAACAATCAATTAAAGTAAAAATAGAAAATTCTGAAGGAATTCTTTTAGGAACTTCATCATATCTATATTTAAAGCCTCAAAGCCCAGAAATTATTTTAGAAACTAATATCTTTTCTGAAAATCCTAATGAAGAATATAAGATTCCATCTGAACAAGAAGTAAAATTTATTGCTAAACCGTATTTTTTCAATATTGAAACTATAGACGAGCTGAATTATGTTTGGAGTTTAAATGGGAAAATTGGCTCTCAAGTTAACAACGAGAATCCGAATTTCTTTACTTTAAAAGTTGGCAAAATAGAAGAAATTTCCAAGCAGGATTTAATAATACAAGTTGAGAATGAAAATAATCCTTCTGAAGAAGCGCAGAGTGTTATCAAAATAATCTTTACTCCATAAAAATATAATGAAATCCAAAAAATTATTAATTATTATTTCTTTACTGTTCATTGTTTATTGTTCAATGTTAATTGCTTTTAATGTCTATGCTGGCTATAAAATAGAAGTGACTATTCCTCATGGTCCAAAAGCTGGAACAGAGCCGACTTTATCAAGCTATATCCGCGGAATTTATGTTTTTGCTTTGGCTTTGGTAATTATTGCTGCTTTAGGTACTTTAGTTGTTGGAGGATTTATGTATATGTTATCTGGGACAATTACAACCCAGGAAAAAGCCAAAGAATATATTTGGGCGGCTATTGGGGGGTTAATTTTGGCATTAGCTGCTTATTTAATTTTATATACCATCAACCCAGATTTAACTAAATTAAAAGAGCCAGATTTAAATACAAACGGGAATACAAGCATGCTCCAAAAAACTAATTCTGGCAATCTATTAGTAATTAAAAATTAAAAATTAATATTATGCCTTTAAAAAGAATCCTTATTATTTTAATTATCCTGCTTATCCTTGTAGTGGGAGCTTTAGGTGTCTATAACTTTTTTATTAAAGAACCGATCCCTTCAGAAAAGGAATCGGATTCAGAGGAAGCTTTAAATGGAGAAAAAGATACATCAGTTAGTCAAGCCGATATTAAAACAATTAGCCAAGAACCGATTTTAAATCCAGCCATTGAAGGACAAAAAGTAAAATATTACTTAAAAAGCAATGGTAATGTTTTTGAATCAAACTTTGATGGGTCTGATAAAATAAGAATATCATCAAATGTCTTGCAGAATTTGCTTAAAGTCCTTTGGTCGCAGAACAAAGACAAAGTTATTGCTATTTTTGAAGAAAACGGTTTAATAAAAAAATATTTCTATGATTATAATACGGGCAATAGCGTTCTTTTAGACCACGATATAAGTTATTTATCTTGGTCGCCAGAACAAGATAAAATTGCTTACCAATATTATAATCCTCAAACAGAGGACAATAACATAAGCATAGCAAATTCAGACGGTTCTGAATGGAACAATATATTTCAGACCAGGATGCAAAACCTGATTGTAGAATGGCCGAATTCAAGCCAAATTTCCATTAGAACCAGACCGAGCGGTTTGGCGCAAAGCGTTGTTTATACGATAGAAATTGACTCTAATAATCTCCAAAAAATTATTGAAAACTATGGATTGACAGCTCTTTGGTCTCCTACAGGCGATAAATTACTTTTTTCAGAAACTAATAGTCAAGGCAAAAATCTCAAATTAAAAATAGCTGATTTATCCAATCAAGCTATTAAAGAATTAAATTTTGTTACCTTGCCGGAAAAATGTGTTTGGAGCCAAGACAATAGAACTCTTTTTTGCGCTGTCCCTAAGGAAATTTCTGATTCAGTTGTTTTGCCAGATGATTATTATAAGAAATCTATTTATTTTGCTGATGAATTTTGGCAAATTAGCTTAGAAACTGAAGAAGCAGTTAAGATTTATATTTTAACAGACAAAGATAAAATAACATATGATGCTATAGAATTACTCTTGTCTCCATCAGAAGACTATCTTCTGTTTATAAATAGAAAAAACGAATTTTTGTATAGCTTAGAGCTGTAATTATCCAAAAAATAATTGATAAATCATTTTTCCAATAAGTAGCATCAATTAAGCCATGGATTAAAATATAAATCATAGCTGCCATAAGAATAGTATTAAGTGTTGAGTATTTAGATCTAAAAAAGATTATTAATAGCCAGATAAAGCCAATTAAGCCAATTAAACCAGCTTGTAACCAGAAAGCGAAAAAGACATTATGCGGTTGAGGCACAGCCCATTCTAAATAAGGTTTAAATTTGTTCTGATATTCTAAATAGTATTTTTGAAACATACCTGGGCCAATCCCTATTAAGGAGTGGTCTTTTATTATTTCCCAGGCGCTTTGCCATATAATTAAACGTGATTTTAGAGAAGGATAGGAAAAATCAAGAAAACCCTGAAGTTTTTTATTAGGCATCTGGCCGAATAAAAGACAAACAAGCAATAAAAAAAGAATGCCTATTAATAAATAAGAAAAATTTATCTTTTCTTTACGGGAATTAATAATAATGAAAATTAAAGCGATAAATAATCCTAACCATGCGCCAAATGAGTAGGTTAAATAAATAATAACAAAGAATAAACAATAAATAATAAACAAAATAATCTTATAGATATTCTTTTTAACACAAAAATACAAATAAAATGATAAAATCAAAATAGGCGATAAATACATAGCTAAATAATTGGGAGATAAATAAAAAGCCTGCAAACGTCCGTCATAAGTTAAATTATTATTTAGCCAATAAAAAAAAGCAATTAAGCTCACTACTGTACCGGACAGAAATAAAGCAAAAACAATATTTCTTATTTGCTCTTTTATTTTGATATTATTAATTAATACTATCAGGAAAAGCAAAGGAGCTAAAAACCATCCTTTCCAAATGCCAGCACTTGTTTGGATATTATTTGAGAATAAAGTGGAGATAGTAACTCCAAGAAAAATCAAAAATATAGGGTAAAACCAAAATTTATCTTCTGTAAAAAATTGGAAAATGGACTTTAATTCTGAATTAAAAAATTTCTCAATCAGCCAAATTAAAAATAATCCATAAATCATTAATTCTAAAATAGTCATTGGCACCCAGCCAATTTTAAAATTAATCAAATAAAGAGGCAGAGAAAAAACTATTAAGCAAATATTAAAATGGGTGATTTTTTGAAGCATACTTTTGCAGAACAACCGTAGACAGACCCAGGCTTATCATTAACAAAGCTAAAACAATAGGGCTGTATATAGCTGTTTCGAAACAGCTATGTATTGAGAAATATAATAAAGAACCGATTAAACCAATCAAAAGGCACTTCTCTTTTTCATCGTCTGTTTTCCTTAATCTCCAGAATAATTTACTGATAGTTCCTAAAATCAAGAACAGCCAGATAAATAAAGCAAAAATTCCCATCTCGGAAAAGATATCCAAATAAAGATTATGAGCAGTAACTGGGTTGCGGTAGTCAAAACGCGCGTTAACTGTTAAAGAGTAATTTCCCAAACCAACTCCCTGCCAAAAATTAATTAGAGCAATTTTGCTGGATTGTTCCCACATTTCTAATCGTCCTATATTTGAACCCTCGCTTAAATTAAAGGTTGAGTAAAAACGGTCAGAAATAGGCGTAATTGGAATAATAAAAATAATCAGAATTAGCAAAAGCAGAAAAGCCATTTTTTTATTTCTTAAATATCTATAAATCAAAAAGGCCAAAAAAATAAAACTGACTATAATGGCGATATAGGCGCCTCTAGTAAAAGTTAATAATAAGACAAAAAATAATAGGCTAAAATTTAAGAATAATATCTTTTTATTCTTAATTAGCAAAGAATAAGCTATACCTAATGGTAAAATTAATCCTAAATAAAAAGAAAACATATGCGGATCAGAAAAAAAAGAAAAAGCTCTCATAATTGTCTGGCCATTAATATTAACTAGCAAGCTAGGATAAGCCAGAATCATTGCCCCTAAATTAAAACCAGAGAATATCGGCATAATATTAATTATCCAAAAAGCATAAACTTTTTCTAAGCTAAAAATAAACTGGGCTAAAAATTGGAACAAACCAATAAAAGAAGATAGAATAGCACTGCCAATTAAGATTAAAATAATCTTTTTTATCTGATCTGATTTTTTGACTAAAGCAACAGTTAAAAAATAGAGAGGGAAAATGGATAAAAAGAAAATTATCTTTCTTAGTCCCCAAAAAATATTTTCAGCACTAATTAAGGAAATGCCAGTTAGGGTCAAAAAGAATAATAAGCTAATTGCCTGCAGATTTTTAAAATGCAATTTGTTTATTCCCTTTTTAATAATTATGTTCTTACATAAATAAAAAACAAACAATAGAATAATAAAAACTCGAATAGAAGCCAAATCAAAATTAGAACTTGGGTTTAAGGCAATTTGAAAAGGAATATAAGCAATTAATAAAAGAAGCCAGATATACATATTATAACAACTCATGCCTTATTCTTTTAACTGGAATTCCGTGAATCAGCCATAAACTAATAAAATAAGCTGAAGAAGTTAGAATAATTAAGATAAATAAATTCCATTCAGGCAAAAAATAAAACATTAGAATCATTGCTAAGCCAGCTAAGCAATATTTAATCAGAGAATGAAAATAAGGTAATCTCTTAAGTGTCTTATAAAGTACCACTAGCATCAAAGCAGTAACAATTAATTCAGTTAAAACAGTTGTCCAAGCTGCTCCATAATAAGAGTATTTAGGAATAAAAATTAAGTTAGCAGCTAAATTAACTATTGCACCAATTCCATAAATATAAGTTAAGCTTTTCTGCTTTTCCAAAGAAATAATCATATTAGAAAAAAGAATTCCTAAGAAAATTATGCTACCGGCGATTATTAAGATATTCAAAACGCCGGCTGACAAGATAAAGTCTTTACCTGCGATCAAAACAACTATTTCTTTAGAAAGAAAGAAAATGCCGATAATTAAAGGCACAACAAACATTAATAAAAGATTTAAAGTTTCCTGTGTAATTTTTTTGAATTTCTCTCTATCAAAAAAAGCATATTTAGACATTAAAGGCATGACTAACCCAACAAACATAGCTGGGAAAAAAAGTAAACTCTCTAAAAATTTATAAGATAGATTATAAATACCAACATCAGCTAATGGCTTCATTAAAGAGAGCATAATAGTGTCTAATTTAAAATATATTACTGTAAAAACAATCGCTAAAGCCAAAGGAAGAGATTTTTTTAATAAAGATTTCCAAAAAATAAAATCAAACTGAAAAGAAATATGAATATATTTCTGACTCAGGAAAAAAACTAAAAGAAAATTAGCTAAGGAACCGCCGACTAATGCGCTAATAATAGACAGAAATCCAAAACCCTGCCAAATAAAGAAAACAACTAGTCCTAATTGAATTAATCGTCCCAAAAATTCTGCCAAAGCTACTTTATCCATTCTTAAATATTTTTGGAAAACACCTATTAAAATCTGCTGGTTAGACATTAGCCAAAATCCAATTGAACCGATTAGAACACCCAATTTAATTTCTGAGGAATAAGGGAAAAAACAAACAATTAAAGGCGCTAAACAGAATATAAATAAGCCAGCAAAAAATCTTAAAGTAAAGGCATTACTGGCTATTTTTTCCTGATTGGCCTTTGGCTTGGAAATTTCACGGATGCAGATAGAATAAAGTCCTAAATCAGCCAAAACAGTAAAGAAAAACAAAAAAGCCAAGACAGTAGAATAATAACCAAAACCAGTTTGCCCCAAATAACGGGTTATAAAACCAATAACAATTAAAGAAAGGGCTAATCCAATGATTCTAGCCCCTGTTGAAATAATCGTATTATAAGCTATTTTTTTGCTTATCATGTTACTCTGTTAATAAGGATTTAATAGTGATTTTTCTTTCTGTGCCATTGCCAATGCTTTCAGTAACTATCTGAGAATTATTAGCTAAGGCCAAATGGACAATTCTTCTGTCGTACGCAGTCATTGGGCGAAGAGTTACAGCTACTTTTTCTGTTAAAACCTGTTTAGCAACATTTTCTGCCAATTCTTTTAGAAGTTCAATCCTATATTTTCGATAATTATTAACATCTAGAATAAAATGAACAAATTCGTTGCTTTTTTTATTGATTATAATTCTAATTATATGCTGTAAAGCGTCTAAATTTGCTCCTGATTGACCGATTAAAAAATTAGCTTGTTCGGTTTGGATATTAGCTAAAATATTATTTTCGTCAGAAATATCAACATCTACTTTGCCATCAAAGTTCATTCTTTTTAATAAATCAATAATTATTTCTTTGATAGTTTTTAAATTATCCATGTTAAAATTTTTAGGTCTTTATTTTTGTAAAATGTTGCTGAAAAATGCCAAATAAAGTAATTATTATCCAGTAAAGAGGTAAAGCAGCTGGTAATCTCCAAGCAATAAAGACAGTTATTATTGGCATAAAATAAGTCATTTGCTGACCCATTAAAGAAGAAAAATCCATTCCACCGATTTTTAGTTTTTTTTGTCCGGCTATTTTTTTAGGCATAATCATTTTAGATTGGATAAACTGTAAAAAACCAGCCAAAATAGCCAAAGCAATACTTGCTTGAGAAAGATTAACTATGTTTAAAAACATCGGATTAAGAGAATCTGGCCTGCTAATAAAGCTATAAAGACCATCTAATTTTTGAGGGTCTAATCCAGTAAAGAAAACCCGATACAAAGCAATAAGGATAGGGAATTGCACCAGAATAGGCAAACAGCCAGTCATTGGATTTACCTTATGCTTTTTATACAAAGCCATTGTTGCTTTAACCTGCTCTTCTTTATTTTTATATTTTTTTTGAATCTCCTTTATTTCTGGCTGCAATTTAGCCATAGCTTTTTGCGATTGGATAGATTTTTTGGAAAGCGGATAAAAAATAAAGCGTATTAAAACAGTTAAAATGATAATTGATATTCCTAAATCATGGCCAGGAATAGTATTATAAAGCCAGACCAGAACATTAAATAAAGGCCGGTAAAGAACTTCATTAAAAATTGTAATTATTATATCCATATTTTTTGGTTATGTTTAAGAGAGTATATTAGCTTTTTTAAATAAACTAATTAAAGCTTTTTCAATTTCCTGATAACTTTTTTCTATTATTTCCGGATTAACTAAAATAATTATATCAAAACCAGATTTCATTTGATTTAATTTTAATCTGATTATTTCTTCTAATCTTCGTTTGATTTTATTCCTTTGAACGGCTTTTTTAGATATTCTCAAACCGATTGGAAAACCAAATCTATCTATTTCTAAATCATTTTTTAATATTTTAATCCTAATAAACTCTTGCTGATAATATTTTCCATTTTTGAATACTTTCTTAAAATCATTTTCTTTCTTTAATTTGTATTCTCTAGATAGCATAAATTGCGAAATTAGACAGTTAATTTCTTTCTTTGCTTGGCTCTCCTTTTAGATAATACTCGGCGACCGTATGATGTAGCCATTCGCGCTTTAAAACCATGAGTTTTTTTCCTTTTGCTTTTCTTGGGTTTGTAAGTAAAAGACATAATATAGTATTTAGTATCTGATATTTAGATTAGCACTTAGGATTAATATAGTCAAATTGAGTAATTCATCCACAAGTATTTCACAATTTATTAACAAAAATCTATTTCTTTATTTTCTAGTTGTGATACAATTAAAATATTAAAATCATTGAAGCATTATGAACATTAAAGAACTCTGGCAAACAGTTTTAGGAGAGATTGAGCTGAATATTTCTAAAGCCAGTTTTATCACCTGGTTTAGAAATACCAATATCCATTCGAAAAAGGATGGCTTGATTACTGTCAATACACCAAATGGTTTTACAAAAGAGTGGCTAGAAAATAAGTATAATAAACTTATTTTAAAAATTCTCCGCAACAATTCCTCAGACATTAAAGATGTCAAATTTGTCATTAATGAAACACCTGTTCCGAATATAAAAAAGAAACAAGCCCAGCCCTTGCCCAATAATCAGCTTAATTTGCAGGAATATGTTCTTGATGGAGAAACAAACTTAAACCACAAATACACTTTTAATAATTTTGTCGTTGGTTCCTTTAATGAACTGGCTCAAGCAGCCAGCAGGGCAGTTACCAAACATCTGGGAACGCTTTATAACCCTTTATTTATTTATGGAGGAGTTGGGTTAGGGAAAACACACCTTCTTCAAGCTATTGGCAATAAATTAATTCAGAAAAATCCTTCTAAAAAAATTAAATATCTTAGTTCAGAGAAATTTACTAGCGAATTAATTGACGCTATTTCGAAAAAAGGCATGGATACTTTTAAAAAGAAGTATCACAAAATAGACACTTTAATTATTGATGATATCCAATTTATTGCTGGTAAAGAAAAAACACAAGAAGAGTTTTTCAATGTTTTTAATGCGCTTTATCAAAAAAACAAGCAAATTATTATCAGTTCTGACAGGCAGCCCAAAGCGATTTCAACACTGGAAGAACGTTTGCGGTCCCGCTTTGAAGGAGGAATGATTGCTGATATTAGTTGTCCTGACTTAGAAAGCAGAATAGCTATTTTAAAAAATAAAGCTAAAGAAAAAAGTGTAAAAATTAATGATGATGTCTTAAATTATATTGCCGTTAATATCCAAAAAAATATTAGAGAATTAGAAGGAGGCCTCAATAGAATAATTGCTTTTTCTCAAATACACGGGATTGATCCAGACATTAAAGCAGTGTCCAAAATATTATCACAAATAATCAATGCTCCTAAAAGAATGACTAACTTAAAAACAATTATTAAAACGGTTTCAGATTTTTATGATGTTAATAGCAGTGATTTATTAAATCATTCCCGGAAAAAAGAACTAGTTAAGCCGCGGCAAGTAAGTATGTATTTGATTAGAAAAGAATTAAGCGGTTCTTATCCATATATAGGAGAAAAATTAGGAGGACGCGACCACACAACAGTAATATATGCTTGTAGAAAAATTGACAAAGAGATTCAGGAAAGCGAATCGTTTCAACATGAAATTAATTTAATTAGAGAGCAATTATATAATAATTAAATCGTTATTAAAAATATGCAAATAATTTGCTTACAAGAAAATTTAAAATACGCTCTGAATATTGTTGAACGCATTATCGGAAGAAATTTAACTTTGCCTATATTAAATAATCTTCTTTTATCCATTGAAAATAATAAATTAAAGATATCTTCAACAAATTTAGAAATAGGCATTAATTGCTGGGTGTCAGGCAAGATACAAAAAAAAGGCAGCATTACTGTGCCAGCCAGATTAATAAGTGAATTTGTTAATAATTTACCCAATAAAAAAATTGAGTTAAAAGTTAAAGATAAAAACCTAGAGATAAAATGCGAAAAATTTAAAGCTATTTTTAAAGGATTGCCAGCTGATGATTTTCCGATTATTCCTAAAATTGAAGATAAGCCCTTAATAAAAATTCAAGGAAATATCTTGAAAAATGCATTTTCTCAAGTAGTAGAAATGGCTTCTCTTTCTGAATCAAGACCGGAGATTTCCGGCATTTTTATGAAGTTTGACAAGGATTTCATTAAATTAGCAGCCACAGACAGTTTCCGTTTAGCTGAAAAAAATATTCAAATTAATTCTAATTCATTAAATAAAGAGACAAAAGGCCAATCTATTATTATTCCTCAAAGGACGATTCAAGAATTAATTAGAATTCTATCAGAAAAAGACAATCCAGATGATAAACAGGATCAAGAAGCAGAGATTATTTTATCAGGAAGCCAGATTTTGTTTAATTTAGGACAAGTTGAAGTTATTTCTAGATTAATTGATGGTCAGTATCCAGATTATCAGCAGATTATTCCTAATAAAGTTGAAACTCAGGTAGTTGTTAATCGTCAGGAAATTATTAATAATATTAAAATAGCCAGTTTGTTTAGCGGGAAAATTAATGATATTAAAATATCTATTAATCCTGATAAGTCATTAATAGAAATTTTATCTAAAGATGTTGATATTGGAGAAAATAAATCTCAAATTAAAACAAAAATTGAAGGAAAAGAAAAAGTAGAAATAATTTTCAATTATAGATATCTTTTAGATGGATTGAACAATATTTTGAGCGATAAAGTTGTTTTAGGATTAAATAACAGCGCCAGTCCGGTAACAATCAAGCCAGTAGGCGACATCAGCTATACCTACTTAGTTATGCCAATTAAGGTTTAATTTGCACCGATATTCTCTACATACCAGTAATAAAATTCCTTAGGAGAAAGGAATTTTATTTTTTGAGGACTGCCTGGTTTTTTGCCAGACAGCCTGATGATTACTTCTGTAGCTATGACCCGGCCATCAATTCTTATTTGGCCCAATTTTCCTATACAGCTTGGCGAAATTTTTCCGTCTTGTAACAAATTTAGCCCTATTGCGCAGAGAAATTTTCTTCCTCTTTTGTCAACAGAGGTGGGTGCGTAATAAATAGCGTCGCGATCAGAGACAGCTGCGTTATCTCTTTCCCCGCGGATGCTTTTTTCCGGCTTAGAGTTCAATTCTAGTTGGCCAAAAAGAGCATTCAAAGCGTCTTTTACCGGTAGTCCCCTGTAAAAAGCAGGCGCTTCCTGATGTTCTGGCAATTGTTCTATTTTTTCCTTAGAGATTTCTAATTCATTTTCAGACATTTCTTTAGGTAAAAATGTTTCCGATTTTTCTATTTGTTGTTGAAGAATTTCTTGCATATTAAAAATTGGCATTTATAATAATTTCATCTTCCTGCCTATTAAGGACTTGGTCATAGGCGCGGACTTTAATAGTTTGCTCACGGGAATTTATTAAATAAGGAGATACATTAACGTTAATTGAATATGGATTTGTTGTATCTGTGCCAATTAAATTGTCATTAAAAAAGAAATCCACTTGCTTAATGCCTAAACTAGCTTGAGCCAGGGCCTTGATGAATAAAGTAGATTGGCTGATTGAACTATTTCCTGCAGGCGATGTAATTTCTATTTGCGGCTGGTTTTCTACAGTGTGGACATCATCATATTCTGTAGGAATAGATTGATTGTAGCAGGCATTTTTATTGCATGGCTGTTCTTTTGACCATTTAAGCACTGGATCCTCCCAGTTTTGAAATTGGGGATCTTCTTGATCTATATAATAGAGAATTGAATGAGCTTCTTGATAATTTTTTTCTTCAATTAAGTCAGGAGGAGTTAAATCAGTTGCTAATTTTCTGGAAATTTTATCAATTTTGACTTTATTCTGATAAGCGATTTGTCCATTAAGCATTGGTTTGTCAGTATCTGGGCTCGGTTCAGGCAGCGTAAAATTTTCTGTTTGTTTTGGAAGAATAAATTCATTGTTATTATCTTCTGTTCGCTGTTCGCTATTTACTGTTTCATAAGCCTTTTTCATAAAATCATTCCAAATAGGCGCTGCTACATAAAGACCAGCCGCGCCTGGTTGCATTTTTTTTGTAAAATCATTATTGCCGGTCCAAACACCAGCTACTAGGCTTGGCGTATAGCCAATTGTCCATCCGTCACTATAATCCTGAGTAGTACCTGTTTTGGCGGCTGCTGGTATGTCTGTTAGATAAAGTTTTGAATAAGAACCCATCATTGGAGCTCTAGCTGATTCGTCTGAAAGAATATTATTAATTTGACAAGAGACTTGTTCGCTAAGAACGCGCACCTCTCTATTCTCGTACTCTTCTAAAATATTTCCTTGCGCGTCTTCTATTTTTAGGACCAAGCTTACTGGATGTTTTATCCCTTTATTTGCAAAAACTCCATAAGCAGCTGTTTCGTCTAAAAGTTTAACTTCACCGCCTCCCAGGACTAAGGATAAACTATAGCGACCACGGTCCTTAAGAGTGGTAATACCCATATCTTGGGCTAAATTAATTGTTTCCTGAACGCCGGCTAAATAAAGTGTTTTAACTGAAGCAAGGTTTATTGACTGTGCCAAAGCCTGTCTCATAGTTACTGGTCCGCGAAATTTTAAATCATAGTTATTAGGTGAATATTCTTTGCCATCGCCAGGCCCGAATTTGCCAAAACTGGTTTGTAAGTCAAATAGAACAGTTTCTGGCGTAAACCCTTTTTCAAAGGCAACTGCG
>Ga0233415_10000732_pt1 | contig 15098 bp, 18 predicted proteins | sample Na_anoxic_12_MG_FD_188631 | JGI IMG/M metagenome (GOLD analysis project Ga0233415, IMG submission 188631) | Seawater microbial communities from Saanich Inlet, British Columbia, Canada - Na_anoxic_12_MG | ecosystem: Environmental > Aquatic > Marine > Inlet | place: Canada: British Columbia... | reverse complement strand
AAGTTATTGATAAATACATCAAGAAGTTTCCCGAAAACATTAAATACTTTGAATTAAAAGAAGATCCAGGAATTTACGGTACTTGGAATTATGCAATTGAAATGTCAACCGGAGAATTCATCACAAACGCAAACCTTGATGATCGAAAAGCGATTAACTCCCTGGAGAGACACGCAAGAGAACTCGTTTTGAGTCCTGATGTTGATTTAGTGTATGCTGATTCATTTATAACCCACACTTCGAATGAAACATTCGAGAAGAATTCTTCGGAAGGAAAGAAATATAATTTCGAACAGTTTTCTAAGGAAGCAATGTTGCGAGGAAATCAGCCGCACAACAATCCAATGTGGCGCAGAGAGATGCACACTAAGCACGGATTCTTTGACGCAAAATATAAATCCGCCGGCGATTGGGAATTCTTTTTGCGAAGTGCGTTTGGGGGATCGGGATTTAAGAAGATTGATGGCGTATATGGATTGTACTATTTTAATCCCAAAGGTATATCAACTAATCTTAAGAATAGTTCGTGGAAACGAGAAGAGGAAAAAGAGATCTTTATGAAATACAAGACGCGATCTCAAGAAGAAAAGAAGAGCGACATTATCTTATGATCCTACCTGTCTCTTCTGTCGTAACAAAAAAGACTATTACTGAATTTGATTTATTAAAATTAAGTTTAGAAGAATTTCATGAATGTGATTGGATTATTTCGTGTGATCAAGAAGCATATGAGAAATATAGTAACGTATCTAATATAACGTGCTTGAAATTGATCGAGAGTGACGATTGTGATCACAATATTGGATCGCCAGAGCAACAAGATAGGTTTATGAAAATTATGCTGACGAAGATGGACGCTACCAGTGCACAAATTGAAAGACACGGACATGCGCTATTTCTAGATTCCGATATGGTTTTTGTGGGTCCATTAGAAAAAAAGATTTTGTCTGCTTTTCAAAATCCCGATATTGATGCATGCATATGCCAGCATATGACAAACAATTGGCAAGTAGAAGCGAAGCATGGTCTATATAACGCGGGAATGTTTCATGTGAAGAGTGCGGATTTCATTAAACAGTGGAAAAATCTTTCAAGAAATCATAAAGAGCACGGACTATATTATGACCAACAACCGCTCGAATACATCCAGAGAAATTTTGTTTCTCTGAATTTACCAATAAATTATAACATTGGGTGGTGGAGATTTAATTCCCCCCAAACACGCGCAAGATTAGATTTATTTCGCGTCGAGGATGACTGTGTATTTTTTGGTAAGGCACCAGCAGTTAATTTTCACGTTCATACCTCTAGAGAACTGGGATATGAAAATTTTGGTCAATTTTTGGTGGATAAGATACGAGATTTGCTCAAGGGTTCTCAAAACCCCTCGCACTTAAAAATATTAGAGGCGTTAGGATAAAGAATGCGATTTAATTTATATGGAACTCAATATGGGGGATGGATGGTAGATTTGGAGTTGGTGCCTCCTGACAGTACAATTATTTCGGCCGGCGTGGGGGAAGATATTAGTTTTGATTTAGAACTTATTAAACTCCGAAAGTGTCAAGTTGTAGGCGTCGATCCGACCCCCAAGAGTCACGTGTTTATTGAACAACAAGAAAATCTCACCAATTTTGAGTTGATTAAGGGCGCCCTTCATACTAAAAATGGAGAGGTGCTGCGAATGTATAAGAATAAAAGAGATGATCATGTTTCCGAATCTATTTTGCCCACTCACCAGAGTGTTAAGGATTTTGATTCCTATTACACAGAAACCATCAGCCTTCCTATATTGTTTGAAAAATATAAAAACATTTCATTAGTCAAGATGGATATTGAGGGTGCGGAGTATGATATTTTAGAAAATCTTGAGAGCATCCCCCCATCGGTTAAACAGGTGTGCGTAGAGTTTCACCATTTTTGCACCAATAAAAGTATTGGCGACACGGAAAAGATTCTGGATAAAATGCGATCTTTGGGATTCATCGGCCACGTAGAAAAACCACATTCCCGCCGCCTATCAGAAATAACTTTCTGGAGAAAGTAGATGAAAAATCATAGTCAGTTGGGTCAAGATTTATGGGTTTTGGAAAAACTTCGTTACAAGAGAAACGGTTTTTTCGTCGAAGCAGGCGCATGCGATGGCGTATATTTATCTAATACTTTTTTGCTGGAAAAGATTTACGGTTGGAAGGGAATTTGCTGCGAACCAAATATACAATATTATGAAAAGCTTCAGATAAATAGAAATTGCATTTTTGATAATAGAGTGTTGTATGATAGTGACCACCATGAAATCGAATTTTATCCTTCTGGCGAGAATGGCGGCACTTACGAAGATTTCGCCGCAGAATCTGCTAGGTTGGAACAGCGAGTCAGGGTAGGTTCTTATCCTGCACGCACAGTGTCTTTAAACACACTTCTGGAGCGTAGTGATGCCCCCTCCACAATTGACTATATTAGTTTAGACACAGAGGGGAGTGAATTGAAAATTTTAAAGGATTTGAATTACGACCAATGGGATGTAAGGATATTTTCTGTTGAGCATAATTCAGGAGTGGGAGGGCGTGTTGATGACTCTTATCTGAACGAGATTAGGGAGTTTTTAGCATCTAAGGGATATGAGTTTGAATTGAATAAATGGGATTCCTATTTTTTCAAGGGAGTAGAGGCGTGAGTAGTATCTTTTTAGACTCGTGGAGGATGGAACACTCGGGCCCCCCACATTACTCCTCGCTAGGGAACAAACTTTTACATTTATTTTTTTGTATTTCATATGCTAAAAGGCATCGATTGTCGATAGGGATCCCCCAAACCAACAATTTAGATAAAATATTCAATATCTCCTCTCTTATCAGAGAGAGTCCAAACAAAATAAATATTTTTCAAGAAACTACTGCTCATGGCACCACTCACTTAGAGACGATCTCGCGAGATTCAAAAAATCAGTTTATGGAAGAACTATTCTTCTTGGAAAGCGAATTAGAAACGGACAGAGATATATATGTGAAAGGTCATTTCTATCATTATGAATTAATGCCAACGCTGGACTCGGTGAGGGATTATATGGAGTATAATGACAAGAATTATGCAGATGCCAAGGACATTATAGAGACTTGTAGTGCGGGGAACAGGACTTGTGTTTTTGTCCATTATAGAGGCACCGACTTCGCGAAGCATGAGAATAAGATGGGAGATTGCAGAGTGCCATTGTCTTATTATGAGAAATCTTTTGAGTTATGCCAAGAAAAGTTTAGTAATCCCTTGTTTATATGTTTTTCCGACGAAACCGATTTCTATTCTCAAATAGATTCTACGCGACATGATATTCAGGTCATAAAGAATGAATATGCAGTGGATTGGATGATTCTACACTTATCCGACAAAATGATTAGTTCTAATTCCTCCTTTTGCTGGACCGCCTCTTTGCACAATAAGGAATTTTTAATTCAACCACGTAACGGACTCAACTCTCAGCAAAATAACTTCATGCCAGTTCCATATGGATTTCAAATTCCAGGGGCGATTTTGGTATGAAAATAATAAGTGTAGGTAGTTTTAATGAGGTTACAGATTCGGTTAAGACGGAAGAAACGATTCACGCCCAGATGATGCGGCATTCTCGCGAGATGCCAACAGGATATACATATGTTGCGATGCCACTCGCATGGAGCATTAATCAGCATGGAATACATCATGCTCAAAAGCAAATTGACGAGGTGTGTCGCACACATGCTGATGAAAAGTTGTTCTTTGTATGTCAACATATTTTAGTAAATCGCTTATCTTTTCATGGGAATTTGGTATTTACACCTCATGCCACCGCCCTTGATTCTTTTACTCCCATTCCTCACTATAGTTGTACATATGATCAGTCCTTTTCGCGGCCCTGGCCCGAACGACAATACACCTTCAGTTTTATGGGATCTTTTAATACTCATCCTGTCCGACGTAAACTTTATGACCAGTTAAAAAGCAGAGGAGATTGCTTGATAAGAGACACGGGCCCATGGCACTTTGAAAGTTCGCCCCAAAAGCAACAGGAAAACGCACAGAAATATATTGAGATCTTAGGTAACACCAAATATAGTTTATGTCCTCGCGGGACTGGACCGTCAACCATTAGGATTTGGGAGTCTATGGCAATGGGGTCAAAACCAGTAATTTTAAGCGATTTTCTTCAAATGCCTCTAGATAGAGAATTTCATACGTCGTGGATTCGAATGCCTGAAAATTTTGATATGGCGATGCTCAACGGGATTTGTACCGATGATGATTATGATATTGATCCCTATTTTCAAATGTTTTCAAATGATAATTTATATAAATCTATCTTAAGGGAATTATAGGAGAGAATTGGTATGAGCAATATTTTAATTACTGGAGCTAATGGATTTGTGGGCGCAGCACTTGCGAAGCGTCTCTGCCAGGATAAGAACAATAATGTTGTTGGATTTATCAAGGACTTCAATTCAAAAACACAGAAAGATGTGGTGGAACAGATTTCGGTAACGAGGGGAGATTTGCGTAATTTTGATGACCTATGCTTTGCTATTTCTCATTACGAAATTGACACCATCTATCATGTTGGCGCCGTCACTATCTTGCGTCAGTCGTTTGTAGATCCTAGAAGTTGTTATGCCATCAATACAATGGGCACTGTAAATGTATTAGAGGCCGCCCGCCTTGCGGGAAAGAACACGGTCAAAAAAATTGTCATAGCGTCCAGCGATAAAGCATATGGCACTCAACCTAAATTACCCTATACCGAAGACATGCCTATGTGTGCGGAGGATCCTTATTCTACGAGCAAGGCATGCACCGACTTAATTGGTAGAAGTTATCACCATACATATGAGATGGATATTAACATCATTCGATCAGGAAACATTTATGGTCCAGGCGATTTAAACTTTTCTCGCCTCATTCCAAAATCTATTTTAAAGATCTTAGATAATCAAGCACCCCAGATTTATAGTGGAGTAGCACATTTCCGTCGCGAGTTTATGTTTATTGATGATGTGGTAGACGCATATATTACTGTGGCGAATAAAGGCGCCCCCGGCGAGGCGTATAATGTAGCGGGTTCGGGATTCATTTCGGTGATAGATGCAGTGCGTGTAATTTGTAAAGTCATGGGTAGTGATTTAAATCCGGAGATTATTCAAAAAGATTTTATCGAGATTAAAGATCAGTTTCTTTGCCCCAAAAAAATTGAAGCTCTTGGGTGGAAATGTGAACATACCATGGAAGAAGGAATAGAGAAGGCATTCAAGTGGTACAGGAAATATAAGGCCGCCGGCGGCATATGTAATATCCCAACATAAGAGGGAATTAGAGGAGAGAATTGTGGAAAAGAAATACGGATATTCTTCTTTTGGTGATTTGAATCAGGAAGAAAAACTAACGAAAGAAGAGGTGTGGAAGTTGTGGGCGGATCCGCCCACCTCTGAGGGCCATACGGGGAATTCACCAGAAGATTATTTAGTTGGCCAAGAAAAAAGTGAATACTTAGTACATTTGGTGAAGGATTATTTGGGGCATAGTTCAAAGATCTTGGAGATAGGATGTAACGTCGGCAGAAACTTAAATTGTTTCTTCAGAAATGGATATTTAAATTTATCTGGGGTAGAAATTAATAAGAATGCAGTTTCACGAATGAAGGATGCTTATCCAGACCTGTTTGCGGCCGCAAACATTCTCAATGAACCGGTGGAGGAGTGTATTCCTAAAATGTTAAATGATTCTTATGACTGTGTATATACGATGGCCGTCCTAGAGCATATCCATTATAATAGTGAATATATTTTTGAAGAAATAAAAAGAATAGCACGAACACACATTATAACTATCGAAGATGAAAAAACTTCATGGAGCAACAGGCACTTTCCTAGAAATTATGAAAAGATATTTGTGGATGAAAACTGGAAGCAAGAATACTATATTAATTGTAAAGATCTGGATATTCTCGATGACAGGTTCGTGGCAAGAGTTTTTACAAAAAAAAGAGATAAGCAATGACAGAGATGATGATTATTGGAAATAAACCATATACTAATTTATGTCTTGATGGTATTATCGATATCTTTGATGCAAATATTAGATGTGGATTGGGGTTGGCAAATCGAGGGAACGGAACTAAGTATGACAGATTAGGATTATGTAATCATATGTTTTCTAATCTTATTCAAAAGCGGCTTCCTCGTGATGCATTTTTGAAACTTTATACAGGAACCTACGAAAAAGGATTCTTAGCGCATTATTACGATTCTTTTGATAAAGATCTCATGCCCAAATACAAAGAGGTGTTCCATGCCGCTTTCAACCCTGGGCATCACAACAGATGGCTGAGTCAAAAAGGTTGCCCTCATCGCTTTAGTACGATACCGACGACCGGACTTACTCTCATAATGAACAATCTATTGCTCCAAGAAAAAAAGATATTCATAGCATTCTTTAGCTTGATCTATGATACTTATCGACGATCACAGAATACCCACCCTGATCTATCAGAGGGATGCCACAATCGCTCGGATGAAACAAATATACTAATGTGGCTGCACAAAGAACAATTGATTGACGCTACTTTATGTATGTTGGAAGATGAAGAGATACCTACACTAAATTGTGAGGATCTTGATCCATCTGAATTTATATTGAGCGCACTAAAAGAAGAATACGGTAATGTGGTGATAAAAAATGGATGAGAAAATGAAGAATTTTTATGCTGGTAAAACCGTTCTAATTACGGGCGGTACTGGATCGCTTGGCAAATCTATAATTAAACAATTAAAAAAATGGGATTGCAAGATAATCGTCTATAGTAGGGACGAGGGTAAGCAAGCTTTATTGTTTGGGGGTGACCCAAGCATTGTTAGAGTCATTGGTAATGTTAGGGATCTTCGGAAGATTGACACCACAATAAAGAAGCATCAACCGGATTATGTTATTCATACGGCCGCCCTAAAAAGGTTAGATGATATGGAATTTCACCCGGATGAATGTATTAAGACAAACATATTAGGGTCAGAGAATGTTGCCATCGCCTCACAAAATAATCACGTAAAAAAGTGCATTCTGATTTCAACAGACAAGGCATGCCAACCAGTCAATGTATATGGATCAAGTAAATTTATAGCCGAAAGACTGTTCACTAACTACGATTATAATTCAGATTCAACTATATTTGCGTCAGTTAGATACGGAAATGTAATTGCCAGTCGGGGATCCTTCATACCAATGTGGATAAAACTAATATCAGAGGGTGAGAAAATTAAGGTTACATCCATGGAATGCACAAGATTCCTATTTCCTCTAAGCGATGCAGTATACACTGTTTTAAGTTCTTTATATTTTGCCCACGGTGGCGAAGTATTCGTTCCAAAGATCGATTCTTATAAGATGGAAACTGTAATAAAGTCTCTTGCGAGGATTTATGAATTAGATTCTGTTGAATATGATATAGTTGGTACTCGCCCTGGTGAAAAAATTCACGAGGATATGTTATGTAAGACAGAACTTGAATTAACTATGTGTGCATCTGATAATCTGTTGTGCATTCTTCCGCAATATACTCATAAAAAATACAAATACGATAGAAAATACGACGGACAGGAGTTTAATTCAGCATTACATGCCAGTGAAGACGTCGCCCATTTGATTCAATTAATTAAAAAAGGATTAAAAGAGGAGTAATGATATGAGTATGCAAGAGAAAAATGAAGAATATTGGAAAAAAACAATTGATGCCGAGAGGAGAAGAGTTATTTATTTTGATAATTTCTTTGAGAATGAAGCACAAAAAAAATCATTTGCTTATAGAATCAATATACTTCTAAATCAAAAGAATTCAATCAACTCTTACCTCGATGTGGGATGTGGCCACGGAGCGTTTTTGTATGAACTTTTTTCTCAGAATAGTAATCTGACGTTGGCAGGTTTAGACATAAGCAAGGATGCTATTGATTTTTGTAGAGAGAAAATCCCAACGGCCAAATTAGTTGATGATACTCTCAATAGTATAGGCAACTATTTTAGTGAAAATACCTATGATGTGGTTTTCACATCATGTGCGATGATTCATCAAGCACCAGAAACCTTAAGCTCGTGCATAGACGACTTGATTAAGATTGGTAGAAAGTATATAATTCATTTTGAGGATGAGGGTTCTGGGGATTTACACACAGATACTCGATGCGCAGCATGGAGGCATAATTTGAGAAGTATTTATAAAGAGAAGGGATATGGTTTTCATTTTGAAACTGCTCCTCTGGAGGTGCAAGTTAAAGGATTTGGCAGTTATATGGTGGTAGAACTATAATGGTTGATCAAGAAAAATTGTGGGAATCCGCAATTCAGTTGATGCCACGCGGAACTCAAACCATGAGCAAGTGTCCAGATCAATTTGTCGATGGTGTATATCCCAAATTCGCAAAAAAAGCGAAAGGAGCTTATTTGTGGGATGTGGAAGGTTCTAAGTTTTTAGATTTTATGTGTGGTCTGGGCCCGATCATATTAGGGTACAACCACGAAAGAACAAACGACGCGATAAAAAAGCAAATAGAGGACGGCATTTTGTTTTCATTGCCAACTATATTGGAACAAAAATTAGCACAATTAATAGTTGACATTGTTCCCTGCGCCGAGCAAGTTCGGTTCGCAAAAAACGGCACAGATGCAGATTTAGCAGCGGTGCGAATAGCGAGATCATATACTAATAAAGAAAAGATTGTTAAGTGCGGATACCATGGATGGGGTGACTGGAATGCAATCACACTAAGACAATATGGCATACCAAGTTGTTTGTCTGATGTCGTCGAAGAATTTGAATATAATAATTTAGATAGTTTGGAAAAATTGCTGGTGCAGGGTGACGTAGCTGGTGTTATAATGGAACCTCAAGCATTAACGGCACCAATGGCAGGATTTCTAGAAGGCGTTAGACAATTGACCACCCAGTACGGCGCCGTCCTTATATTTGATGAGGTTGTCACCGGTTTTAGGTGGTCTTTGGGTGGTGCTCAAGAATATTATGGCGTTACCCCCGACTTGTGCTGCCTTGGCAAAGCTATGGCGAACGGAATGCCTTTGAGTGCCATAGCGGGGAAAAGGAAATATATGCAAGAACTTAATCATGTGTTTTTTTCAATGACATTTGGTGGTGAATGTTTGTCGTTGGCGGCCGCAATAGAAACTATTTCTGAACTGAAGGATAAAGATTACGGACATATCTGGAAATTAGGGAATATGCTTGACAAGGGCATCAAAGAAAGCGCGGCAAAATATGGATTAGATATTATTTTTGCCGGGAGCGCCCCTAGACATAATCTAACTTTTAGCGACGCATATGCCGATCCCATCGGCATGAAGGCACTCTTTTATCAAGAAATGGTTAAGCAAGGGATTTTATTCTCTAATGTTATGTATATTCAATTTTCTCATACCGAAGATGACATACTAAAAACAATAGATGCATCTGATAAATCTTTTGCATATGTAAGAGACAACATTGATAATATTGATAAAGTCTTGGAGGGCAAGAAGTCTATCGAGATATTCAGGAAAAACACGTAATGAATGTAGTTGTAATAGGGTATGGGTCAATTGGAAAAAGGCATACAAAAAATTTAATTGAATTGGGACACAGGGTTAAGACCATCGATGTGGAAGAGATAAGCAATATTAAATCAATTCTAAGGAAAAGCAAATTTGATTGTGGTTTCGTGTGTTCACCTAGCAATTTTCACCTAGAGCATATGCTGGTTTTAGCGCAGAGCGGAATACCATTTTTTTGTGAGAAACCGATTTATAGCGAAAGAAACCTGGGATTAATAAATGATATTCGCAGCCTAATCCAGGAAAAATCGTTGGTAAATATGGTTGGGTGTAATCTAAGGTTCCATCCAGTCATAAAATCGTTTGATTGCTCACGAGTTCATAATATGAAAGTATTTTTTGGGTATGATTTGAGAAAATGGCACAATGATGGAAAACATCTAGAGTCTTATAGCGCGAATAAAAATATGGGGGGCGGCGTGTTGCTAGATGCCATTCATGAATTTGATTATTTATATAATTGGTTTGGAAAAATTAAAGAAATAAGCGGCGTAAAAAAAAGAATAGGATCGGTTACGGTTGATACGGAAGATACTGTTAAAGCGAAAGTAGTATTTGCGTGTGGAGTTGTGGCAGAAGTTCATCTAGATTATTTGCAGAATGAGTATACTCGCTATTTTGAAGCACACGGCATTAAAAAACATATAAATCCGACAAATCAGATGTATGTGGATGAGATTAGATATTTTATGGATTGTGTTAAAAATAAAAAAAAGTGTATGAATGATTTTGAAGAGGCAATTTATTTAGTTGATGAAATTAGATCGGGAGGGATTAAAGATTTATGAGCGACGTGTTTATCATTGCCGAAGCTGGCGCTAACCACAATAGAAGCTTCGACCAAGCAGTATCGCTTATAGATGCCGCCATCACCGCACAAGCAGATGCGGTGAAATTCCAAACTTACTCCTCCGAAACTCTTTATGCAAAGAACACTCCAGATTTTGCGGGATATAAGAATATTAACCAGCTTATCAAGGATATTGAATTGCCACGCCATTGGCAGAAAGATCTTAAACTGTATTGTGATGATCACGGCATAGAGTTCATGTCCACCCCCTTTGACGAGCGCGCAATTGATGAACTCTATGGTATCGGAGTGAATCGACTGAAAATTGCTGGGTTCGAAGCTCGCGATCCAAGGTTAATTAAGCATGCTGCGGACACTGGACTGCCTCTAATTATTACAGCTGGGATTGGTGTAGATTTAGTAAGTATTTCTTATATTATCGAATGGATTCTAGAAAAAAATTCAAATCCTGACATTACCTTCCTCCATGGGAATAATGCCTATCCTACGCCATTTGTTGATATATGTCTGGGACAAATCGAAAGAATTAAGAATATGCACTATGATTGCCCGATTAAGGTTGGGTTATCCGATCATACAGAGGGCATCCTCATCCCCCCAACTGCCGTTGCTTTAGGGGCCACCACAATAGAGAAGCACTTTACACTCGATAGAACACTTCCAGGTCCGGATCATGCATTCGCAATTGAACCAAGCGAGTTGGTACAAATGGTTAAAAATATTCGCACGATTGAGACATCGCTAAGTCCCAAGTGGAATTCTGTATCTGACAGTGAACGGGTCTTTGTCAAGGGCATGAGGTCGGTCGTATCCAGTCAGAAGATTAAAAAAGGAGATGCACTTTCTCTTAAAAATATAACAACAAAGCGGCCGCAAATGCCCGGATGTATAGGTGCAAGTGAATATTTCGGCATCATGGGACTCAAGGCAAGCAAAGACATTGGCGACGATCAAGTTCTTCTGTGGGAGGATCTCTCAAATTGAAAATTTTATTTTTAGGTTATGAGGAAAATCCCATTATAGATTTTTTAAGAAAAGACAATGATGTTACAATTCGCCAAGACACCATCAGCGCTGATTTTGTTGGAAATTTTGATTATGTTATAAGTTATGGTTATGCACGGATTTTAAAAAAAGATGCTATAGATGCATGTAGGAGGGGAATAGTGAATCTTCACATTTCCTATTTGCCTTGGAATAGGGGGGTGCATCCCAATATATGGAGTTTTATTGAGGGGACAAAAAAGGGCGTTTCGATCCACTTTATAGATGAAGGTATCGACACGGGAGATATTCTCTTTCAGAAGGAGGTATCATTTACCGAGGAAGAAGATACTTTGGAGAAGACATACTACAGACTCAGGGAAGAGATAGAGCGTCTGTTTGTGGAAAACTGGCACAACATTGTTTCTGGAAATTATGTTAGAATTAAGCAGACGAACATTGGGACTTTCCATTTGAAGAAAGATTTAGACAGGTGCCACTTGCCTAGCGGGTGGCAAACAAAAACGGCCGAGGTAAAAGTATTATGAGTAAGAGAACAGATTTTGATATCATCGATGAAGTAGAACAAATCAGAACAAAAAATAATGTTAACTGGATGGACATATTGCGTTTAGCATTTAGGCATGCCCCTGAAGATGCCCGAAAACTAATGGCACGTGTGAATGAATTCGACGGCCGAATCTCGGCACTCTTAGCTGAGTTGTCTCGAAATAAAGAAGATATAGAGTAAAAAAGATGCAAGTGACTTTCTGTGAAAGAGAATTGATATGAAAGATATAAATGATGTATGTGTAGTTATACAGGCGCGCACTGAATCAACACGAGTTCCCAACAAGATGTTAAGGCCATTCGCCGATTCCTGCTTATTTGAAATAGCAGTGCAAAAAATATTAGATTCTTCTATAATCCCAAAAGATAATTTTTATTTATCTATTTTGGATAAAGAGTTGTTCGAGATAGCAGAAAAATATGATGTTAACACCTATAAGAGAAGTAGGGAGTCGTGTCAAGAACCTATAATTTTACAAAAAGTGTTTGAGTGGCACCAAGAATTGCCTTATAAATATTTCATTTTGGTTAATGCATGCAATCCTATTTTATCTATTGCCACGATTGATGAGTTTGTTAACACTTTTCTAGAAAGTAGGTCAAATGGGTTGTTTGGAGTCTTTGAAAAGAGAACATTTTTGTTCGATTCAAATCACAAGATGATGAATGATTTTTATGGTGATGATAAGTATTTGGCAACCCTAGAAACAAAACTTGTAGAAACAACATATGAGGCGGCACACTCTCTCTACGCGGGCCGCCTGGAGGATATCGGCAATGGCATCTACATGGGTACCTTTAAAGAAAAGAAAAGCCCAGAATTTTTTGTTATGGATGAAATAGAGTGTTTTGATGTTGACTGGCCATTTCAATTCGATTTGGCTGAAATTATGTATAAGAGAATAAAATTTTCTTAAGGAGAATAGAATGAAAGAATATGTCGATACGGATCGAACTGCGAGTTTGAAAAGACTCGCCCCGGACTTGTTTAAGTATAAAACTGTTTTGAATGTGGGGGCCCGCACTAGTCGATTTAATTATGGACAAGAATTTAGAGAAGCAGGATATGATATTACAGTCTTGGAACCATTCGGGGACAATGTTCAATATTTACGCACATTGTCGTGGATCCATGAGGTTGTTCAGGGGGACGTGCGCGATTTGAGTGTTTTCAAGGAAAGAGAACAAAAATTTGATGTTGTTTTTTGGTGGCACGGGCCCGAGCACGTGATAGAAGAAGACTTAATAGGGGTGTTGCCCGAACTAGAAAAAATTTGCAATCATCTAGTGGTGTTGGGATGCCCATGGGGACACTATCCACAAGGAGAAATTCACAGTAATCCTTGGGAGAAGCATGTTGGGCACTATCCACATTATGTGTTCGAAGAGTTCGGATATGATGTTGAGTGTTTGGGAATGCAGAATGTTGCGGGTTCAAATATCACAAGTGTGAAGAAGATAATAGAATGAAATCGTGGCCACACAGAAAAGTGATATGAACGAAAGAGTGCTGATAACAGGAGGCGCCGGCATGGTAGGCACTGCACTACACACCACATTGCCAGATGCCGTTTACATCTCTTCGACCGAACAAGACTTGAGAGATCCACAGTCAGCGAGATTCGCGATGATTGAGCATAAACCAGATGTCGTTATTCATTTAGCGGCGAAAGTGGGAGGTGTGAAGAGCAACACTGATTATGTTGCTGATTTCTATTCTGATAATATATTAATTAATGCTAATGTTTTAAATGCCGCCCATGCTTTCGGAGTGAAGAAAGTAGTTTCTCTTCTATCTACCTGTGTTTATCCTGCCGAGGTAAAATACCCCCTCACAGAAGATCAAATACATAACGGTCAGCCACATCATTCTAATTTTGGGTATGCTTACGCAAAAAGAATGCTTGATGTTCAAAGCAGGGCATATCGACAACAGCACGGGTGTAATTTTATATGTGCTGTTCCAAACAATTTATATGGAGAGAATGATAACTTTGACTTAGAAAATGGGCATGTGATTCCGGCACTGATAAGGAAAATATGGGAAGCAAAAATAAACAACACTCCGGATGTCGATGTCTGGGGTGATGGATCCCCCTTAAGAGAATTCACTTATTCGAGTGATGTCGCCAAAATACTAATGTTTCTTTTGGAGAATTACAACGAACCAGATCCGATAAATATTGGAGCTACAGCAGAGTATTCTATAGAGGAAGTTGTTTCCTTCTTATGCGAGTTCCTCGGATATGAGGGTGCTATAAGGTGGAATACGGATATGCCCATGGGGCAGCATAGAAAGCCAAGTAGCAATAAGAGATTGTTGGATTTAGGATGGAACGAGCGGGAATATACAACCCTTAAAAAGGGATTAAAGAAAACCTGTGATTGGTTTATAATGAATTATCCAAATGTAAGAGGCATCGAGTGAAGACAGCAATAATAACCGGGGTAACCGGGCAGGATGGTTCTTACCTTGCAGAACTCCTTTTATCAGAAGGATATAAAGTTATAGGTCTTAAGAGGCGAACATCTCTCCTGAATACAGAAAGGATAGATCGCATATATGATCACAAGAATCTAAAGTTAGAATATTATGATCTAGGTGACGCTGGGAGTATATACAAGTTCATTCACAAGTACGATCCAGACGAGATTTATAATCTAGCAGCCCAATCCCATGTAAGGGTATCGTTTGACATACCAGAGCACACTGTAGACGGAGTTGCGATGGGCCCACTCCGAATACTTGAGGCGATTAGGAGTACGAACAATAAAATCAGATTTTACCAAGCATCATCATCAGAAATGTACGGCGACAACCCAAACCCCGCAAAGAAGGGGTTCAGCGAAACATCAAAACTAATGCCTGCTTCTCCATACGCTTGCGCCAAGGTTTTCGCCCACAATCTAGTGAGGAACTATAGAAAATCATACGGCATACATGCATCTAGTGGAATACTTTTTAATCACGAATCTCCTCGCCGTGGAGAGACTTTTGTTACAAGAAAGATCACACTGGCGGCCGCCCGCATAAAACTCGGGATGCAAGATAAGTTGTGTTTGGGAAATCTAGATGCAAAGAGAGATTGGGGTCACGCAAAAGATTATGTTGAGGCGA
>Ga0233415_10000731_pt1 | contig 15101 bp, 15 predicted proteins | sample Na_anoxic_12_MG_FD_188631 | JGI IMG/M metagenome (GOLD analysis project Ga0233415, IMG submission 188631) | Seawater microbial communities from Saanich Inlet, British Columbia, Canada - Na_anoxic_12_MG | ecosystem: Environmental > Aquatic > Marine > Inlet | place: Canada: British Columbia... | reverse complement strand
TTGCCTATGCAGGATTTCAAGTGTATTGTCACTGCCTAGCTTCCTAACTTGAAGCGGTTGCCATTTATAAATCATACCAGCTTCTCCCTTATAAGGCGTTCTTACCCAATTCTTCTCACATGCTCCTTGACCTTCCATCACAATGTCTTCGCATGTAAGTTTCGACTGCTTGCTATCATACTTCCCAATACCCATGCCCATATCCTTGTTCGTGCGCTGAACTGTACCAGTAAAGGTTATCTCGTCGCCATCCCAATGAAGCCTCACATCCTCGATACCGGCATATTGGCGTTCATGCTCTTCTTGTTCCCATACCTTCCGATCCGTCTCTTCAAAATCACCATTCAGCGTAACCATATGGTTGATATTGAAGTACTGAGGATACCATACGTAACCTCCATCTGGCGGAATAGTATAGTTTACGAAACGCTGATTAAGAATGTAACCTGCTTGATGTGGGTGCTGTATGATGGACGCCGAGGAAGAAATTACTGTGACGGCCTTGCCAGTTTTGTCACCGATCCAAGTGTGTTTAGACGAGATGTCTTTTGAAATCATAGGAAACGACTTGCAATAAAACTTATAGTTTGTCATAGCTAGTTTAGTGGCCGCATCACCACCCCGATTCAATACGATTGCCATCTCATTATCGACGTCGTGATCGGTCCCGTGGAACTTCACTATGATCCCCATCTCAGCAAACCCATATTCATAGATGCTTTTCTCCATAAACAGGAACCCCAGATCATCTGAGTTCTTATGTTTATGACCAAGACCATATAATTGAGCGGCCAAATATCGCATGTGAGGTATAGCCTTGTAGTATTCAATCAGTCGATAGAGAGGTTCCAGACGAGCAGGATGTCGCGAATATGCCTGATACCACCAATGTACAGCTTTTTCCATTTTTCCAAGCATCGCATAACAATTTGCAATACGATAGCAACTATACGCTTCTTCCTGAAACCAGTTGTTCTGCCCCGCGCGCCGCTTGTAAACTTCAATTGCCTTTTTGAACTCTCCAGTGTCATGATACGTATTTGCAAGATAGAACAGTGTTCTTGGGTTTTCTGGCTTAACATGAAGTTCTTCCGTAAGCAGTCGTATATCCCGAGTGAACTTGTTACCTTTACTACCACCATCGTTTACGTCAAGTATATGAAAGTCAGCAACGGGAACAACCGTTTGTCGAGACCCTGCAGGAATATTAACATACTCATGTGTAGCGCCAACGTAATACGTATCTTGTAAAGTGTCTTTAATAATACGTATATTGTGATAGCAAAGACCAGTATTCGTCTGGTAAAGACTGAAAACGTCGGCATCTAGTAACCATAGTTTATTCTTTGTCTTGTTTTCTATCACCATGTCGCCATCTAGAAAAATGATGTAGTCCGCCATACCTCTCGCGGCTTTCAAAGCGACATTGCGATTATGATCAAAACTCTTGAACGGTTCCTCAACGATCTTCCCAGAGATGTTGTGCTTATCGAAAAAGTTTTTAATAACATCCTGAGTTCCGTCATTACTACCTGTGTCACATATGCAATAGCAATCAATAAACCCAAGGATACTTGTGAGAAGTCTCTCAATGATTCCACTTTCGTTTTTCACGATCATGTTTAGACATACCGTGGGTGGTTTGACCTCCTCCTCCCCTTCTGACATAAGAACTATGGAATAATAAGAGTCCGCCACTTTAATATTTTATATCCAAGTATATATATTATGTCTTTTACCCGTTTTCATGATGACCCATGCAGAGTTGAAAAACAGTTACAGGAGTCAACAGGTCCAGGCAGATATATGTTGGATGTTCCTGGTAATGGTTCAAAACCCTGTTATATGGAAGATCCATGTATTAGATTACAGCAATGGGGTGCGAACCTGCAGACGAATCCTGTAGGTCTAGAGAGCGAGCTATTTGGCATTACGCGCCCTCTGGCGGGACGCGATTGTGGACCAATTTACAAAAGCAACAGCAACAATGTAAACAGTCAAAGAGTGCAATACCCGTCCTGCTCTCCGTTTATCGAACAGCCGAGAGCGACCAACCCGGCATGGACGGCGCGTGATCTGGAACAGGTCAATTGGTGGACACTACCATTGAACCCGCAAGAGAATGTGTGTTTGCCTTTTCATAACAATATAAGCACTCGCATATTGGAACGTGACTATTTCGTGGCATGTGCACCGAAGGTACTGGACAACCCCGACGGTACTATAAGCAGTAGCATTGGTAATAGCTCCTACGCAGCGCCGACTACTCCTTCCTGTGTGGCGCGCAATAGTTGTCAAGAATTATCGTGAGTAATTGTGTATATTTTCCAGACAGAAAAATATATACATGTAGATTATACATGGATTTAGCTATACCTCTAGCAGTATTGGGAGGATTGTATTTTATGGCAAATGATGGGAAAGAGCAAGATCAGAGTGCAAAGAAGGAAGGCTTCACGGATCGTTTACCTGGAACCAAAATCCCACAGGTAAACTTTCCTATTCTAGCTCCCATGTCCAAGGATAATATTAATCTGTATCCTGATTCGAACCAGTCGACCGACAAATATTTTGATCAGTCTGTCTATCAGGGCGTAGCGGAGACAACCGACATTGGGACATCAGAGATTAAACCCATTTTCTCACTAACGGGTCAAACGATGGACAAGACAGAGTTCACACACAATAACATGGTGCCTTTTTTTGGCGCAAAGATTAAGGGGGCAACGAGTGCGTACCGAACGCATGAAGGTGTGTTAGACAATATGCAGGGTACAGGCTCGCAGCATTTCGACAAGCAAGAGGTCGCGCCATTATTTGCTCCAGAGGCAAACATGAACTTCGTGGCGGGTGCGCCGAACCACAGTGACTTTATGCAGTCTCGCATGAATCCGAGTCAACGAGCGGCCAATGTCAAACCTTGGGAAGAAATCCGTGTTGCTCCAGGTCTGGCGAATGGTTACAGTACCGAGGGGACTCTGGGATTCAACTCGGGGGTTTCTGCCCGTGACGCATGGGAACCGAAAACGGTCGATCAACTTCGTATTGCGACGAACCCAAAACTGAGTTTTAGTTTAGAGAATCTTGAAGGACCAGCTATGTCAAAGGTGCAGAATCTCGGAGTACAGGGGACGGTCGAAAAATACATGCCCGACACTTACTACACAAACACACCAGATCGTTGGCTCACGACCACGGGATTGGAAAAGGCGCAGACTTCTCGCGGAATTGAAGAGTTGAAAGATGTAAATAGGTTGACTACGACTGCAGAGTATTTCGGTAATGGCGGTGAGACAACTGAAGCAAGCTATGTAACTGGTGCTCATACCGTACCCAGAAGACCGCAATTATCTGCGAATCCTATTCCCGCAGCTGCCGCCGTAGGCACGTTTACCTCTAGCAACGCCGACTACGGGCGGTCAGGTTACAGCGCTCTTCCCAATAATCGCGATAGTACTTATCAGACCCCAATGGGAACCGTCACGGGAGCAATGAAGGCGGCCTTGGCACCTCTGATGGATGCATTACGGCCGTCCCGTAAAGAAGATGTTATAGGCAACCTGCGTCCGAACGGCAACGTGTCTACTACCATGCCAGCACCTGTTGTATATAATCCAGCTGATAGGACCCCCACTACTATGAGAGAAACAACTGAAGGTCGCTTAGATAATAATCATCTGAACATACAGAATCAGACTTCAGGCGCATATAACGTAAGTGTACAGCAACCTATAGAAAATCAGCGCGCAACAACAAATACTTCCTACACAGGCAGCTCTGGCGGTGCCATGACGCATTCAGGCGAAGCGAGTTATGTGAGTGCGTATAATCAGCGAAACAATTACGCGAAGTCATACAAATCAAGACCCAACCCTGGTGGAGCATCAATGATGGCCAGCAGTCAAAATGTTAGCACAGGGAAACTCGAGGGGGACCGTGAAAATAATCGTATGTGGGTTATGGATAAGGCTCCAACACAGATCACGGGAGTCGACAATTACGGGCGTATGCACGTACCTGAGCAGAGAGACGTAGACTATAGCAGCAAGCGCATGGACCCAGGGTTACTGCAGGCGTTCAAGCAAAATCCATATACACAGTCATTGAACAGTTATGCTTGAGTAATGAAATCAAAAACATTTGTTTGATACTTAAATGCATAAATGGATATCTCATTTAACTATGAAAATACATGAGTCCATAGTTAAACGTATGAACAATTTTGTGGATACAAACCGCATACCGAACATATTAATACATGGGCCTTCGGGGGGAGGGAAAAGAACGATTTTGTCAAACTACATATCATACATATATAATAGTAACAAAACGAAAATAGCGGAACATGTTCGTTACGTAGAATGCTCACAGGGCAAAGGAATCCGCTTTATCCGCGAAGAATTGAAGTTCTTTGCCAAAACGAACGTAAATAACGACGAAGGAATCAATTGCAAGTGTGTGGTTTTACTCAACGCGGATAAATTGACTGTCGATGCACAATCTGCACTACGACGATGCCTAGAACTTTTCACACACACAACACGGTTCTTTATGGTAGTACAAAACAAATCTGGTATTCTTCGCCCCATTCTCTCTCGTTTCTGTATCATCTATGTCCCTTTACCAATAATAAACGGGAAGCCTACCAATTTAATAGCATGGAAGTTACATGAAACTTTTCCTTCAAAGGGAAAAACACATGTTGGTTATACGAAACTTGAGACTCTTCGATGTAAGGCTCTAGAAGATAATCTAACAAAAATTGCGCCCAAGTTAAATGGAAGCAATTTGCTAGCAACTGCAAATACACTATACGAAAAAGGATTCTCAGGATTGGACATTATCGCATTAGTTACAAAGCGTAGTGAGACTGAGGATAGTCCAAAGTTATATGATATTTTGCTCGCTTTACATAAAATGAGAAGCGAAGTCCGCAATGAAACGTTGTTTATTGCATTCGGTTTACAATGCATATATTTACGTTCTGATGAAGCTTTAGAAAATGTGGGATCAATGTAAATGGACGATTATTCTGTCGGGTCACTAGTTGAATCGAAGAATGAATGGTGTGCTCGTTTAGTCGGTATCCTCACGCCCCTTGTTATAGAGGGTATTCGATCTATTTTTGATGAAGCACAGAACGTGTGTGCAAAAAACGAGGAGCCTGATAAGTATCTAATGACCTTTCAAAGTTTCTTGGGACGAGTCCCAAGTTGGAATGCTTCCTTAATCAGTGAAGAATGTAAGCGTGTAGTTGAAAAGAGTGGATGTTCTTATCTAGCTGATCTTATCACATGTGTTCACATTATACAGTTGAAGGCATTGAGTTGTGTGCGGGTTGGTACACAGCAGAAAAAGATAGATATAATGATTCCTTCTTTAGAGGACTTTCTCCATCGTGTCTACATTCATGCCGCTAGGAAGATATTCACGAACGTATATTTGTTCGAGAGGAGCGTTCCTCCTCTCCAGACTCAGAAATACAACCGCGAGCTCGAGCAAGTAATAAAAGAGTGTGTTATGATAACGATACGAGACAGCATTCCTGTGGAGGATGTTTTGCGTGCTTATATGGAAGAAACGGAAGAGAAAGATACTCTAGTACAGCATAAGGACGAGATTGTCGGTGTAGAGCCAGTGGAAGAAGATAGGGATGCAGCTGCAGATCAAGGTGATACTAATGAAGAACCGAAACAAAGTGGTAGTGATGAAGTGGAAGCCTCTATGGTCAATTCTGAAGACATTCATGGTGCAAGTGAACCAGATGTTGATGTTCCGAATCTTCCTGTTAACAACCAACCCGAGATAACAGTAGATACTGCTTCAGCCAAAGATGATAATACAGGGAAGGTATCGTTTTCGAATACTGACATGGCAGTGGATACACATGGTCGCGAAGAGAGTGTTGATGCACCAAAAACTCTTGAGATACTTCAAGAGATAGAGGAAAGACGGAATAAGGAACGCGAAGCAGAGGAGGCTGGAGATAAGTTGTTGATTGGGGCGTCTGTCGATCTTGCCCCTTTAGACATCAATCTGGTGGGTCCCCCAGTATCTAGCCTTCAGGCGCCACCATCTCTAGAAATCGCGGCTCTCGAACCTCTTTAAACGCGTCAAGTTGTCAACTATCAAATGTCAGACTTCATTAAAGCAATTATGAATATGTTTTCGGTTGCGACGGCAATATCATTGGTATTTGTCTTGTTGAGATTCATAGACATGCGGGTAATTGCGAAGGAGAAACGTCCCTTTAAGGATTTAGTAAAAGAGGGTTTGATTGTCTATCTTAGTGCGTGTACCGGAATCTTTCTTCTCAATCAGGTACAGGGAGTCGGGTCTAGTAGCTCCTCCTCCAAAACTAATGTCTATACGGGTGAGCCCAGTTTTTAATTAGTAACATATTGTTATAACTTGTAAGCTATATGTTACGTATTTACTGCGTATAAATAGGCATTGTGTCGATATTAATAATCCGCTGACTCTTATTTATAGTTTTACGACCGACCACGTATCTAGTAAAATAAGGATCATTCAACACCTTAATCGGTATATGGTCATGGACCGTGCGTACTATCATCTTATACAATTTAAAGTCTGGATATCTTTCAGACCCATCACTCTTATAAAGCACATTCCTACCCTTGTCATCCTTACACCAACCCAGTATAAGTTTGATGATCGGTAGATCGAATTGCGGGTCTTCCGTCTCTGGTCCTATCAAATCATACAGTGATGTCGCCAATCTACAAAGGTCAAAACTATAATTCGGCTCTAAACGCGCCTTACTGTCGTCGAAGTAAGGTTCACAATTATATTGTCCATGTGCTTCACCGTCAGGTGCAAAAGCGCTACTACAGACAACACTGCCGCGGAAGCGATAAATTGCGCGACCGAAGTCAATAATTTTGAAGATACGACCACATGTAGGAACTTTGTAGTGTTTGCCGTTTATTTTGTAATAGATGTGTTCTTTCTGAGTCGGAACATACATAATATTGTTGGAGTGTAAATCGTTATGAGTGAATCCAAAACTTTTTTGATAGCAAACGAGGGTCATAAGTACTTGCATAATGATGGAACCCCATTCTTTTTCTGTGAGGGGAATAAGTTCTTCATCTTCATTTTCCTCATATTGACTATCTTCATCTTGTAGATGAGTTCCTGCTACAAGAGCATCTAGTGTGGAGGCGCACTTTTCTAAGCAAGACACCTGAATAGGAAAGTCATGAAGAGAAACAACTGCGGGCGTATCGTCTTCTTCATCTTCTGAGTCCGTTATGTCAACGTCCTGTTCTTCTATTCCATTACCACCATCAGAACTAATAGTCTCTGTGTGCGAAGAGCGGGATGAACAGTCGCTATTTCCTTCACTGGCTTTTTCTTTTTCACCCACTTCCATACTATGTACCGTTTCCATAACTGGCAGTGTTGTAAGCGATGTGCTTGTCTCAACGAGTTCAGTGATTTCTTCTATATCATGAACATCTGCCAACGTAAGTAGAGTGTTTGACTCAACTTCCTCATTCATGAGTTCTAAACGGCGTCTATTTGCTCGCGAGTGCTGAATTATATCTTCATGGACACGATCCTCCATGGAGAAAAGTTTACCGATGTTTTGTGCAAAGAACTCAGACTCTTCCAATGTATCGATATCATCCAGTACGTCAAACTGGAATCCTCTTTGTTTCCCCAACCATGCTCCATAAAAGTCTACTGCGTTTATGAAGTTATGATGATGAAGCATTTGCGCGGTCAAATAACTAAAAAATGCATCGACATAGGGGATATTGTTAGAATCCCGAACGATATCGACACCATTATCATTTAGATCGGGAAGTTGCAATAATGCTTTTTGTTTGACTTCATCACTCTCACAACCATACTTATCTGTCATGTATTTTATTGGGTCAATCAGTGGTGTATACTTAAGAAACATGTCTTTCGGAGATGCATTTCCAGATGCATTTCGGACATTTCCAACAACTCTATGTCTATCTTTGTTTGACACAAATGAACACACCTGAAGAGGTTGATTGAATGCCGTAGCGTCCCAGTTTGTCTCATTCATTACGAAAAACTTCGTGTATATTGGCGAAAAAGACTGCTGTTCATACAACTCAAGACCTGAGATGTCTTCTGCGCTCGCAAAGAGTGCTCCCCTATCGGGTTTACTATAGGAAAAAGCAAACTCCTCCATGTGGCTAGCATAGACTAAAATATCCATTCCTGAACTAAATAATACTTGCGTAGGGTTTCTTTAGTTTTTTCCCTAGTTATCCATAATATGACACTTGAGTTAAAAAAGTTTGACATGAGACATATTAGTTTTAAGCCCGATGAGAACAAAGGACCTGTTGTCGTATTAATAGGGCGCCGTGATACAGGGAAAAGTTTTCTCGTTAGAGATTTACTTTATTATCATCAGGACATTCCTATTGGGACTGTTATATCAGGTACAGAAGCAGGAAATGGTTTTTACGGGCAACACGTACCTCGACTTTTCATTCACGATGAATACAATACAGGTATCATCGAAAACGTCCTTAAGAGACAAAAACAAGTTTTGAAACAAGTTAAAAAAGAAATGGCGACTTATCATCGAACCACGATCGACCCTCGTGCCTTCGTGATCCTAGACGACTGTTTGTATGATAATTCATGGACAAAGGACAAAATGATGAGGTTACTTTTCATGAACGGCCGTCATTGGAAGATTATGTTAGTGATTACCATGCAATATCCACTGGGTGTGCCGCCCAACTTGCGCACGAATATAGACTATGTTTTTATATTGCGTGAACCCTATATTACCAATCGTCGCCGTATATATGAGAATTATGCGGGTATGTTTCCTACATTCGAATCCTTCTGTCAAGTTATGGACCAATGTACAGAGAACTACGAATGTTTGGTAATTAATAACAATGCGAAGTCAAACAAACTACAAGATCAGATTTTCTGGTATAAAGCTGAAACACATCCTGACTTCAAGTTGGGTTCGCGGGAGTTTTGGAACATCTCAAAAGATTTGGCTTCTGATGATGAGGATGAAGCTTATAATCCAGATGCAGCTAGAAAGAAAAGTGCTGGACAAAAGATTAGTGTGAGAAAGTCGCGATGGTAGTGACCTTGCATTAAGTCTCAACTACCTTGCTGGCAACACATTTCATGTTGCCAATTAGGGTTTCCATCTCTGCCAAATGATGAGAACGAAAGTCATGTGAACAGGTGTGTTTCTCTGGAAGTCGATGTTTCGGACAGAACACTTTATCACATCTACATTTATTTGCTGTCAAACCTGTTTTCTTCTTGCATTGACCAGTCTCTGCGTCAAAGTAAGCGCAACGATTTGAACGCGCGCTTACACATGTAGTGGCTTCTGGTGGAGACGACATATGTATTGTTCTTATACATATGTAGGGATTATTCTTTAATCAATTTTATGCAACATTAACGAGGGGACGCTAACGGACCGAATGCATACGTGCGGGCTGGACTACCCCGCATAGTGCCTTTGAGTTTATTCAAGCCTCTTCCGAGTTTGCGGGTAATGCGCGCGACCAGTCCTGTGCCCTTCCGATTCCTAAGAGTTTGCAGAGCGGCAGCTGATTGAGCCACATGAGCCATCTGTTTGGGATTGATAAACCCTGCAGCACGATGAGTACCTCGAAGGCTAGGTAATCCAACACTTACCATCTTTGAACTCTTCGGTCTGGATGACTCGACGATGTGTCCCTTGGTTTGTACGCCAGCGTGGGGTGCCGGTCGGTTAGTTATGTCTCGCTTCCACGGTGTCGCTAAAACCGTACCATTTCCACCCCGGGTTCTCCGTCTGCGTGGGTGTCTACGCGTTTGTCTACGCGTTTGTCTACGCTTTCTATAGCTCTTGCGCATTATACTATGATACAAGAAAATAGTATAATGGAATACCTTAACGTGGCGTGTCAGTAGGATCAGAATCAACCACCTTATTGGTAAGCTCACTGAGACCATGATCTCCATTCTTCTCCAACACAATGTTATCCCCCTCAAACAACTCCTTCCGTATGTCCGCCGTAGCAACAGGGCCATCTAGAGAACCCGAACTCAGTGCCGTTTCAATCGTGCTCGCATCCTTCACACCAACCAACTCGCCATCCTCATTAATAGACTGGGTCAACTTGTTACCTGAAACCTTAGCCTTCTCGATGTTGTCTTTGATAGCCTTATCCTTGGCGTCCTTCACACGAGTATTGAATGCGTGCTTAGCCTTCTCCTCATTCTTCTTCTTTTCACTCATTAGCTGGTTAAGCTCAGCCTCCATATACTCCACCCGACCTGTCTTGTACGCATCAGGATGCCACGGCATCCACATGCCAATGGGACCCACATATACGTCATGATCAGGATCGGCTTCGCGCAACATCTTCGAACGCAACTCGGCCTCCTGCTGTGTAGGGAAACAACCGCGAATCTTGAGACCTCGCACGGCGGTACGAAACTCAGTAACCGCACCAAACTCAGCATCAAGCACATCTTCCTTCTGGTCTATGAAAGTCTTATAGTCATTTTCAACGCTGCCTTGGAACAGTGTCTCCTTCTGATCCTCCACAAACGAATGTAGATCATTTGTTAGATCATCGAACTTCAGATTATACTTGTAAGCAATGAAACTCATAAACTGTGTGTAAGTCTCGAGTGACTTGGTGACTTCCCAATTCTTTAGGAACTGTTCAAAAAAGAATGTATTGCGATCCTTTATCAAACCCTCGGGCGAAACAAACGAAACACAAACGAACTTCTGACCTGCGATTTGCTTGTCTTCTTCCAGAAGGTCAACATATTTAGGATTATCCGAACCATCCCCCAACTTCGGCAAAATCGTCCCCTTAGGCGGTCCATCCTTTGAAGCTTGCATTTATAATTAGCAATTCGGCATAAGGTTTTAAGCTGCTTGATGTTCTATTGATATTTTTTTCTCGTTAATATCTATAATCTATGCAGATCGCAAATGTGTTAGACCTGGGTGAGCTTTTTCGCCGCGCCATAAAGTACCTCGTGGAGGGCCTGATGGTGGCGATTGCCGCCTTTGCCATCCCGAAGAAGGCTCTGAACCTTGATGAGATCGGTCTGATCGCGCTTACCGCCGCGGCGACCTTTAGCATCATGGACACTTACCTGCCGTCGATGGCTGTGACTGCCCGCTCTGGTGCGGGATTCGGTATTGGTGCCAACCTGGTCGGCTTCCCCAAGTAAGCCTTTTACTAAAAACTTTTGACATATAGCTATATAATCGTCATATGTCAATTTACGATAAGGAATGGTACAAAGGTCTGCGTTCATCACCACTTAGCCCACCTGAATGGGTATTCGGTGTCGTGTGGCCTATTCTCTATGCCATGATGGCAGTGTCTCTGTACCTGGTATGGAGTAATGCCAAATGTTATCCATACTGTTCCGCCGTCACAGCTTTCATGGTGCAGTTAGCATTCAACCTAGTATGGACCACCATCTTCTTTCGTTGGCAGATGCCCAGATTAGCACTCTTAGACATCGTCCTTATCATAGTTTCACTCTTTTTTACACTTAAGAGATTCGCGAAAATTAGTACTACAGCTTATTGGCTTCTTATACCTTACGGAGTTTGGTTATGTTTTGCCTTTTACTTGAACCTTTACATTGTAATTAAAAATTAATACGTCATGTATATTTTACTTTATACTGAGGCATATATACATAATGTGGTTCACTCAACTTCCAATGATCATGTTGATACTAGGAGCAATTGCAAGCACGCTCATATTAATATCGTTTGGCGCCACTTATAACGCACAACGATATTACCGTGTCCTTCCTACGTTACCTTATTACCCTGATAATCACGACGAAACGAAAAAAGTAGCTCAAGCTATGCGGGAAAGAACAGATGAAGAAGTGTTACTATTTCGTGAGACTAATGAAGATGGTGTAAGAGGAGCTTTTATGCGAGAGTTCCCCGAGTGCACAAAGACACTAAGTAAAGCTACTACTACATTGGTCATCGGAGCTATAACCTTATTGTTGAAAGTTATGTTTAATCGTCCACGTCCTGTACAGGTCAATAGTGATATCAAACCAGAACCATCTTTTACGGCAAAAACACCAGCCTTTCCTTCAGGACATGCACTGGCATCCTACTATGCTGCCCGTGTAGTAGCTAAACAATGCCCTGAAAAAGCGGCGCAAGCTTTTGAACTGGCCGACAGATGTGCGCATGCAAGGGTCATTGCAGGTCTTCACTATCCCAGTGATGGCAGCTATTCTAAACATATCATGAATGCCGTGCCAGATTGGCTTATAGTGTAGGTATGAACTCCCAACTTAAATCATCACATATTTGTTTCCAGATCGCATCTTGTTCTACTCTTTTGCCCATGTCTTTCAACATAGGAAAATAGGGCAAGAATTGATCCTCTCCTAATAACTCACATAGCTTATACACGGTATAGTAGTAGTTCAGGAAGTTCACTCGGTGACCAGGACAGTACTTTGCATATGGCCCCTGAATATCCATAAAAAGACTACACAACGTTTCTTCTAGTTCAGGACTCATTATGGGCGGTTTGACGCCTAACTTATCTTTAATGAAAGGAATATGTTCATAGTATTTGTTGTAACCAAGCTTCTTCAGTATTTCCTTAGCTTTCTTGTTAGTCAAACTGGCTAAGGTGATACGTTCTTTCTGTATCTGCCGTCGAATGTTGTCCAAAACTTCCTCTGGAATCTGCGTCGTTTCTTTCGCCTGAAACTGTGCTAATATTTCGCGGAAATGATTGATTCGCTTATATGCATAGAAACACACCTCTTTCGGAGGTTCCTTATACGATGGCTTTTCATTTTCGATCAACATCGAAACATGTGCTGAACAGTTATTACACACCATTATACCTTCATGCTCTACAGATATGAGCTCACCATCGTTACATTTCCTACATACATCCGTTGAATAAACAAAGTTTCCTACATCTAAGAAACTCTCATCTACATTTGACAGATAACGCTGAACGTCCGAACCAGTCCCAACGTGTTGAGAGGCCGCTGTTTCCTGAGCTATAGTGTCTCCGCGGCGGATTTTAAAAAAGTCCGTGACAACACAGTTCCCTGGGTCTTCCAATTCCCCTCCTTCAGAGATAAGTTTCTTCTTTTCAAAATAGTTGAACACAAGTGGGGAGTTATCTAGGAAGTAATTCTTACGACGAAAAACCAAATCCTTAATTTCATTATTTATCAGCCTAAGACGATCTTTCAAGTCCAACTCGAAAGAAATGGGAACTCCCTTCTTCAGTTTATTCCTTATAGACTTTCTCTCTTGTTTGAGATTAACTATAGATTCATCATCATCGTTGAAACTGTCACATATGCTTGAATGCTTACTATCTAAGGTTGTCGCTGCCTTTGCATTCACTACGATTTGCTTCGAAGGCTTAGGCTTGAATATTGGCATACATTAACTATTCTTTTAGTAATTTTTTTATATCATGCGTGTCGCTTAGAATTATTGTTTCTTCCATTGGGATAATGAAGATCGATATTCCATTAGACTGCAACGCGAAGATGGATTTCGTGACACTTCAAAAAATGGTCTTCGTTTTTAATGCTGTACAAGACGGTTGGACAGTTAAAAAAGACACAGATAAATATGTTTTTACCAAAAGTCACAATAATACTAAAGAGGTCTATCTAGATAGCTACTTGAAGCAGTTCCTTAGCGATAGTTTCGACATAAGTAATATCACTAAAAGGGTGTAAGCAGAATCTAATGTCTATTAGTGCTTGTTTTTGGAAATCGAAGAATTGCTAACTTTGTAATTTTTTTTTCTTTAGCAATAGTATAACCATGGGTGGTGGATTGATGCAACTCGTTGCTTACGGCGCGCAGGACGTGTACCTGACCGGTAACCCGCAGATTACCTTCTGGAAGGTGACGTACCGTCGCCACACTAACTTCGCGATGGAGTCTATTGAGCAGACGTTCAATGGCCAGGCCGACTTCGGTCGCCGTGTGACGTGCACGATCAGCCGCAATGGTGATCTTGCGTACCGCACGTACCTGCAGGTGACTCTGCCGGAGATCAACCAGGCGATGAAGAACACGACGGGCGACGTGTACGCTCGCTGGCTGGACTTCCCGGGCGAGCAGCTCATCTCCCAGGTGGAGGTGGAGATTGGTGGCCAGCGCATCGACCGCCAGTATGGTGACTGGATGCATATCTGGAACCAGCTGACTCTGTGCTGCAACGAGAAGGGCTACTACAAGATGGTCGGTAACACGACCCAGCTTACCTACATCACTGATCCGTCGTTCGCCAACGTGGACGGCCCGTGTGATGCCAGCGCGCCCCGCCAGGTGTGCGCCCCGCGCAACGCTCTGCCGGAGACGACCCTCTACGTGCCGTTCCAGTTCTGGTTCTGCCGTAACCCGGGTCTCGCGCTCCCGCTGATCGCCCTCCAGTACCACGAGGTCAAGATCAACCTCGATCTGCGCCCGATTGACGAGTGCCTGTGGGCTGTGTCCAACCTGAACTGCACTACCTCCGGTAGCCAGAAGGTAACCACGGCGTACAACCAGTCTCTGGTGGCGGCGTCCCTTTACGTGGACTACGTCTTCCTCGACACTGATGAGCGCCGCCGTATGGCCCAGAACCCGCATGAGTACCTGATTGAGCAGCTCCAGTTCACTGGTGATGAGTCTGTCGGCTCGTCCTCGAACAAGATCAAGCTCAACTTCAACCACCCGTGCAAGGAGCTCATCTGGGTCGTGCAGCCCGACGCCAACGTCGACTACTGCGCGTCTCTGGAGTGCAACCAGGTTCTGTACCGCGCTCTGGGTGCGCAGCCGTTCAACTACACCGACGCGGTTGACGCTCTGCCGAACGCGATCCACGCCTTCGGTGGCCCCCAGTCTGTTGCTGAGGGCGGCGCGGGCAACCAGAACGCCTTCATCGACTCCTCGGGTCTGTTCGAGGAGGCTGGTGCTGCGGACACCACAGCCACTGGGACGGCGTTGGGGCAGCAGTGGAACGTGCCCAGCGGTGCGGCCAATGCGTACACCCAGCCCAACTTCTCCAATAATGCTGCCGTGG
>Ga0233415_10000727_pt1 | contig 15160 bp, 21 predicted proteins | sample Na_anoxic_12_MG_FD_188631 | JGI IMG/M metagenome (GOLD analysis project Ga0233415, IMG submission 188631) | Seawater microbial communities from Saanich Inlet, British Columbia, Canada - Na_anoxic_12_MG | ecosystem: Environmental > Aquatic > Marine > Inlet | place: Canada: British Columbia... | reverse complement strand
ATAATATATCCTTTGTTAGATATTGCAGTAAGCATAAGCCAAAACATTATAATTACTTTTGTATTTTTAATAGTTAGTATAATTAGAGGGTATTTAATACGTAGGTTATTTAATAAAAAAGACAATGAAAGATAAGAACGCTATCGAATGGCTAATATTAATCGGACTATTCAAAGCAACTATTGAGCAGAAAAGTATGTTAATAGGTACAGAGAAGCAAAGAGCCAAACAGCTATTTAATAACTGGATGCGACAAGGTATAAACATACTAAGTAAATTTGAAGCTAATTTCACAGATGAACAGCTAGAAGAACTTTCTCTATTAGTTGAAACTTCTATGAATGATTTACGTAAAAACATAATTGTAGTTGATTAAATAAATTTAGTATATTTGCAATAGTGAATGAAGATTTTATAAAAGAGAAAAGGCAGGTTATTGAAACAGCCTGTAAAAACATCTGTAAGCATTCTGACATTTGGAGAGATTTATCACAGGAGGTAAACATATACTTTCTAACTAATGAGCTTCCTGAGAATCTTAATAAAATAGATGGGTTTATATTTGTAGTTGCTTATAAGATGTTTCACTTGTCAGGTAGCGAATTTAACCGTTTACATTTTGATAATGTTTTAAAAGAATCTACAGAGCTGGATTACTTAAAGTTAAAAGATATTCCGTACATTAGTGAGAATGTTTACAAAGAGTATTTAGAGCAAGTTAAACAGTTAGACGAAATGGAGCGTATTTGGGTAGAGGAAATAGTTAAAAGAAACCTATCTATAAAATTATTCTCAGACCATACAGGAATACACAGAACCACGGCTACAGAACGAATGAATTTAATATACGAGAAACTAAGAAACAAAAACAAATGATAATAATAATAATTTCGATACTGGCTATACTAGGATGGACTAGCATATTCAACCAAACCTTTACAACTACAGAAGGGTTTAGGTATAAGTATTATTTTGCTAGGACTTTGATTAGCTCAGTAGACATTAAGCCTTTTAATTGTGCCTATTGCTTATCGTTTTGGGTAGGCTTAACTTTGTCTATTGTATTGGTAGACATTTCTTATATGGTTATATTTTTATACTTTGCTAGAACTAGAGAATAATGGATTACAGAAAACTAAAATGGGGAGCTTTAAAGAGCTATGCAACTAAACTAGATATTAACACTAAGGGCATGACAAAATCTGCTCTATTAGAATGCTTGGATGCTATGCCAGAAGTTATCCACGTAGTAGAGGAGCAACTAGAACCGTTCAAAGGTATTAAACAGCACCACCCACTATTCGAGGAGATAGAGCCTTATATACCATACTTAAAAGCATTTAAGAAACTCAAAGCAGTATCTCCAGTTCCAGAAGTGAATAAGGCAATAGCTACTTTATTTCTAAAATACATAGAGGAGCAGAAAAATATACGTATTAATTTAGGTTGTGGCAGATGTAAGCATAGTTATTATGAGAGAATGATAGCAGGATATAATAAGCTAGTGGATGAGTATGGAGGAGATAAGATATAATATGGAAATTTGGAAAGACATAAAAGGATGTGAAGGATATAAGGCATCAAGTTTAGGTAGAATAAAAAGTTTTAAACGTAAAAAAGAAAGACTTTTAACTCCTCACTTAGGCGCAAGAGGTTATTTAATTATCTCTTTATTTATAAATGGAAAACAAAAGGGATATACTATACACCAATTAGTAGCTATGGCTTTTTTAAACCACACCCCAAACGGTCAAGTATTAGTAGTTAACCATATTAATAATGTCAAAACAGATAACAGAGTAGACAACCTAGAAGTAATAACGCAAAGACAAAACACATATACGCATTACAAAGGCACTAGTAAATATAAAGGAGTTAGTTGGGATAAGTCAAGAAATAATTGGATGGCATCAATTACAGTAAATAACAAAAAAACAAACTTAGGTAGATTTAAATGTGAATTAGAAGCAGCAACAGCTTATAATAATGCTTTAAGTATGTTAAGTAATGGATGAGCAAGAAAATGTATATAGCTACTGCTTAGAAGTACATGAAGACGGTAACCTTTATATGGTTACTGAGTATATAAATGGTTATATTACGATATGGGCAGCTAATGCAACTATAGAATGTGAAGGTGAAGTATATTTTATTAATTTATATGAAGATTAAAAAGGTTTAGATATGTTTACAAAAGGTTATAAAAGTAAACAGATTTGTTTACAAAACCATATAGCTACTCCAGTAACAAAAACAAACTAATAGTTATATAAATAGCTACTATAATGAAGATTAAAAAGAAACACTATAAAGCTCTACAGTATGCCTCTTTAATTCAGAGGTGGAAATACTTGCCCTATAACTTTATATTTCAGGTAGTACAAAATAGCGAGGTAAATGAAACAATGTTAAACAGAAATAGAATAGAGCAGAATGATAAAAGAATTTGAAGCAATGGACTGGAGTAAAGAATACACATACAAAGAAAAAAAGATATACATTAGCCACGAAACTAAGAGATATATTTTATGTTCATTCTATGAGAGTGGAAAGGGAACTTTTAAACTAGACAAAACAGAATTTCATGGTTAGTATAAACCTTTTTACTGTAGGGTATCAAATCTACTTAATACCAACTATTAAATTTACCCACTCAAAGACATTGAATGGATATAGAGCTATAGAATTTATATGGTTAAAATGGGGAATAGAAATAGCACTTAATTAAAAGTTATGCCTGATATTAGTATGTGCCAAAATAAAGAATGCAAGTTTAAAAAAGACTGCTATAGATTTACAGCAAAGCCTAGCGAGTTTATGCAAGTCTATGGAGATTTTAATTGTAAAGATAAAGTAGCAATAGATACATTCTTTTGGGAAAACAGTAAACCAAGTATTCAAATCAAAGAAGATGAATAATTTAGTAGATAAATGGCAAAGTAAATTGAACTTAAAAGAGTGGAGCTTTCCAATACAAGAGATACTACCTACTCAAGTCTTATACGATAATGACTGCCCAGTTAAAGATAGATACTTTATAGGGATACAATTAGACAAAGAAAATAAGATAGGCACAATCTACCACGATAGAGAATTAACAGAAGCAGATATAATACATGAGCTACTGCACGTTAAGTACCCAAACAAAAGCGAAGATTGGATAAACAAGACAGAGAATATAATACTAAACAATGAATAAAGAGCTTACACCTAAAGAACAGAAATTTGCAGAGCTATGTGTTTCACTAGGGAATCAAACAGAAGCGTATAGACAGGCTTTTAAACCGACTGATGTAAATGGAAGCTGGATTAAAGTTAACGCCTCACAGTTGGCAAAGAAAGTAAAAGAGCAAATAAGAGAATATAGGAGTAAAGGAACTATAACATATAAGCCACAACCTAAAAAACTAGATGGATATGTTTACATACTAGATATTGAAGGATTCAACTATTATAAAGTAGGTTTAAGTAGGAATGTACCAAGCAGAAAAAAAGCAATTCAAACATTAGTGCCTTTTAATATTAGCATAGTTAGAACTATTTATGTAGATAACTGCAAAGCAATAGAGCAGGAGATACACGAAAGGTTAAAAGATTACAGATTTAAGGGAGAGTGGTTTGAATGTGATTTAGATTTAATCAATAATATATTTAATGAATATGACACCTAAGGAGCAAAAGTTTGCAGAATTATATGTAACATTAGGCAATGCCTCAGAAGCATACAGACAAGCCTATAATGTTACTACAACTAATTTAGATACTATTAAAGCGAAAGCATCTAAGCTATTAGCAAAGGACAACATTAGTACTACTATTGGAATCCTAAAAGGAGAGCTATCCAAAACACATGGAATAGACAGAGGGTTTATCTTAAAAGGTTACTTAGAAATCATTTCAGATGCAGACTACACATTCCAATTAGGAGCAGATAACACGCTAACCAAAGAAGATAAACAAGCATTCTATAGGGTTATGAATCAAACTAAGAATACAGACAAGCTAAGAGCCTTAGAATCCATTGCTAAAATGATGGGATTAAATGAACCTGAAGTAGTGGAGCATAACCATACAGTTAAAACTTACAAGACAAACTGGGGATAATTGGAGGAGGTAGATTTATATAGACCACACCCTAAACAAAGGGAGATACATAAAGCCTTAGAAACTGACATTAAGTATTGCATAGTTTCTATAGGTCGGCAGTTTGGGAAGTCTACACTAGGCGAGAATCAGTCTATTAAATGGGCACTAGAGAATAACCACTGGAAAATTGGTTGGGTATCTCCAATATACAAACAAGCCAAAAAAGTTTTTAAGGACATAGAGAAAGCTCTAATAGGATGCAAATTTGTTTCTAATGTAAATAGGGGGGACTTAATAATAGAGTTCGATACAGGCTGTTCTATTCAATTCTACTCAGCAGATGCTTACGATAGTATCAGGGGAGAAACTTTTGACGCTTTAATCTGTGATGAGTTCGCCTTCTTTAAGCCCGAAGCATGGAATGAAGTACTAAAAGCTACTGTATTAGTGCGAGGTAAAAAGGTGTTAATCTTATCTACTCCAAAGGGTAAGAATCAATTCTATAATCTGTTTAATCTAGCAGAGCATAATAGCAACTATATTAGTTTCAGAGGTAGCAGCTATGATAATCCATTTATAGACCCCGAAGAAATAAAGGAAGCACAAAGGAACTTACCAGACCACGTATTTAAACAGGAGTATCTAGCAGAGTTCTTAGACAATGGCTCTAGCGTATTTAGAAATATAAAGGAATGTATTAACAAGAGTTCGCAAAATGGGAACTTATACGCTGGAATAGATTTAGGGCGTTCAGATGATTATACGGTATTAACTATTGTAGACTCAAATAATATAGAGGTATATTCTGAAAGGTGGAGGCACATGGAATGGAGCAGCATTATTAATAACATTGTAGAGCAGCTAAATAAGTTTAGACCTAATACATTAGTAGAAAGCAATGGAGCGCAGGATGCAATCTTTGAGCAGATAAGAAATAAGGTAGCTTATAATAAAAACAGCATACAGCCTTTCGTTACTACTTCCAAAAGTAAGCAGAATATAGTAGAGGATTTAATAGTACAATTTGAGAATAAGGACATAGGTATAATAGGACACGACTGGCAGATTAATGAGCTAGAAGTTTTTACTTATGAATACAACCTAAAGACTAGAGCAATTAAGTACAGCGCACCTACTGGACTCCACGATGATTATGTAATGAGTGGAGCAATATGTAACCACGCTTTAAAAACTATGAAAAGCTCAGGAAAGTATTTCGTCTATTAACGTTAATTACTTCACTGCACTAATTCAATTAATATTAATTGCTTTAATTATACAACTAAACAATAATTTTACAATAGACAATATGAGAATACCTAAAAGCCTTAAAGAAGTATTAGTTAAGGATTACATCCAAATCAATAAGATAAGGAGCGCAGAGTATGAGAATCCTTTCACTAGGACTATCGACCTGCTTTGTATTTTCAATGATAGAAAGGATGTATTAAAGTGTAAGCCTGCTGAGTTGACTGTAGACCTTAGCCACTTATTAGAAGAACCTAGTAGAGTGCTTAAAAGGAATTTCACTATTAACGGTAAACGGTATGCAATAGTTAACCATGTTAATGATTTAGAAGCAGGGCAGTATATGAGTTTCACTACTTACTTGAAAGGCTTTGCAGATAATCCTAACGTACATATAGACCAAATGCCTGACATTCTAGCTAGTGTAATATTTCCTGTAGATAAGAATAATAAAGTTTTAGCAATAGAACCCAGTTACTTTAGAAACCTCGCAGAGGATATTAGAAACACCATGTCGATAGAAGATGCTTATCCAATTTGTGTTTTTTTTTGTCTGCTGTGTCGGAGCTTAATTCTCACTACTCAAGACTTTTTGAATCACAAACTGGAGAACATGACGGAGCAGAGCAGGAGCGCGATTTTGGAAGTAGCGAAGGATTTGGAGAAAGATGGGGTTGGATTGCCACACTCGATAACCTCTGCAATGGAGATTTTACAAAAAGACCATACTACGAAAAAATGAATGTGATAGAGTTTCTAAATATATGCAGCTTTGTTAAAGAGAAACAGAAAGCAGAAGCAGCACAGAGGCGAATGGATGAACTTAAAAGAAGATGAGCGAAGGACTAGTAACACCACATAGCACAATAACTCAAGTATTAGAGGACTTTGGTAATGAGATGCAAACAGACCTAAGAGCTGAGCTAGTTAAAGACCATGCTTACGTTTCTGGAGATTTAGCAGAGCAAATAGAGTTTACTACTGTAATCAATGGAACTGGCTTTGTATTCTCTCTTAGACTTAAAGACTATTACGACTATGTTAATAAAGGGGTAAACGGTACTAGGTCAGTAAAGAATAATACACCTTACTCTTATATGCAATCTAGTAAGATACCTTTTTACTTTGCTAAACAATGGATGAATAATAAGGGTTTATTTGTAGCTAAAGGCACAGCTTTTACAAGTATGGCAACTAGGAAAACATACAAAGCAGGTAGTAAAGATTCTCAGGCTTTTGCAATGGCTCGGAGTTGGAAAGAGAAGGGTATTAAAGGTAATCACTTTTATGACAATGTAGTAACTGAGGCAAGGCTAGATAAGCTCAGTAAAGACTTAGCAAGTGCAGCAGCAGGAGATTTAAAGATAGCATTAACAGACACATTCAAAAGACTTAAATAATGGCAATAGTAATAAATGCAACCCCTAAAGACTTTGCACCCGTTTATAACAAAATGGAGTATTTGATTACTTCCGATAATACAGCAGAGCCAAACTTCGCACACTTAGTAGACATCTATATAAATGGCTCAATAACTAAGACAGTACGTTTAAGAATACCTGTAAGACCAACAGACGACAAAGGCAAGGTAGACATCCATAGAGTGCTAGAATCTGCGCTTACAAGCGATGTGGGTAATCCAGACCCAACAGCAGATGCAGGAACTTATAATGCTCCTAATAGCTCACTATCTTATATAGTTAAATTTGGTGAGGAGTATGGTAACCCTGTAGTACAAGACCCAGACCTAACTATTGACTCAAGTAGAAAGGCTTTTAACAGCTCTTTAGAGAAAGCTAACTTTATAAATTGGGATGTAACAGAATACGAATTAGATGGAGTTACTAAGAAGTTTCTTACTAATATGCCTGACAATAACAAGGTATCTATCAACTCGCATGGATGGCTATACTTTAAAGAGGCTAACCTTTTATCTATTATTAGCGTTATTACATTTGACTCAGCAGGAGCTACTATTAACGCTTTTAAAATAGATGCCTCTACTACGAGTGCAGATATACAGTTTACTCCTTCTGCTCCTGCTTCATTAAACAACATAGACAATGTTAATATAATATTAGGAGCGCAACCTATTATCACAGATGCTGTAGCTTCTTATGAACTTTACGCAGGAGACCCTAACCAAGTATCTGAAACTAGAACCTTTGTACTAGAGGAGTCTTGTAAATACAATGTAAACACTTTAATCTTTCAAAATAACTTAGGAGCATTTGATAGCTTTACATTCTATCTAGGCGATGAGTCTACAACTAAGATAGAGAAAAAGGACATGAAGGTTAATGTAGATACTGTAGTAGCAAATGATATAGTTTACTCAATGAATGAGAGAGAGAAAGTAACATACTATACTAAGAACACACCGAGCTTAAAACTTATGTCCGACTGGATAACAGAAGCAGAAAGCAACTGGTTACTAGAGTTAATGTCAAGTCCTGAGATATACCTACAAAGTGGAGATGAGTTAATAGCAGTAGCTAAGATTAAAGCTACAAACTACACTAAAAAGAAAGTAGTAAAAGATAAGCTATTTAAAATAGATGTAGAGCTAGAGCTAGGTTATGATAACTACAGACAAAGAATATAAATGGTAAAGGAGCAGCTAATTATAGAAGGGGTTACAATTCCAATAGACAAGGGTATTTCTACGGTGCTAACTTATAGCATTAAAGATATACAGCAACCCGACAAAGTAAAGAGTAGCTTTTCAAAGACTATTAAACTACCCGGAAGTAAAGCAATAAATGATAAGCTAAATTTTGTATTTGAAGTTAATAGCGATTCTACCTTTAACCCTAACTTAAAATTAGATGCTGTTTATTACCAAAATGACATAGCGGTCTTTAGTGGCTTTATTCAGTTAAAAGATATTATTAAAAAGGACTATAACCAAGTTGAGTATAGTGTAGTCTTATTTGGAGAAACTGCCAACATATTTAGAGAGCTAGGTAACAAATTTCTGAATGATGCAGGAATGTTATGGGATAACTTAGACCACGACTATACAAGAGTAATACAAGAGAATAGTTGGGATACTAGCTATATTCTTAATGGAGCAGTAGAACCATTCCAATATGGAAACGGACTAACCTATCCTATGATTAACTACGGTAACGATACAGATATAGATGTATATAATGTTAATGAGATGTTTCCCGCTGTATATGCTAAAGAGTATATAGATAGAATGTTTGCGGATGCAGGATATACCTATACATCTACTTTCTTTAATGATTCATTATTTAGGCATTTAATAATACCTTTTAACGGTAAAGAATTTAAACCAAACCAAACAGACCTAAGCCCTAGACGAGTACAAGCAAATACTCCATTGTTTATTTCTAGTGGAATAGATAACTATACGCTAGACTCATCTGTTTATCCTATTCCAACTTTTGCAGAAGATACATTAAGACTATCTAATGAGGTGCTAGATGGCAATAACCAATATGACCCTATTACAGGAGTATTAACAATAGGAGCAACTGGCTTTTATAGAATATCTTTAGATGCTACTTTGCAAATGGAAACAACTCCAGAAGCAGGAAGCGCAGCAGCAGGGGATTTAGTTTTAAATGGAGACGCAGCTTTTGTAAACAATTTTGGGGTATATGTAAATGGAGTATTCGCAAACGCTGTAAACTCTTATACTACTGCAAATAACTTGACTCCCGCTGTAACTTATCAAACTGCATCTCCTACTACTTATCCTGATAGTAATTTTATAGACCCATTACTTACAGATAGGAATTATAACCCCCCAAACAAATATCAATTAAATACAGATATACAATTAACAGCAGGGGACTTAGTAACTATTAAAGTGCAATCCCTTTGGCAGTTTAAATCCACTCCTATTAATGGAGGGTATTATTTACCTATCTCAGATTTAAAGCCTTATTACGATGACAATAGTACTCCTTTGCCTTATCCTCCATTTACTAAAGACGAGTACGATGCAGATTTTAAAATAACAATCTTAACAGCTAACCTATCTTTGAATGTTCTGGACTCTCCTTATTTGGAAGGTGATACTGTAGAGATGGCTTCATCTATTCCTGACAAGGTAAAGCAAAGAGATTTTTTAACGTCTATTATTAAGATGTTTAACCTCTATATGATACCTGACGAGAGCAACCCTAAGAACATGATTATAGAAACTAGGGAGGACTTCTATACTACAGACATAGTAGACTGGAGCAGTAAGCTAGACTATTCTAAAGAGCATAATCTTACACCAACTTCTGTAACTAATAAACAAAAGTACATCTATACCTATAAGAAAGATGCAGACTATTACAATAAGAAGTATGAAGCTAGTTGGCTAAATATTTATGGAAATAGAAATGTGTATTTAGAGAATGACTTTAATAAGTCTGAACATAAAACAGAGCTTATTTTTTCGCCTACTCCAATGGTAGGACAGTTAACCAATAATAGAGTAATAAGCACTATTATAGATGTAGACCAAACCTTACAGCAAAAGACTGTTAAGTCTAATATTAGAATATTATATTATTCAGGCTTAAAAGATAGTGTAGTTAATTGGGTGCATGAAGCAAACGCAGGGAATGTATTTAGAGGGGAGTATCCTTACGCCGCACACTTTAACGACCCATTTAACCCTACAATAGATATTAATTTTGGATTACCTAGAGAGATATATTACGATAACACCTATGGAAGTATAACGGTAACTAATGCAAATCTTTACGAAACATACCATAGAAAAGAATTAGAGCAGCTTACAGACAAAGATAGTAAAGTATTTAAGGGCTATTTTTTATTAAACCCTGTGGATATTGCAAACCTATCTTTTAGAAGTTCTTACTGGTTTGAAAATGAATACTGGACACTACATAAAGTTATGTATAGCAGCTCCATTTATCAACCTAGTAAGTGCGAGTTTTTAAAACTAAAGGCAGTACCTACTCCTAGTATTATAACAGAAGAGTTAATAGGAGGTTTAGGAACTATTGGAGATGAAGATACTCCTATAATGTTTGAGGACTCACTTTCTGGAGATAACATAATTTCCATGAAGTCAAGTAATGTAGATGGCTTAAATAACTTCATAGATAAGACAGCTATGTTTGTGGATATAAAAGGAGATGACAACAAAGTTTCTACAAACAGTAAAAATATAACCATACAAGGAGATAGCAATATCATATATCCAGACATCGAAAATGTAACTCTTATAAACACCTCTAATGTAACGGTAACAGAATCTAATGTAACTTACATTAATGGCGAAATAATAGGAGTAGGCAGCGTAGTAACTATTAACTCAAATACTACAGCAGATGAAAAGGTTAGTACTTATTTATGTGATACCTCAGCAGGGAGTATATCAATTTCATTACCTGACTCGCCAACAGTCGGAAAGATTTGGAACTTTAAAAAGATAGCTATAAATAATAACCTGCAAATAAGAGTATCTGCTCCCAACTCAATAGATGGGCAATTAGTTAAAAACATAACAGCACTTAACAACTCCTATACTTTACAATTTGATGGAGCAACTTATAAGATAATATAACATGACATATATCCCAGACATATACAGCGGAGTGAATTATATAGCTACTAATAACATTCTAACTATTATCGAATATAGTCAAATGATTAACTATGGCGGTTTAGCAATTAGTGGGGTTCTAGTAATCAATGGAGATTTAATTTTAAAATAAAAGAAATGGCAAATATACAAATGGGTACAGCAGATGGTTCACTATTAGGCAACCCACCAACAGGAGATTTTTACATCTTTATAGATAGTAATAACGCTAACAAATATACGCTAAGAAATAGCGCAGGAACAGATACTATTTTAGGCGGTGGAGTTACAGGTACTCTTTACGGTCTTTATTCGCAAACTACACAAAGCGCAACTATTAATACAGTAGGGGAGCAATCTATAGTAGGAAGTGGAGTAGGAGCTTTAACCATTCCTGCAGGATTCTTTACAGTTGGTGATTCTTATCATGGCAAAATAGGCGGGGTTATTAATTCTACAGGAGGCGGTGGAGCTTCTCACATTACGGTTAGAATAAAAAGCGGTGCAGTAATACTAGCATCTACTGGTAGCTTTGCATTAGATAACTCAACAAATGAAGGGTGGGAATGTGAACTAGATTTTACTATTGCAACTATTGGAGCGACTGGCACAATCTGTACAAATGGAAACTTTGCTTATACCAAAACAAATGATAAGAAAGTAAGCGGTACAGTATTCCAAGATGTACAGACAATAGATACAACAGCTTCCAATACCTTAGACATAACTGTAGAATGGGATACTTTAAACGGAGGAGATGACATCTACTCGGCAAACTTTGTATTATTTAAAACTTACTAAGATATGGCAAAAGAAGTAGTAGCATTAGAATTTGCATTAGATGCAGGTAAAGCTCAGATGTCTCTAGGCGAATTAGAGAAGGGGTTCGATTCAATGAAAGCCAGACTCAAGGAGGTTGGTAGAGGTAGTGAGGAGTTTAAAACTTTATCTACTGCTATGGCAGGAACTTCTAAAGAGATTAAGAATATAGAGCTAGGCTTTGAAGGATTGGACAAGGAGCAGGTTGCCAGTGAACTTGGAAGTGTTGCGGGTGCTGTAGGAGATGTAACAGCTAGTTTAGTCTTAATGGGTGGCGAGTCTGAAACAATGGAGCAAATAGGTGCATCTATTGAAAAGGCTATGGCTATTTCTATGGGTTTTAAAGGAGCTATAGAAGGATTAAGCTCAGCAAATAAACTTTACAATAACTTACTTAAACAAGGCAAGGTTGCACTTATCGCTAAGACAGTAGTAGAGAAAACAGCAGCAGCAGGAACTTGGTTATTAAATACAGCTAATAAGGCTTTGAATACTACCTTAAAAATGAATCCTATCGGGTTAATAGTTATTGCTATTACTGCTGTAGTTGGTGCGATAGTATATTTTAAGGATGCTATAATGGATGTTATGGAAGTGGCTTTAAAACCCTTCCAGTGGGCTATTGATGCTGTAGTAGATGCTTTACAATGGTTAGGCATAATGGAGTCAGATTCTGCTATCGCAACTAGAGAAGCAGAAGCAGCAAAAGAGAAAGCTACCAGAGAAGCAGTTAATAGCAGAATAAAGGAACTCAAAAAGCTAGAAGATGCTAATAGGCTTTTAACAGATAATTTAGTAGCAGACAAAGACTTTGAAATTGCCAAACTTAAAGCAGCAGGGAAAGATACTACTGAGCTAGAAAGAGCTAAATTGGTAATGCTTGAAAAGTCATATATTGAGCAAAAGAAATTACAATTAAAAAGACTAAAATTAATAGATGAAGAAGTTGAAAGACTAGGACTTTTTAAAGCAGCAGGAGAGGGGAAACTTACTGAACAAAGGGAACTAAATGAAGCCATAGTAAAAACAGAAGCGGATTTACTAGAAACATCACAGGCTTTAGAAATATTTGATATTGAAGTTAAAACTAAGAACTCAATAAAGAGAACAAAAATAAAGACAGAAGAAGCAAAGGAGACAGAGAAAATAAACGCAAAAGAAATAGAAGACCAAAAGAAAAAAGATGAAAAACTAGTAGCTTTAGAAAAGGACAAAATTAAACTATTAGAAGATTTAGAAGCAAAAGCAATAGACGATAAAAATATTAAGGCTTTAGCAGAATTAGAAAATAATCAGGCAAGGGAGAGAGCAGCATTAATAGAGAAATTTGGGCAAGATACTGAGTTACTTTTAGCTTTAACAACAGAGCAAGAGTTAGCTATGGTAACTTTAATAGCTGACATAGAGCAGGAAGCTAGAGATAATAAAGCTACACTAGACCAAGAAGCTAGAGATAAAGAAACAACAGCAGAGGAAACAGCACTAGCTGAGAAACAAGCAAGAAGGGAAAAGGACTTTGCACTAGCTACAGCTTTAGTCAATACTTTATCCACTCTTAATAGTGTAGCTTTAGAGAATGATTTAAAGAATGCAGGTAGCAATGAGGCACTAAAAGAGAAGTTAAGAAAGGCAAGTTTTGAGAGAGAGAAAAAACTAAATATCGCTATGGCTTTAATTAATGGCGCACAATCAGTTTTATCAGGATTTGCTCAAGGTGGTTTACCTATGGCTATATTAGCAGGTGTAACAGCAGCAGCACAATTAGCAGCAATAGTAGCGACAACCTACGAAGGAGGAGCAGGAGCAGGAGTAGAAACACCAACTCAAGAACCTAGACCCGATGGAGCAGGAGGTGGAGGCGGTGGTGTACAATTAAGCCCAGTAAGTAACACTAGCACAATACTAGGTAACCAACAGGTATATGTAACTGAAACAGATATAACAAGCACACAAAATAATGTAAGCGTAATAGAAGAAAGCGCAACTTTTTAAATAATAAGATATGGAAAAGATAGAAGTATTTGAGTTGGTAATAGACATAGACGATGAAAGCGGAGTAACAGCCATCGCACTAGTAGACCAGCCTGCAATAGAATCTAATTGGATGGCATTCAGTCAACAGATAGAGCATAAGTTTGCTGTAAAGGATGAAGATAAAAGAATCATAGAAGGCTACTTTATGGTGGCAGATTTGCTTATACCTAGAATAGGAGAGCATGGAGAAAAGTTCTTTGTTAAATTCTCAGCTAAGACTATAGAGGCTATAAGAGAAAAGCAGAGTAGATTAGGAATGACTAACAACTTTAACCTAATGCACGACCCTAATAAAATAGCAGATGGGGTTTATATGTTAGATAACATTATAATAGATAACGAACGTGGAAAGGTAGCACCTAAAGAATTTGAGAAAGTTCCAGATGGTTCGCTTTGGGGTTCTGCAAAAGTAGATAATGACGAAATATGGGAGCAAGTTAAGAACGGAACTTTTAAAGGCTTTAGCGTAGAGGGTATGTTTAAACAACTTGAGCCAGTTTCAATGGATGAAGATTTGATTAATAAATTAAGAGATACTATACAGGATTTTGAAAAAAGTATAGAGGACAATGTACAAGTAACAAATAAACAAACAATAGATAATATGAGTAAAGAAACTTTAGACAAAGTGAAAAAATTAATCTTCGGCGAAGAAACAGTAGTAGAGGCAACTCCTACAGAAGTAATCGAAGTTAAATTAATGGCAATGGAATTAGCAGATGGAACTATGATTAACGTAGAACCTGCTTTAGAAGTTGGTGCAATGGTAACTGTAGAAGTAGAAGGCGTAGTAGCTCCAATACCTAACGGTGAATATCCTTTAGCAGATGGAACTATTATAACTATTTCAGAAGGTGCTATTTCAGATATTAAAGAAGTAGAAGCAGAGGAAGAGGAAGCAATGGAAACAGAAGCAACTCCAACAGCAACTACAGAAACAGTAACAGAAGCTAAGATTAGAAAGATTATCGAATCTACAGAAACTGTATTTGCAAAAGTAGAAACTTTAGAAACTGAATTAGAAACAGTAAAAGCAGAATTTGCTAAATACAAAGAGGAAAGCGATGCAAAAGAGAAAGCAATGTTTTCAGCAGTTGAAGAATTAGCAACAGAAGCAAGCGTAGCACCAGTTAAGAAAAAAAGAAGTGGAGTAATATCTGCAAAAAAGAAATCAATTTTTACAAAATAAATAATTAAAAAGAAACATTATGGCATTTGACGTAACGGCATTATCAGCATACATAGAAGACCAAGACTTTCCATTAATTGCACAAATGCAAGCGACTGGAGGATTGGCAGAAGTAGCTAACATTCAAACAGGAATTAAAGGCTCTTCTAATTTACAATTCTTAGACACAGGAGTTACATTTGGTAGCGATTCATGTGCTAGAACTC
>Ga0233415_10000726_pt1 | contig 15180 bp, 18 predicted proteins | sample Na_anoxic_12_MG_FD_188631 | JGI IMG/M metagenome (GOLD analysis project Ga0233415, IMG submission 188631) | Seawater microbial communities from Saanich Inlet, British Columbia, Canada - Na_anoxic_12_MG | ecosystem: Environmental > Aquatic > Marine > Inlet | place: Canada: British Columbia... | reverse complement strand
CATCATTGATGATGATGCCGAACTTGTAGGCAGCCTCATGGCTGCCAATCATCGCAGAGGTCAGCGAATTCATTACCTCTGCCGCGCTGCCCATCTCAGGGTTGAATGAGGCCAGATCGTAGGACAACGACACCAGTGCCCCGCTCATGTCCATCGCCTGATCTCGGGCGATGCCCATCGGAACGAATGTATCCTGCAATCGGGCCATGAAACCCATCACCTCGGTCTGATTGCGGCCAAGCCCTTCCGATATCGCTTCGGCCATATCTTCAGCTTCGCCAGCAATCTCCTTGAACACCGCGCTGAATTTGGAGCGAGTCTCCTCGGCCATGCTTGCTGCATCAACGAATTCACGGCCCATTCGGATAGACGCATAGGTCACCGTGAGCATCGCCGTATACACAACTCCAGACAGTACCATTGCAAAGTTCTTCATGGCCGTCGCCGCTGCCTTCAGCCCAGAGATAGCAAGACTCTGGAGCTGTGTGCGCAAGGCTGACACGCTTACGCCCATCCTCGCAAGGCTGGCCGTCATCTTGTCTCGCAGCCGAATGGTATAGCTGACTTCGTTCTTACCGGCCATGCCGCCCTACCTTGCCCTTTCGTTGGGCTGTCAGCTTGTCGTGCTCGCGCTTGGTTTCTTTCATCTCCTCATATCGGCCCCTCTCACCATCTATGATCTCACAACCAGACACGAATGATCGAGTCTGGTTTATCAGGCCGCCGTCTACAGGTAGGACATGGCGACCGTCAAATTGCAAGTAGCACCGCATCAGGAGGTCTACTGCTAGCCGGGTCTGTGGTGGGGCTTCCCCAAGTGTCTGAGATGGGCACCTGTATAGCTCGATCACGCCACGGCCTCCGCAACGAGTACATGACTGGTCCTTGCGGTGACAGGTGCCACATCCGATCTCAAACACCGGGCGATCTGATGGCTTGTCACAGCCCCAGAGCTTGCGCTCATTCTCGCGCTGGGGCAGCCGACATTGCGAGCAATCAGGAAACCGCTTGCCCACATAGCTGTGCGCTTCCGGCCCCCAGATCCTTGCAACCGCTGCCCGTATCAGTTTCCCTCTTCGGCTGTGATGTTGCCGCGCTCCATGATTGCATTCGACAGCTCTTGACGGTGCTTGGGGTCCAAGCGATCAAGGCAGCCATCGGTGACGTTACGAGGGTGGCCCTTGGTCAACTCAAACTCTACAGGCTCCCCGTTCGCTCCATTGAATCTCTGCCAGCCTCGAAGACCGTGGCGCAGGATTGTTAGCTGGTGCGTCCCGGCCCTGAAGCTGAGTTCATCCGTCCCGCCGTGGGCAAGGATCATCGAGTCTGAGACTGCCGCCTCCTCTGCTACGGTTAGGCCCCGCAGCTCAAATACTGTCTGCTCGTCTTCTGACAGGTCGCGGTCACACTGCAAGACGTATGGGAAAGTAGACTTCGGATCTAAAGCGATGGGCATGGTGTTACTCCGGGTTTGTGTGCAGCTCGACCGAGGGCCGAGCCTTTAGAAGATGTGGCTCAACGGAAGACCATGAACCACTCGTTATCAGAGCCAAAGGTGCTTCCTGACGGGGTGCCCTGAGCTGGAATGATCGACGAGCCAAAGGTGCCGCCCGTCAGGGTCGTGGTCGAATCGAGGACGCTAACAGTGTCGCGCTCTCCATCGGCAATCCCCGTGAATTGCCCCGAGGTGACTCGGAAGTCAACCCGGTTGCCTGCGGTTGATCCGACAGACCAGCGCATTCTCATCGGGGTGCCCGAGAGGAAGTTACCCCAGAAGTCGTGATCGGTCGAACCTATCACAGCATCGGGGTTGAAGCTCATCGTTGGCGTGCGGCCAGTAATGACGGCTGCCTGATAGCCCGTAGCATCATTCGTGTCCTCTCGGACTGTGACCTCGTTCCCTGAACTCAGCCCAATGCTATTGAATAGGGCTCCCGCGTAGTAAGCCACCATCGCAGTGTCATCGCCTACCTTCAGGCTGGCATTGAGAAACGCCGGGGGCAGTTCTGCGGTATAGGAATGGTCAACGGGAGTGCTGCCGGATTCGGTGTATGACGCCAGGACACCTGTGAAGGTGAAGTTGATGACGGCACGGTCACCATGAGTGAAGGCAATATCAAACGTCCCCTTGCATCCCTTTGCCTCAACGTATGCTCCTCCACCGACATAGAGGCGAAGGGTCACTGCCGTATTCGCTGCTGTCGGTGACGTTTTAGATGTCGAGGGGTAATAGCCAACTCCAAATTGAGTAGCAGCCGAAGCGGATAGAGTCAAATCTGCTTCGCTGTGTTCCCCAGTCAGGACCGTGGCCGAACTGCCAGCAGCACGCGCCCAGAATTCCGCATCGCCATAAGTGTTGCAGCTCCAGCTCGTATTATCGGCGGCAGCCCACGGATCTGCGTTGTCTACGCTTTCCTGATGGAAGAAGGGGCCTCCTGAGTAAGAGGTCGCGCTCACGGCATACTTGAAGACGTTGGACGCTACCATGCCGCACGCCTTGAGCAATGTATCGACCTTCGGAACGGTGCCGGTTGCGACTGCCGTGCCCGGTCCTGCCAACTCCACGCCGAAGGTGATCTCGCAGGTCGCTACAGGAGCCGCCTTGCTTGCGCCGGGGACTGTCTGAGTCTGCGGTGTCAGCGTTTGGCTCTTCGTGAACCGCTCGAACATCAGCGGGGTGATGCTGAAACTCGGCTCAATGACCTCGAAGAAGTCATTGGCCGTGGTGATGGTAGCGGCTGTGCCCGGAGTAGACTCAGACTTGGCGAACAGGAGCTTGTCGAATGTGCGGAATACCATGCTTGGTCCTCTAGGTTGCTTGGTTCAAATCAGTTCGCAGGGTGCGGTAGCTAACAAGCACCACGCAGTCCGCTACGGCCACAGGTTCTTCGATCTGGGTTGGGTAATACACCTCGTCTGATAGCATACGAGAATTGATGGCAATGCCGCCACGAGTGATATCTACCAGTATGGCCTTATGAACATCTCGGATAAAATTCTCTAGGGCCTCGCTGGCGTTATCCCTTGTTCGGACGATCAGAGTCAGGCGTGCCTTGAAGCTCCCATGCAGCGCCAGCGTAGTAGCGTCCCCCGGCTGATCGTAGTCTGTCCCAAGTGGGGTGATAATGATCGCAGGGTAGTCCTTCACCTCAATCGGCACCGTGTTGATGCGCGAGACCAGAGCGACCGTTGTGTAATAAGCCGCCCCGCCGAGGATCGCCTCCAGAGTTGTCTGAAGGTTATCTATGATCGCTTCCTTGACCGGGCTGCCGCTAGGGGGCATGAGGGAACTCCTCTAGGTCAATGCTCACCGCATAGCGAACAGGCGAGTCGGCCTTGATGCTGATCGAATCATTGAGGATCCGAACCTGCACGGTCTCGCTCGCCGCGCCAGTCAAGGATAGGCCGCGCACCGTAAGGTCTATGGGTTCGCAGCCATTGGCGCTGCTATCTATCAGGGCGATGAGCTGCGCGTACTCAGAAGGGCTCAGATTGCTAAGTGTTAGCGACCACTGTCTCAGTGCGTTCTTCCCGTTCGGGCCAATGGAAGATAGCGTCTGCCTACGCTGAATGAGTGGCCCATCAAGAGGAGCCAGCAATCCTCGACGGTCAATCAAACAGCCGACAGGGAAAGCAGCCGTGATGTCCCAGGTATCTACAGATGCGTGGCTCACTTCTCCCCCTCCAGCACCCTATCAGCAGCCTTGGTGAATTGGAGCCGTATCCACTTCCCTTTCTGCTCAATCGTCAGGCCCATACCAAGCCTCGGCGGGATCTTCGATTCAGTCATCAGCGCCCAGATCGGTCGTGGCTTGCCGCCCTCTTCGATCATAATAGCTCGACCTGAGATCCAGGTCTCCTTGCCTCCCGCTGTTTGCCAGCTGTTGGCACGCTCGACCAGTTCATAGTCGCCCTTCACTGCGCCCCTTGGTGTCAGGATGCTGCTCATGGGCATTCTCAAATACTTCTTCTTCGGACGAATGTCCGGCAGAGTTCCACCCGCGCCCACGGTGCCATACTCCTGAACACGGGCATAAGGAATGTCCGCGCCTCCAGCCGTGATGATCGCCTGAAGATCGTCAATCGAGCTTCCACGATGGTGGCCTCTGATGCTCTGGTATAGCTTGCCTGACCGAACGAAGATGCGCTTGCGCCTTTTGTTTCCAGAGGGAGCGTAATCCCTCATCCTCTTCTGAATGAAGCTCGGTATATCGTGCGCGATGTCACGCATGGCAAACCCAAGCTGGCGGTTCACCTCTGGCACCGCCTTACGCATATCGACGAAGATGCCGGACTCCTTGATGGTCATCGACCATCCATCGCCCCGCATGACTCTGACCTTCTTCTTAGCCATTGGCGGCAAACCTCAGTCGCCGGTATGGAGTCAGGGCCTCGATCACATCAGGCACCAAGTTGAGCGGCGTCTCATACGCAATGCTGCTGTTGCCTATGCTGATGTTGTTCCCCTGCGGGGTATCCCTGCGCCTCCACATGGCTACCGTCTGGAGGTCAGCAGCCATCGCGATATCGGGGTAGTTTGTGATGAGGTTGACAGTGCTCGTATCAAAGCCACCCGTATAGACTACCTGCACAGCATCCGGGGCATAGGCATAGTTGTCTCCCAGATAATTGCTGATCGGGTAGAACTGAAAGTGCAGCGTGCCTGAATCAGCGACGACATGATAGTCGCTGGCAGTCACCGCCGTGGCCGCTGCATAGTCCCAGTCTGTAGCAATCTTGACGGTCGTGATTGTTGTGACAGGGTAGGCTCGCAGGAAGAGCTTGTTCTGCCTCGGGCGAATAGAGTAGGTCTCAGTGCGAGCAGCCAACTCCAGAGGTCTGTCTATGAACGTCTCTATGCGCTTCGAGACAGCGGAGACCATAGTGGTCAGCTCTGTGTCATAGTTGGTGGAGGAGATGTCTAGCAGCGCCTTGACCCTCGCAATCGTCGTGGCATCCACTCCCTAGCTCTCCCCGTCAGGTTCTTTGGCTACCTTCTTCGCGACCTTCTTGGTCACCTTCTTCGTCGCCTTTTTCTGAGCAGGGGCATCGCTTGCAACGGCAGCCATTGACCCGACCATGGCAACAAACTCCTGCTCGAACATAGGAGGGACGGCGGTCGCCGTGATCGCATCGCTGCACGGGTAGATATGATCTCGGTGCGTTGCCAGGATCGCGCTGGCGAAGTCCCGGCTCCTGCGGCTGCCGCGATCATCGAAGCCATCGAACACCTCGCCAGCAGCAGCTCGCACAGAGCCGTCAGGCCAGCATACCGTGCAACCTTCGTGGACCTTGTAGATCACTCGTCACCCCCGTCTGCTTCGACCTTCTTCTTGGCGGCCTTCTTCTTGCTCGCCTTCTTCTTCGCCGCCTTGGGCTTGGCTTCTACTGGAGCTGATGCGAGTCTGGTTATATCCACAGAGGAAACCGGGGTCTGTCTTTCTACGGGCTCAAGATCATCAGCATGATTCTCAAGGGTGCTTCTCTCATAGTACGCAGAGCCATCGACGATGTAGCCACGCTCTCCTCGCAATGCTCCATCCGGGTATGCAATCGAACGCCCCTTTCTGACTCTGTACTTCATGGCTTAGATATCAAACTCGTTCGTGATGTTGGTGCCGAATCCAGAGTTCGACGTATCGTAAGGGAACAGAATAGCGTAGACACCCCAACGCGCTCTATTGGTTGCCCCTGTAACCGTCGCATGAATGCCAATGGCGTTCTGATGCTTGGAGAGGTCAATGGTTGCCGTATAGGTTTGGTTGTCGTTGGCAGGAGCGATCTGAGTAAAGGCAGCCCCTGCGATATCTGTAAAGGTTGCGAAGTCTGGGCTTGAGGCTTTTTGGAGCTTGAGGTCTAGCGTGATCCCAGCACCAACGACTTCGACGGGCACAACTATCATCGCCCTCATGTAAGACCTTGCATCGAATGACCTCGTGAACGTAGGAGCTGAATAGCTCGGTGCATACGTCCCCTGGGGGGCGTTGGTCATTGCGAACATCTGCTCAACTCGGATAGATGACGCGGGGTCGATGTAGGTCATGGATGGTTATCAGGTCGATGAAGGAGAACTGATTAGGGGCAGAGAGTCTGGTTGATTCACTGCCCCTCTTGATGTCAGACCTCGAAGTCGAAGGTGCTACCGTCGCCTGTGTACATCGGGGTAAGCAGGATGCTGACTCCGTACAGGTTAGCTGCACCAACACTCACGCCGACCGCACGAATGTAGCGATTGGTGCCGTCGAGGTTGATTCGACCCACCACAACCTTCTCGTCGCCTGCGGCTAGGATCTGGTTGAAGGCGGCTCCAGTTACATCGACGAAGGAGCCACCGCTCGTGGTCGCAGCTTCAATGTGAACATCGAGAGTCGTCGTAATGACTCCCGCGTTCACGACGATGAGTGCCTGATGGTAGCCCATCGTGTCCACCTCTACGCCGTCCGTTGTAGCGCCAGCGTAGTCGGCAGGGATGATGGTCTTGGCGGCCTTGAATGCCGCAACGTCTGAAAGTCCCATGTCTGAATCCTCCTCGGATCAGTTAGCGTAGGTAAACGACTCGGGGTGACGGAGGGCCATGTCAGTCCGCAGCGTAGCGCGGATGTGAGTCTGATCCTTCGAGAAAGCCTCGTCAGAAGTATTGGAAGCGAGGAGGCGCAAGCCGCCCCAGCGAGCGATCATCACATCATCCCAGTTGCCGAACAGCATTGAGCGAGTATCAGCACCACCAGTCGGTGCGGTCATTTGCGTCGAGGTGCGAACTGGGTAGCCGAAGAAGGTGTCGGCAAATCCAGTAGCAGTGTTCACCGCAGTTACGGGGACAGAGGAGCCTGCGCCGTTCACCTCGATCAAGCGACACTTGGCGAATGCGATGGGATGCATACACCAGCCGAGCCGACCGCGAAGCGCGTTCGCTGAGTCAAGATCCGTAATCGCCTCCATCATCTCATCCATTGTGGGAGCGGCGGCGGTAGTAAGAGCCGTGGTGAAGGTTCCCGTCCCGGCAGTCTGCATGATGCCGACAGGCTCGCCTGCACCACCGCCCGCTGAACCGTTGAGCACGCCCAAGTCGAGAGCGAGGCCAAGCTGTGAGGCAAGGTCTTGTTCAATGATCGAGTCGGCTGTGGGCTGGCTCGTCTCCATCAGCAGATTCGACAAGATCACCCGACCTGCAATGGTCTTCGGAGTCATGTTGATTTGCTCGAAGCCGAGATCACTCGCGGTGATCGCGGAGTTCTCGCTGACCCAGTATCCAGTTGCACTGGTCGCCAGCTTGGGGATCGTGACCGGGCTGCCAGAGACAGCCATATCACGCGCTCCAAGATCAAAGGCCACCACGTTAGCCTTCAGGCGTTCGATCACAGAAGTGATCGCCTCCTCCGGGACCACGTAGCCACCAGCGGTGTCGGTGCCAATGCTCATCGCCTTCGCCTTCATGTTGGCGAAGACCTCTGCCTCATAGGGGGCATGAGAGAAGTCCTTTTGGCTGATAGCGCGACAGGCACGAGCCAGGGAGAATCCTTCTTTGCCGCTATCAGCAGTAGCAACCTCGACACCCGGAAGGTGAGAACGGCGCTCCTCGTTCAGCGATTCCTTGACGCTGCCGATCTCGTCCTCAAGGGCCTTGATCGTTTGCTCAAGCTCGGAACGGCGACCAGAGTCCTCAGTTCGCCATGCCTCAATACTCCCCTCGACGGATTCGCCAAGGGCCTTCAGTTGTGCCTCTAGGGCCTGTTCCATATTCGCATCCATGCGATATCACCTCAAGTTGTTCAGCCGACCCAATAGGTCGGTGGTGAAATTCGTTGTGAGTTGCTCGATATGAGCCTTCTCCTTGCGCACGCTCTCAAGGGTATCGGAGGGAGCAGCATCGGAGGTGGCGGCGAATCCACGCCGCTCCTCGCCGCTCGGCTCACCCATGACATGAATGCGCTTGGTCAGATCGCTGATTGAATCAACCAGCATGGTTACCGCCTTCGCTTGTTCAGTCTGGGCTTCGATGAGTCCCTGAATCAAAGGCGCTGTGTTCTTCATGTTGCTCGGCTTGTCTTCGTCATCATCATCCTCGCTATACCCAGCCGACTCCATTTCAGCCTTGAGGTATGTAACAACGAAGGTGCCCTCTGTCTCTTCAATCGCAGCGATGTGCTTGAGGTTCCCTATAGATGTACCCTTCGTCTCCGACTCAGCATCCGGCGCTTCGAGCTCACTCGCCTCGGGAGCATCTTCGCCTGTCTCGGGGGCCTCTTCGGGCGCATCCTCAGATGTTGTAGATTCATCGTTGGCTTCAGGCTTGGCTGCATCTGAGCCTTTGCCGAGCGCACCTAGATCAACAAAGCCTCTGATCTTTGACTTGAGACGCTTGGCGAGTTCTTCTTCATTCATGGGGATCTGCTTCAAAAATCGAGAGACCTCACGCTCTCGGAGAATGCCGGAATCGACAAGACCCTTGGCACCCGTAACAAGTGCGCTCGGGTTAGCTGGAACACTCACCACGCTGATCTCAAGAAGATCGGCTGATGTGTACAGCAAGCCATAGGACGGCATACCCAACTGCTGCCGCTCCTTGTCTGTGATGTCTTTCGTTGTCCTTGGTAGAAAGCCAACAGAGACGGCGTTCAGGTAGCCACCCTTCGTGAGCTGGTAAACCGTGTCAGCGAACTCGTGCGTTTCTTTGGGAGCGAACTCAACGCTGGCAAGCAGCGCCGACTTGCCGCTTGGACCGATGCCCCTGCGAACATTCACCGCCTTACCTATCGGGGGAGTGTTGCTAGAGTCATGGCCCCAAAGAACGACCGGGTTGCGCTTGTAGGTAGTCAGGTTCCAGCCTGCAACCTCAATGACATCGCCAACGCGGTCGGGCGTCTCATCACTAGCAACGAAGCGGACTACACGATCAGCCTCGCTTTCAGGCGTAGACGATATGACACGGAACTGAGGAGCACCCGATTGCTTGATCTGGCGAATGCGGTCATGCGACAGATCAGCGTCTCCAAGGCCAACGCCAGATAGGATGGCCTGCGTGGCCTGCTCTTGTGTTTGGTGTTCCATCAGTATTCACGATCCTTGCCCGGTAGAAGCACGCACCTGCAATTTGCTATCTGCCCCACAGCCGCCTGCGGGTCGCCTGGATACCGCAGCCCGTAGCCGAACTCCTCGCCTATGGGTACTTCCTTACCAGATATCTCGGCATGGCTATCACGCGCACTTGGCTGAGCAAGCCAGATGTTGGACTTGATACCATCTGTAGACATCTGCTCCTGCCTGCCGAAGTTTGCAGCGCCCGTGGTCTCTGTTCGAGCAATCAATGATGCACGAGTGCCAAGGCCCTTCATCGTCGTGTTTATGTATGCCTCGGACTCTGCAAGGGTCCACCAGATCGCTTCACGAAGGCTGCCGTATGTTCCGGGGTCACCGGCCAAGACTCGGACGATTCCCCGCTGCACATCCTCAATCAAGTGCTTGCTGATGTTCGATAGGATCATGGTCTTCGATGCCATGTAACGAACGACCACGGGATCGGTCACCGTGAGAATCGCGCCAGCCCCGCCAATCTCTGCGTGCGCCTGAGTGGCTGACTCGATCATCATGGTAACGATTCGAGGAGATAGGGCCTTCTCCATAGCATCCCCCCACTCTGTTAGATTCATGTCTAGCAGGCGCATGATCTCAGCCTCAGTCGCGATGGCCTTTCGCACAGCCTTGCCGTTAGGCTTCGGCCCGTCTTGCCACGGGCCTTCTGCTACCTCGCGCAACTTGGCACGCATCGCGAGCATGATCTCACGCATTACCCGCTTACCTGCCTTGGCGATTCGAGCCTCGCCCCTCGTGATATCGGCATCCCAGTCCTGCCAATACTTCAGCCGAGACTGCTCTGTCTCCAGACCGGGGGGGTACACAACATCTCTCGTCAGATGCTCGCAGCTCGCCTTGTCTGCGTCATCAAGCTCCTCGCTATCTACGGCCTCATCCTCGTCATCGTCTTCTATGACGGCAGCGGGAGCATCCTCCTCATCATCTGGCGCAGGAGCCCCTGTCTCTTCAACGACCGGGGCCATGCTACCCGGCATGAAGGCAACGTCTGCATTGTCTAGGTCAGTGTCGCCAATATCCCAGCCAGCCAGGGCGGCTGCCTCGTTGAATGTCCTGCCGCCTTGCGTGAACAGCTTGAGCGTTCTGTCTACCTTCGAGTCGGCATCCTCGCGCAGAGCAGCAACGCCAGAGGTGTCGAAGCCAACCACATACTCGGACTCTGGCCCCGCTAGCCGATCCACAAACTTCGTCTGCAACTCGTCGGCCAGGAAGTCCAAGAACGGAACGACCGTGACCTCCCAGAACGTACGGAAGGCCGACATACTGCTGGCGTAGTTCAGCCCCTCGGTCAGCCCAAGGATTGGCTTGGTAACGCCGAAGATTGCCATGATGGTCTCGCGGTTCCATTCGCGCATCGCCTGGAACTCCATCTCCTGCGGACTGAAGCCGATCTCATCGTACTTCGTGCCCTTGGGCAAGACCGCAGTCTTGCGATGACTGTCCGGCCTGCCATGAGCCTCGCGCCATGCATCAGAGATCGCCCGCTGGTCTGCATCAGTTAGGTGACCGTCTACAGACAAGATCCCACCAGGGGAACCGCTGTTCTGAAGCAGCGCCTCGTCATAGCGGTCGAGTACGAAGTCCTTGGAGGCCGTTCGATATGCCGCCTCCATTGGACCGCCACCGCCGCGAATGGGGTTGTATGGGTTAGCCTCTGCAATGTGGATCAGAGACTCTGCTGGTATTTCAACCATCCCGCTCGGGGTCTGCATCTTCCATGCACGAGGCAGGTTGGTCCTCTCATCAATGACCTCGGTCAAGAGGTCGCCGCGAACGGGCCACAACTCCTCGGGCACCTGCACCCGCTCGGACGGGTCAACGAAGGTAATGACCCCGTTGGCGTTCCTGCTCATCATCAAGAGCATCGTCTCGCCATAGAGCTGCTGTGTCTGTGTCAGGCTCGCCAGGAACTTGCGCTGGCTCATCAGCTTGTTCGGACGAGATAACAAATCAGCAAGCGGCCCAGTATCCACAGGCGTAGACTCGCCGCGAACATCTTGCTGAACCATAAGAGGCACCGAGGAGACTGCCTTGGCTATCGCTGAAACACAGGCATGGACCCAGGGGTGCTGAGTGTAGGGCTGGGTGAGGCTCTCCTCGCCAGCAAGGCGCATGATCCAGCGCGACATCTGCCCGCCAGAGTCCCTGTCTGCATACAGCTTCTGCTCTGTTAGCGGTGCCGATCCGTTTCTCTGGAACGGCTCGCCTGGATGACTAGCTCGCGCTTGCTGCTTGTGTCGTGAGGTCACTTGGGTAGAGTGAGGCGAAGAGATGGAGAGCGCAAGAGTCTAGGCAGCATCAGCGCAGATGTAGACGCCGCTCGGCTTTTCGGTCTCGTGACAGCTTCTGGCAATCAGGCGGCAGTTGGTCAGCGTCAATCTCAAAGGTGTTCCACCGAAAGTTGCAAGCTAGACAGAGCCTTCGTCTTCTGACAGACGCCCCGTGATCTACTGGGCGAGAGTCTGTAACGCGGACCTGCGGCGAGGAGCACTTTGGGCAAATCATCTTGGTGAGAGAGCTACAACAGAATGCAATGAGCCAACACGAGTCACCAGCCGCAATTACATCAGGGCGCTATATGTAGACGTTCCACGCTCATACGACGAAAAGCCGCTGGCGTTTCGATGTCCGAGACAGGGAGAGAATCCAGGCATCTGCATGGTCAGGCGATGCGCCGAACCTTGCTCGCAGCTTGTCCTTGCTCTCCATCTTCATCACGCCACGCTCGTTGTATTCGTAGTTGGTCCACTGGAGCTGTCGCCAGATGTTGCGCCTGAACTTGCTCGGGATGGACTGGTGCCCATTGATGAGGGACATCCTCGCAGCCCAATGAAGCTCGGCCTTGCGGTTCAGGAACTTGGAATCCGACCCGAGCATCCAGTCGTAATCGTGCTCGGCCTTGCCGCCGAAGTCTACGCCCTCGACCATCAGGCCAGCCTCTCGTAGCCTGTCCACCACCCCGGCACCTATGCCGCTGACATCTACACAGATGTGGTCACCAGGCACCCCGTGCCTCTTGGCTAGGTCTCGGGTGCGCTCTGCTGTCTCCATCAGGTCGCGGCTGTCCCACGACTCTACCTCCTCGACCACCCCGTCAACGGTCACCACAGCTACGCTCTGATCTCCACCGCCGCGAGCAACATCGAGACCGATGTAACGACCAGGGGATTCTTCGGGCGTCTGAGACGAAGAGCTTTCAAGCAACCACTGCGGGATGAGCTGGAAGTCGCCGCCCTTCTCAGGGAACTTGCCCAGAACCCGAACCACGTACTGAGCCGACTCCTCGCCCCAGTGCTCTTTTTGCTCCTCGATCCACGCTCGGTCCATGATGTGCTCAGGTACGTCATAGGCGCTGATCGAAAACCGCCGCCAGTTGCCTCGCTGATGCGATTCATGGAACGCGCCCTGCGCCTTGTTGCCATTGCCAATGAGAAGCATATAGCTGTTCGGGCTTGTCAGATAACCTCGCATAGCATCATAGATCGGATCGGCAACTCCTGACGCCTCATCGACTACAACGAACAGACCACCATCATCTCCAGGCTGTGAACCTCCAGCGTGGTAACCCTGGAACCGCTCCTCGCGGTCAGTGCTCAAGCCGGTCGCATACCAGTTCGGTGCGATCTCCAATCGCTGAGATAGCATTTCTCCACTCAGCTTTTTCTTGGAGCCGCTGAACGCTGTTCGCACCTCGCGGAAGAGAAGGCCCACTTGATGCCATGTTGGAGCGGTAGTCACGACCACTGCGTTCCTGCGGGTCTGAACAAACCAGAGAACAAGTCGAGCGGCTGCGGCTGTCTTGCCTGCGCCATTGCATGAGACCACGCTGACCCGCTGGTCTTCTACCAGCGCCTCGCCTATCTCAATCTGCTTCTTCCAGGGATTCCACCCCAGAACCTCCCTCATGAATTCGGTCGGCCTGTCTCGGTACATCCCGAACGGCAAATCCGAGGGGGTCGCCTCCAGTCGCGAGCCTATCAGCCGTCTTACCGTTGCCCATGATCTCTCCGTCAATTCGCGAGATGATTCGTGTTGCCACATCCTTGTCTGACTCTTCTATCACAATGTCTGCGAACCTTGACAGCATCGCCACCATGTCCCGAGCGTTGATGACATTGGCCGCACTCAGCCTGATGTCCCACGCCTTCTCCTGTCTCTTGGCTAACCGCTCCACGGCTTCGCCCAACGCCTTGAGCGCAGCGTCTCCATCTGTTCCCTTCTCAAGCAGTGCGCCAAGCTCTGCCAGCTTTCTCGCCATTACCTGCGGGTCTCCGCTGTCTTGGGCCTCTCTGTATAGGGCAGCCGCCTTGCGCCTGAACCCCGGCGTGTCTTGCTCAGACGCCCGAGCCGCTGCCTTCTGAACCACAACGTCGAGAACAGCCAACGAGTCCCGCAGCTCCATGAGGGTCGGGTCATTCATCGCCTCTTCGTATGCTTCGCGAAGAGATCCCATCGCCTTGCTGTATCGACCGTGAATGATTGGCCGACCGCCAAGACCCCCGTGATACCTACACACGGCTCGGCCCTTGACTACGGTCTTCGTGCAGCGGTTCCCCGTCTGTCTACTCTTTGCAGTACAGCGATCAGGCTGACCATCTACGGGGAACGATGCCACAGGGTTATCTGGTCCGCATAGGGTTACAGGGCTCTCTCATCGCTTCCCGCCCCAGTACACATCAGCGTGCCCCTCTGATACGAGGCGCTCGTTGATGTTGATGTCTCCATTCCATATTACGCCGAGCACCCGCCCATACTTGCCTAGCTCGTGGCTCTCCAGGTCGATGAACCACTCCTCGCCTGTCTGGTTCATTGCTAGCAGCTCGATCATCCGTTGCTTCGCCGCCAGCCCTAGAGCCTTGACCTCTAGGTCTCTGGTCCTACTCTCCGGTGCGTTGATCCCGTAGAGGCGCACCCGCTTCAGCACAAAGGTGGAGAAGCCGAGGTTGATCCAAACGTCCACGGTGTCGCCGTCGAGCACCCGATCAACCTTGCAGCTTGCGTACTGGTATGGGGCCTTCTTCGTCATCGGGTGTCTACGTGGTTGAATAGCGGAGCATCCTCTCTGATGCGCGCCTCTGCGATCTTGAGGTAGTTCGGCTCTCGCTCAATGCCGAGGAACTGGAATCCATTGCGTAGGGCTGCGATGCCGGTGGAGCCTGAGCCCATGTAGAAGAGGCTTTTCTTCGTGCTGTTGCTCATATCTCTAAATGCCTGTCGGTTGTCCTATCACAAGCCCTCCCGAGCGAGCCGAAGGAACTCCTCGCGTGCCTCTGGCTTATCCTTGAGCGCCCCTCTCAGGGCGGAGGTCACGGTACTGGTCCCCGATGCCTTGATGCCTCGGGCCTCCATACATAGGTGCCGACACCGGACCACGACCCCTACCCCCTGGGGTTGCAGCTCTTGATGGATCAGGTCCGCGACCTGGGTGGTCAGTCTCTCCTGCACCTGTAGGCGTCTGGCGTAGGCGTCGACGACGCGGGCCAGCTTGGACAGGCCGACGACCTTACCGTGGGGTAAGTAGGCCAGGGTGGCTGTGCCGAAGAAGGGGGCGAGGTGATGCTCGCAGAGGGAGTAGACGGGTATATCCCTGACCACGACCATCTGGTCGTAGCCCTCTGCCCCATCGCCGAAGACCTTGAGCAGCTCGGCGGGGTTGATGGAGTAGCCCTTGGTGTATTCGGCGAGGGCCTTCACATACCTGCCCGGGGTCTCACGCAGTCCTTCGCGGTCGGGGTCCTCGCCGATATGGGCGAGGAGGGCGCGGACATGGTGCTCAGTCATCGCAGCCCCACGATCTTGTGCTGCTGGAGGCAGAGGTTGTACCCATACGTCATGGCCCTGGAGATGGCCGCGTCGGTGTTGCGGTAGTTGGCTTCCCGTTCTTGCTCATCGACGGGTTGCAGGTAGACGGGGGCTCCTCGGGTGGGCTTCGCCAGGGGCTCAAAGGTCTTTCCGAGGTCTTGGGTATTGGTGCAGGGCAGACCATCCACGGTGCTGAACTGGTCGCCATCACGGATGAGGTACTTCCAGGCATCGACACGTCCCCGGAGCCTTGGGTGGACCTTCGGGGTCTTGGGGCTGCATACGATG
>Ga0233415_10000725_pt1 | contig 15186 bp, 14 predicted proteins | sample Na_anoxic_12_MG_FD_188631 | JGI IMG/M metagenome (GOLD analysis project Ga0233415, IMG submission 188631) | Seawater microbial communities from Saanich Inlet, British Columbia, Canada - Na_anoxic_12_MG | ecosystem: Environmental > Aquatic > Marine > Inlet | place: Canada: British Columbia... | reverse complement strand
ATTTATACCATCATTGGTTTAAATATGTTTCCATATTATATTACTTCTTATGGCTGACTACTAATCTCTTCAGAAATATCTTGTTTATTGTTATTGGATGGTTTTTTTAATTCTTTTAATTTTTTATATGCGTATTCACTAACACCTGGTGTTGATTCATGCATTCTATCCATTCGTTCTTTACATTTTACAGCAAACTCTTTATCGTCGTCTCTTTGATTTTTTTTAAGACATAAATGTAATTGTATTTCTCTGCCTAATTGCTTATATGGATAAGCTACATAACTAATATTTTGTTCCATGTGAATTATTCTAGAATATTCTTTTAATAATGTCAATAGTCCAGCTATAATATTACAACAACCTATTATAATTAAATATATTGAATGATTATCTGGATTTATATAAGGTTGAAATATAGTAGCAGTTCCTGTAAATGTTGATATAATTATTATCGGTATTATAGTGTATGTTACTAATCTAGTATTATATTTATAATCAGTCATATATAAGAAGTAATATTCAAGTGCTTCGTTGCCTAAGTTTTTTAAATATATTTCTTTATCATTTTCATTTTCATTAGAAATATTTAACTCTATGTTATTCATAATATAAACATTTATACCATCATTGGTTTAAATCTATTTCCTTTATTAAAAAAATTGATTAATATATTATTATGATATAAATATTAATACAATAATATATATATTAATAACTTTCAAAGGTAATATGGAACAAAAGCAAAATCAATTCATTTACGATCAAGATAATCGTATTCAAAAATTGTATTATGATATAAATATTAATACAATTTTCAATAGAACGAAATTACAAAATCATAAAAAAAAATTTTGTAGATATGAGAATTATGTAAACAACAAATATCATACTGATATACAACCAAAATTATTAGAATTAGAAAAAATACGAGATGAAGCATATATACAATGGCAACGAGCAAAAAGAATATCACTAATACATAATCCTACTCCTGAAAACACAGAAAAACGGAAAGCATTAGTTCCAATATTTCGTAAAGCAGATGATGAATATGAACTAATGCTATGTGAACAATACTTTTATGACCAAGTAATGCATGATATTCACTATAAAATATATGAAATAAAAAAACAACAAAAAAAAGTTCGCAAATATTATAAAAAATGTGCTCATTGTGAAAAAATGGCTATGGTTACCATATTCAGTTGTGAATCGAAACATAAATTATGTTCTGAATGTATTTATGATAAAACAGAATGTCCTGTATGTAAGGAAGATTTGGGTTTACAACATTGTGATATTTGTTATGAATATAAAAAGGAGTTGGTTGATACTGGTTGTGAAAATAAACATCAAACATGTAAACAATGTTTGGATAAAATAATAAGAAAGAACAATGCTTTCGAGCGAGTCGTGTGTCCGTTCTGTCGTGGTTATTGTAGTTATTGTAGTAAAGATCCGCATCCAGCTTCATATTATCTTATGGATAATGAAGAAGATATAAGAGACTTGTGGCAAGATAGGGCAGACGATATGAGAGAGAGAGGTAGGGGGTGATTATCGGTTATAATTCGATGAAGAAGAATAAAGGATATTCTTACTAACGAATAGTTCCTGCGCAGTCAATACCGGTGTCTACACCATCCTGTATACCACAACCGACATAAGGAAAAGTATTGGGCCAGATACTGACTTCAGTCGTAAATTGGAGTCGTTGAATAAGATCTCTAGGGATAAAACCAGGAAGAATGTCTATCTTAGGGATAAGAGCATCAATCTTGTTCTTAGCATACACAATATCAATAAAGAATGCTACCCAACGACCATCCTCAGGAGCATCGAGTTGTGCTGTGTATGTGCGCATACCATCCACATTCTTCCCCTCAACAAGTTTTTTTGGAGTCCAAAAAGACTTTAGATTAGCACACATACCTTGAGCTTCAATACCACATTCACACGGACTATCAGTATTTGCTATGCGAAAATCTCGTCTCTTTTTTCCATCAGGATTATTTCCACAAGAGTATGCGTACCAAACTCGTGCTTCCTTAACATCACCATACTCGTTAAGGGTAGCGGTTATAGCACCTGTTTCGTCAGAAATATCCCAAGTAAACTCAGGAATGATCTTATCTTCTACAAGATTATTAATCCAAGCACTAATAGCAGGAACTATTTCTAAGATTCCTGTAGCCTCACTATGTTCAGCATTAGGGGTCATAATAAAATGTTTAGGTCCAGGCATTTCGTCCCACCAATAACGGGTATCGTCAGGTTGTTGGAACTCATCAGCAACGGCATTAACAACAAGTTTGGGCATTGTAAGACGATTTCGGTAAAAATATGGATCAACCAATTTCTGTAGACTAAGCATATTCGGGTCATCAATACGAGACATAATATTCATATCTAGATAATCAGAAAGTGCCCAACTCCATCCATCATAAGATTGGTATTGGTGGTGCATAACCTCAACAAAATTAATAGCGTCAAGAACAATAGGAACAATTGCTACCACTCTATCAGGATCAACCGCGCCAAGATCCCAAGTAGTCCATCCGCGCTTGGACGCACCAGCAACAGTATAGTAATCCAAAGAAGTTTCAAGGTTGGGTAACTTTTTGGAAACAAATTCAGTCATAGCATCCATCGCCCTAAGAGAACCCTTTACCATAGGAAAACGAAGCAACCACTCAGTATCTTCAGGATTATTCAAAAAGTGATCCCATGTGAAAGCAATAATAGCGTCCTCACCTCGACTCTTTTGAATTGGGTCAGACGCAAATGTTGTATGCTCGTTGGGAATCTGGAAAAGACACCCAGTAATTATACCAGTAGAAATAGCCATTGCGGCAGCAGTTCGGATATCCTCATCCTTCGCAGTAGGAAGATTAGAACCATCAGGATTAGGTTGACCCCAACCCGTAATATACATACTGGCATTATTCTTATATTTGACATCATCTGGAACAATAACAACGAGAATATGATACCAAATACTACCAGAACTACTAGTGCTGGCAAAATCTTCAGGACTAAGCCATTGTTGGGATGTCACATTCAATGTGTAACCTTTCCATCCTTTATTGAAATGTAATATTCCCTTACCGCTAATCTCGTGTTCTTTAAGCTCAGTCCAACCATAGTTATTGTCCTCGGCCCAAACATATTCATCCAGAGCGGTTTTTCCATTATTAGAAGGTTGACTACTATGAACAGTTTTACCAAGCGTAAGGTCATAAATGCTCTGGTTCACGAACGGAATCCAAAAATCACACTCTGCTTGCTTTAAACTTTGAACCGATTGAATATTATCATAGTCAACAATATTCAAAACCGATGGATTGGTATCTGTATATTGTGGCCAATCGGGCAAGAATTTACTGCCTGTATGGTGTTCGTTAGGGTCACCTTTCTCAGACAGAAGAAAGTTGGTCCAATAGCTGGACATTATATCCGACATCTTCCTATCTTTGATATTAAAAAATATATTCTTCAGATGCAGCACAAAAGGCAATTCTGATCCATGAATCACTAAACCATCGTTTTTGTTAGCGTAATTAGTCACATGTTGAAAGAAATACTGAAATACTGTTTGTTGATTATGTAATTTTTCTGCGGCGTAGTTAGCTGGACAAGACATAGCATTATCACCAAGTGAACGCATTCCAGCCCACCAGTATTCTGTTGCCCCGTCGAGTTCGGGATAGGTTTTTCCGTCCAAATACACACTGGTTAAAACTTCTTGACCAGCGGCGTCCACATCATATAATTTCCAGAAGTCGTGTAAATCATCCATAGTAGCATCCTTTTGTAGGTCGCAGAACATAGAACCTTCATCACGATTGGTTCCGAACATAATAGGCACTTTATTAACATCACCATTAGCTGCTGCAATCCATGGATGAACCGTTGCTTCTACACCATCGATAGTTGGACCAAATATAAAAGGATCTGAAGAACTTACGTCGCCAGCAACAGCTTTATATGCATTATGGATTTCATCTAGACTTAATGCCTGTAAACACTCAATGTCTTCTGCAGTACACTCAACAAAAGAAATGAAAGCGTCATAATAGTTTTGTGCATGAGGCATAGACTGCATATTCCATTCTGCAAAGGCACCTGATTCCAGCACGGCACGAGAATACAAGCCAAAACTTTTCTTCATCGTCAAATGCATTGTCATACTACCTGCTCCTGCGGATTCTCCAAAAATCATCACCTTGTCAGCGTTTCCGCCAAAGCCTGCGATATTTTCCTTCACCCATTGGAAAGCGAGACGTTGATCTTGGATACCCATATTACCTGTAGAACTGTCTTGGGTATCGAGGACTCGTAATTGCGAGGAACCCAAGAAACCTAAAGCACCTAGTCGATAGTTAATAGTCACGACGATACCCTTACCATCCATAAAGTTTACCAGAGGTCCACCTGGATAAAGATTTCCACTTCCAGACATATAAGAACCACCATGAACAAAAATAGCCACAGGTAGTAGATTTCCGCTCTCGACAGCTTGTGCGGTAGCATTCGCACCGGTAAAAATATTCAATAGAAGACAGTCTTCGCTGCACCCGGTATTAGTACAACTATTTTGTGGACATACGAAACCCAATTTTGTAGCATCGATCACGTCATTGGTAGGCGGTGTATATATCAATGGTGGAGCAAAGCGCAAAACTCCTTCGGGCGATTGTCCATACCGAATGCCTCTAAATGAATCCCCGTCATGCTCAGTTTTACCTTGGTATTGAACCCCATTATTAAGTTTTACTAACGGACCTTCTGACGCTCCTACTAGTGAAGTACACATCATGCAAAAAGCAAAAGAACAAAATAGATTTATAATTAGTGTAACTGTCATATTAATTTATATATTATATTAAATTAAATTATTATATTGTATTAATTAAATATATATTCCACCAAGTATTGATTGAATTATACAAAAAATACACTAGGCGTTTTTTATGTTCTATATATATAGAACAGTATAGAATGAATTTATCTCCAAAAAATATCCAAAAAAATATATGTGTTAATTGTGACTTTACATGTAGTAAAGAAAGTGAGTGGAATAGACATATTTCAACACGAAAACATAAAAATAGAACAATATAGAATGAATTTATCTCCAAAAATATCCAAAAAAAATATATGTGTTAATTGTGACTTTACATGTAGTAAAGAAAGTGAGTGGAATAGACATATTTCAACACGAAAACATAAAAATAGAACAATTTAGAACAAAAAACGCGCCAAAAAACGCCAAATATGTATGTGATTGTTGATATAATGTAATAGTCCCTACATATGAAGAGAGAAAATACAGGTAATAAAAAGTGGTTTGCGTTTGATATATGTAGTATTTTTCATTTTTACTTTTTTTCACAGACCTAAATCGGAAAATCAAAAAAGGACATCAAAAAAGTATGTCCATTTTCAAATATTGGAAATAGGATTGGAAAAGTTGGTGAAAAAGTGCTTGAGAGCATAAAGGTTTGATTTCGATTTTATAAAATTTTCATTTGTGATTGTTAATTTTTAAAGTATTTATGTAGATATTTAGGGAGTTTTTTCTGTTGCTATATTAAGCAACATATGGCAACAAATAAAACATCAAAAAACATCAAAAAATTTAATTGTGAAATTTGTAACTTTATATGCTGTAAAAAAGGAGATTATGATAGACACCTATTAACACGAAAACATAAAATGGCAACAGATGGCAACAATGTTGACATCAAAAAAACATCATATATATGTGAAATTTGTAATAAAGAATATCTAGATAGATCTGGATTATGGAGACATAAAAAAAAATGTTTCATTATTCAAAAGGATGAAATAGCAAATAACAATACTATTTCTACTACTGATATAGATAAAGAGTTATTGATGAAGATGCTTTTGAAGAATCAAGATATTATGGAAGGTATTCTTTTTAAGAATAGTGATGTTATGAATAAAATGATGGAAGTAATGCCTCAAATAGGAAATACTACCAATAACAATACAAATAGTCACAATACTACTAACAATCAATTTAATATCAATATGTTTTTAAACGAGCATTGTAAAAATGCGATGAATTTAACAGATTTCATTGAATCACTACCTATAACAAATAAAACATACGATGATACAATAGAAAATGGATTAACAAAGACAATAACGAATATGATGGTGAATGGATTAAAAGAATTAGATATACTGGATAGACCAATACATTGTACTGATACAAAACGAAAAACATTATATGTAAAGGAAGCAGATATTTGGGAAAAAGATAAAGAATTAAATAAATTATTAGCATCTATACAGCAAATAGCATCAAAACAAAGAATGTTAATAAATAAATGGCAAGAAGCCAACGAAGGATGGGAAACAGAGGAAAATATTCAAACAAAATTAACAACATTAATATTTAATGTAATGACAGACATAGAGAATAACGAAAAAGAAACAAAAAAGATAATAAGTGCTATTGGGAATAAAGTATATATAGACGAAGAAATAAAGAATAACTATTTGTAAATGATGAGTGTAGTCGTATACACTCATCATTTACACCCTTGGTCATTTAAAATGGGACAAAATAACTCATATTTATAGCAGTTTTCTCCCTCTACTATTCTTTTTACGAGTTTTTCTCCCTCTACTATTCTTTTTACGAGTTTTTCTTTTTCCGCCCCCTAGATATTTCCCTATTTCGTGGCGTAGTTCCAAAGGCATTCTTCCATCACCAAAACTCCCTTTACCTTCTTTACCTTTTTTACTCAACCATGCGGCTAGGTCTTCCCTATATTCTTGTCTTTCCAAATGTTTTGGAATAGTTTGTGCGACAATATTTTGTATTCTTTTTTTTTCTATGTGTTTTTCTATCAAATAAGGAATACCAGATTGGTCTTGGTCGTCTTCTTCCAGGTCTTCAGCCAGTGACTGTTCTTCGTTTGTTACATCAGCGCCATTTTCAAGTAATAATTCAATAACATCATATTCTCCAGAATTAATTGCGCATATAAGTGGTGTATCACCATCTTTATTCCGAGCATTCACATTAGCTCCGTTATATAAGGCATTTTCAACTTCGTCGTAATCATGAATATCAATTGCATCAAAAAGATATGTATCCTTTTCTTTTTGATTTCCTCCTCTCTGTCTTTTTGAACGAGTTTTTCTTCCTCTACTATTCTTTTTACCAGTTTTTCCTCCTCCACTATTCTTTTTACGAGTTTTTCCATTCATTTGTTCTAAAACATGTTTCGTAAAAAATCTGCCGTCTTTCGTGAGAGAATCGGCCACGACTGTTTTGGGCATATAATATATATATATATATATAATTTTTAGTTTCCGGGATACGGATACGCATCCTTTAGTTGTATCACACCCTTTTTATTCGGTACAAATAATCATACCAAACGCGTCGCAGCGGTGGGGTTCCACCAGATGTTGCGCCCTCCCCCAGGGCTTTGCCCAAATGCTGTTTATATAACCCCCAAATACTTACTTTATCCAAGCGAGTACATTGTCTAAGCACTTGTGTAGTCATTAAATAATCAGCAACGGGTTTATAAAATAACCAATATTGGGGTTCTGTTGCGTTAGTACCTACATGTACATAAAAGATATTTCCGGGAAAGACTGGAGAACCCCGTTCAGTCGATGTGGTTTCTTGTCCGTTTACATATTCAATCATATTTCCAAATTCAAGTACATTATGTCCATACCAGGTACATGCGTTCAAATTATTAATAACGCCACGATATTTGTTTGTACGAACACCTTCATTATAGCTTTCAATATAATATGTATGTCCAGTTTCCAAATCGTATGGCGAAATTGAGTTCATTTTTTGATAAAGTTATTATGAGTGATGTAATAATATAATTATTAAATTGTAAATCAATTTTAAATATAATTTAAAATTGATTTAATTTAAATATAATGTTATAATTATTTACAATGAACTCTTATACTTTTGAAATTTTATCTAATAATGGTGTAAAAATTCTCGACGAAGAGTGTTGTGTATGTTATGAAAATTTTATTGATATTGATACTTTTGATTTATTACATTTATACGAAAAATTAGGAAGTGAAAATAAAATTCCAAAAAAACTATCTCAAGAAATAATAAGTACATGCGCTTCAAATACATTGTCATATAACGACAGATTTGAATGTGTAACTTGTAATAATAGTAAGGTTTGTCATGGATGTATTAGTAAATCGATAGATGAAACTGACGAAGAAATGGATAATTGGAATGGAAAAAAAGATACTATGGAATATACTAGAGTAATTACTTGTCCTATTTGTAAAACAACTGATTATAGGTTAAAAATTATAGGAGATAGTGTTATGGGAAGTGGTTGTGGAGTAAGGGGTGGGAATTTACCAGAAGATTTACTTCGTAGTATAAAAGGTATAAATAAAAAATAAATTATTAAATTTTTTATTTATTGGATTTTAATTTTAATCATCTTCTTCATATTCATCACCATCTAGTGTGGGGTCAAAATCATCATATACAATGGATAATCCATTCCATACACCTCGTTGTTTTTTTCCAAATTTCTTGTTAATAAATTCGAATAAATCACGACCCTTTGGAACATTTTTACCGTGATGTAACTGATACCATACTTTAAATACTTCGTATAAAGTGGTTTCTCTAATCTTTCCACCAGGATACTTCTTAATCTTGTCAGCAGCAAATTCACTATAATAGTCCTGTGTATTTCTATAATTAGAGCTACTAGCTTTAACAGCTGAACAAATATTGACAAGACCATCTGTTTGAACAGCTTTGAGAACTAACATAGAGATAAAGACAGGAGCCCAAGCAGCAAACTTCTTATCAAGTTTCTTATCTAATTCGAATTGATATTTTCGCTCATCATCAAATTCGGCTTTAGGGCAGAATTTGGAAATAAATTCGCAAACACAAATTCTTCTCCAAGTTCCCTCATCATTACTTCCGACATCCAATAATGTATTAGTACAGACGACCAATTTAAATTGAGGAATAAATGTGATACTGTCTTTGAATAATGCTCTGGCTTGTAGAGGGTCACCACCAGTGATTTCCTTCATAATACCCTCATTGATGCGGTCGCCCTTGGAAGGCTCTTGCATAACAGCATAACGGATACCTTTAAGTTGAGCCACTTCGGAAGATGTGCTACCGATAGAATTTCTTTTTGCTGCTATAAGAGTAATAGGAACAGTAGCTTTATAGTCACCCAAACACATAGACATTAATTCAACAAGTTTTGATTTACCATTACTACCATTACCATTATATATATTAAATGTTTGATCGTTATTTTCACCAATTAGTGTTGATGCCAAATGTTCCCACATATAATCTCGAAGCTCCTTTTCAGGAAATAACTTCATCATAAAATCATTAATTTCGTCAATTTGTTTCTTATGTTTCTTGGGGTCGAGAGTGTTATAAGCAATATTTGTAGTTTTTGAAATATAGTCGTCTGGTTTACCATTACGAAAACATTTAATATCAAAATCATAAACACCGTTAGCAAAACACATTAATCTAGGATTTGCGTCTACCTTGTCAACAAAGCTACTATCATAAAATATTTCTTTAGCCTCACGCATAATATTATCTTTGACTCCTCTTCTTTTAAGGTTATTGGACAAGTCAGCAATTTTTTTAGCTCTAGACTGTAAGTCCTTATGTTTTTCGCTTGTAGGATCAGTGGTTCCACTGCTAATCTGTTTAACAAGTTCCATTTGCTTATTAAAATATATTTGAAATAATTCTTGAGAAATAGCCATTCTTAAATCAGTGCCACCTTCATTTTCCTCCCATCTATGATTTCTATAAATATACCAAGCATCCTTTTTAATAGAAACACAAGTAAATCTATCCTTATACATTTGATAAAGAACTAGGGCAAAATCAAAATCAGTTTGATTATCTATAGTTTTTTCAATAAAATAGCTAATAGTTTCTTGTCTAATTTCGTCATATTTTTCAGGATTATCATTTTTAGCCCAATAAATAATAGACTTAAATGTAAGACAATCCTCATTTGCGGTTTCAAAACGACACCACATATCATAGAAATCGGATATTTTATCGAATTCGAAACTAGGTGATTGAGCACTGAATGCAATCCAAGTAATAAACAATTTATCACTTGTATTCTTAAGAGCCCAACCGACACGAATCCATTTATCATATGGAATATAATATTTATCAGTTAAACACATAGTATACATATGAGTTTCTTTTAATGTATATTCATTAGATTCGATATGGTCAACAAAATGTTGAACAAGTGTATCCAATTCATCTTGATTTGTGATTTGTGTGATATCCTCCAACTTATTTTTATCAACAATTTTTAATTTACTTTTACTTTTCTTCTTAGTTTTAACAGCTTCAAATTCGGCTCTGATAGAATCTTTCATTTCAAATGATTGATGTCCTTCATATTGCGCACTTAATAATTTAAAATCGGTTTTCATATCAAATTTTTTGACATCATTAATACTAAGAGTCCAATCATTATCTTCGTCTACTTCTAAGTCATAATGATATTTAAGAACATAACTTTCATTTCCAGGTTTTCTTGAACCATATAATTGCCAATTAACAGTTGCTTTTGTGACACCCTCATCTAATACTTCTTCCCATGTATTTTCGAGAGGTAATTCTCCCCATACCTCCTTTAACTTAGATACCATTCTATTTCTAAGAATAATTTGAAGACCTCTTTCCATATGAATTCCTATAATCATATGAATACCATCCTTAGTAGTATTATCTAACATATTAACATTTTCTTTTTCAAAAATAAATACTGGGATAACAGTTCTAGATGGGATATCAACAAGTTCGGATATTTCCTGAAAATACAAATTAACCATTTCATTTATATCCTCCTCGGTGTGTTGCTTTTCTTCAACATCAGTGGAATATCTGAAATCGAAATCCAACATAATTGGTCCGATGTCACGGTTTTGTTTTTCCGTAAGAAACTCAAATTTACCATCTTGAAAAACATGTTTATAATATTTGGCATAAAATTCGTCTAAGTCATCGAGAGTGTAACTTCCCGCTTTAATATTTAAAGTGTTATCTCCTATCCTGGTGTGAGTAAACCCCTCACCCTTTTGTGAATAATGTGATTTTAAATAAGCGTCAAATGATTGTTTCATTTTAGACATAGTATATTGTATATATTATAAACATTATATTTAGGTCAATTTTTTTATAAATATCTTAAGAATTCTAAAAATGTATAAACTGAATATGTATTCTTTATTTTTGAGAGATAATTTTAAGTATTTTCTCTAAAATATATTGATTTTATTAATATTATGATGAAGTCATAAAATATTATATATTAATTCAATACCACATAAATATATTATTATATAATCTATAACATGTCTACTGATACTGTAGTATTATCGAGAGAAACCACCAAAAGATTAATAAAAGATGTTAGAGAAATGATTAAAAATCCGCTGGATGAGGATGGAATTTATTATAAACACGATGAAAGCAATATTCTAGAAGGATATGCTTATATATCTGGTCCATCTGAGTCACAATATGTTGGGGGTAATTATTTTTTCAAATTTAATTTTCCTTCAGATTATCCGCATCAACCTCCGAAAGTCCAATTTATGACACATGATGGAGTTACACGGTTCCATCCGAATATGTATAGAAATGGAAAAATGTGTTTATCTGTATTAAATACATGGCGCGGTGATCAATGGACAGGATGCCAGAGTATTCGAACTATATTATTAACTATAATAAGCATAATGGATAAATTTCCATTATTACATGAACCAGGATTTACTATGAAACATCAAGATGTTGAGAAGTATAATAAAATTATATTATATAGAAATATAGATTACTCTGTGAATAATATTATTCAAAACCTAAGTAACGAAGACTATATATTTAATAATTTATTTAAGGATAATATTGTCTGTGAATTCAAAAAGAAACAACCTGAATTATTGTCTATTTTAGAAAAAAACAAAGACGAGGATTCTTATGGGGTTAAAACAGGAATATATAATTTAAATATAAAAATTAACTGGGGTGAAACATATAATAATTTTATTAAAATTAAAATATAAAATTGAAATGTAATAAATAAAAATATATATATTATTCAAAGAAGATGCACTTTTGTAATAAATGCGACAACATGTACTACATCAGAATTTCCACTGATGATGAAAACAAATTAATATATTATTGTCGAAATTGTGGACATGAAGATACCGAATTAACTAAGGACAATATCTGCGTTTCGAAAACACAATTAAAAAGAAGTGAACAGAAATATAATCATATTATTAACGAATATACAAAGTTGGATCCCACATTACCCAGAATAAACACAATAAGTTGTCCTAATAATGAATGTAGTAGTAATAAAGAAAAGGGTGATAGAGAAGTGATTTATATTCGATATGACGATATGAATCAATTGTATATATATTTATGTGCGAAATGTGATACTGTATGGAGAACTGATGGTAATGCTTAAAATCAAAAAAACTATAAATATCTATTAATTTAATTTATTTTTTATATTATTTTTTAAATAAAATTGATTCTATTTAAAAAGTAATAATAATATATAATTATAAGAATGAGCGATTTAGAACAATCTGATTTGGAAAACATTAGTGACGATGAGGTATCTACTACTTCACAAGAAGATATTCAACCAACATTTTCCAGGAAAAAAAATCCCGAATCAATTAAAGTAAAAGAGCTTGAAGAAGGAGAAGTGGTTGAGGCAGATTATGATGATGAAGATCTTGAAGATGTTGAAGATGTTGAAGATGTTGAAAGTGAAATGGATGACGACCAAGATGATTTTAGTGTTGACGAAGAAGGAAATATAGCAGAACCACCTGTTTCAGAAAAAGTGATAAAGAAATCTTCCAAAAATATTGAAGAACTTCCTACTACTACTATTTCACTTCCTAATAATATTGACAAGAATGATTCTGATTATGACTCTGATGATGATGATGAAGAAGATGATGAATATTTACAAAAATTTGATAAGGAAATGAGAGAAAATTACATACAAGAACAACATCCAGAGTCGATGGTTCATAACTATGAAGAAATTTATAATTTGGCAAAGGTTGTTAGAAATAAAGATAATATTGTTATTGATGAGTTACATAAGACTGTTCCTATTTTAACAAAATATGAAAAAACAAGAGTCTTGGGTATTCGAGCAAAACAAATTAATAATGGAGCCAGACCGACGACTAAGGTTCCAGATAATGTAATGGATGGATATTTAATTGCTTTAAAAGAATTAGAAGAAAAAAACATTCCTGTTATTATTAGAAGACCTTTACCAAATGGGTCATCGGAATATTGGCATTTAAAAGATTTGGAAATTATCTAATCTTGAAGCGTTTCTAGAATAATTATAATAAAAATAATACGATTTTTTATTATAATTAATTACTAACAATCGATATGTAGAAATTTTGTTGTATTGGTTTTAACACCAAATAATGTATGACTTATTATACCAAGAATAAAGCAAAAAATAGTGGTTAGTTCAGCTGGTATATTTGTTATATATGTAATAAAAAATGCTAATATAATAGTGAGAGTATAATCGAATACTGCTACATTCATAAATTTAATACTGTGAACTCCTGTATTCGGTTTTCCGAAAATATTACTATACTGTGAAAAAGGACATGATGTCATATATATAATAAAAAGAAAATTGATTTTTAAAATAATATTAATTTTTTCTTTTTGTTTTTCTTTTTCTTTTCATTTTCGTTTTTCTTTTCATTTTTCTTTTCATTTTTGTTTTTCTTTTCGTTTTCATTTTCATTTTCATTTTCGTTTTCGTTTTTCTTTTCATTTTTGTTTTTCTTTTCATTTTTGTTTTTCTTGTTTTTCTACCTCCACCATCATAATCAGAATAATAAACATAATCAGAATCAGAATCAGAATCAGAATTCCCTGTTCCACATATATCCTCTAATTCGTTTTTTTTATTAAACGCAACTTCAACAGCTTCCTCGTGAGCCTGTAATGATGTTTTATCCAACTCATCGATATTAACATCTTGCAATTGAAATGCCTTTGTCGTTGCTTCTTCCAGTTGATTACAAATCCGGAGGACTGCGGCACAAGGTTTTCCAACGTCACAGCAGTCAAAGTCTATAAATATATCATCATCTTCGACACCTGTATAATTTTTAAATATAAAATCAGAACTTAAATCATTAGGATATTTCAGCTTTCTAGTTTTTAGATCAGGTGATGTACATGTTAAATAAAATAAATCAGTATTACGCATAACTCCACATTCAGCAGGTAATATTATTAATAAATTTTTATCTTCTACCTCTTCTATGTCTTTTAAAATAAGACTAGCATAACAGGTATAAAATATAAATAAGAATTTTTTTCCCTTATTTTCCTTAGATATATCTAATAATAACCTAGTTGTATCAGCACCGCCAGAGACGCCTTTTTTCGTAGTACAGCAATTTAAATTTACCTCAAGATTATGTTCTAGAGGTATATTTGAAGCTCCATTATCTAAAGCTTCCATATTTAAAACATCACTCCCATGTCCCTGTATTATTATAATACTATTCTTATCAATCTGACCTATTTCCTGTTTAAACATGTCTATAGTTATACCAAATTTAAATTCACCATAGTCTTTTGTATTTATCATCTCGACGAGCTTGTCATAATGTTCCGTTGTGTAATAAGCACGGGAGGGGATACTGGCCATAAGTTTATCATCCATAAGATATTTTTGTTCACAACTAAAAAATACATATCTATTTTTGTGTTTGTTTTTGTGTAACCAATTGTATAAATTATTTATCTGCTCACCAATATCATTATTCAGGGTTTGTCTAAACGTTATATATATTATCAAATTATCAAATGTAGTATCACTATTCATAATATATATATATTATGAATAAAAAGAAAATTGATTTTTAAAATAATATTAATTTTTTATCAAATGTAAAAAATGAATACTTGTTTAACAAATGAAATGTGTAAAGGGGGAAAAAAGAAATATTATTTCCAATGGTGTATATATCATAAGGATAATTACAACTATTCACCAAACTATAATATTAGTTGTCATCCAG
>Ga0233415_10000724_pt1 | contig 15199 bp, 30 predicted proteins | sample Na_anoxic_12_MG_FD_188631 | JGI IMG/M metagenome (GOLD analysis project Ga0233415, IMG submission 188631) | Seawater microbial communities from Saanich Inlet, British Columbia, Canada - Na_anoxic_12_MG | ecosystem: Environmental > Aquatic > Marine > Inlet | place: Canada: British Columbia... | reverse complement strand
TACTTTTATAGCCAGTAAAATCATATATAACGGTGACAAAAAGATTTACCGTCACGATTTCGGGACAGTAATGGAAAGAGAGCTTAATTTAATCTATGACAAAACCGAGCAGAAAAATATTGCAAGGACTCAGCTAAGTAATCATAAGGCAATCTCCTACGCATTTAATGATGTGGATAGAATATTAGACTTGCTAAAAGAAATGGGTACAAAAATAAAAAGAAATGGTCAGTTGGACACATTTTTATTACACAACAGGTACATAAAAGCGTTAGCTTACATTGAAAGCTGCGGATTACCCATAGATGAGCAACAGTGGCTAAATAAAATTGAGTTAGATAAGGAAGTATTCAAAGCAAACGAAAGAAAAGTAATAGAATACATCTATGAACACTTGCCAAAATATCGTGACTTGCAGATTGATATGTTTTCCAACGAAAAAAGAATACTTACGTCACTTTCTTCAGCCCTACAAATGATTCCTGTATTCAAAGACTTTGGTATTAACGTAAAGTCAGATACAGAACCTGACAAAGAAACCATAGCTGAGAACATTATTTCTAAATCAGACCATGAATTTGTAAAGGTTTGGTTAGAATTTCAAGGAAGCCTACATGATTTGACTACATTTGGTGCAAATATCTTAGAAAAGGTTGAAAATGGCAGAATTTACACCAACTACAACCCTATTCTAGACACAGCCAGGATTTCAACAAGAAAAGGCAATGTAAACTTACTTAACTTACCTGCAAATCAACGTACTAGAGACTGTTTTAGAGCCAAAGAAGGTTATAGAATAATTGTATCGGATTATGAAGGACAAGAAAACGCTGTTTTAGCGGGAAAAAGCCTTGACTCAGTGATGATTGATAGCGTTATTAACGGAGCAGACTTACATTGTGCGTTTGCAAGAATGATTTTTCCTTTATTAAGTGATTTGTCAGACGATGAAATAAAAAATAGCCACAAGGATAAAAGAAATTTTGCAAAACCTAGTAGATTTGCCCTTGCTTACGGGGGAAACGGCTACACAATAGCCATGAATCAGAATTTACCTATAGAAGAAGGAGAAAGAATTGAAAAACTTTACAAAGAATTACACAGTGGAGTTTACGAATGGGGCCAGGGAGTATTACAAGAGTCTATAGGAAAGGGTTACATTGATTCTTGCATGGGTTTCAGACTTTACCTACCATTTTTTGATGATTTTAAAAAATCTGAGTACTGGATTAAGAAAAAAGACTCCATATTTTGGGAAAAATACCGAAAAGGTAAGGAAGAATACAAGAAAAAGGCTGAAAAAACAGATTATGTGGTTAAAGATGACAAAAGCTACAAGCATTACATAAGAAATAAAGGAATGGTGTCAGATTTTTTTAGACAGAAAAGCAAATACTTTCGGCTTTGTCTAAATAATCCTATCCAAACCACAGCAGCACACCAAACAAAACTAGCAGTATCAATTTTATTTGAGCAAATACTAAAAAACAACCACATAGGAGATGTTAAGATTTGTGTAGTACCACATGATGAGATTGTCTTAGAGGTCAAAGAAGAATTAGCTGAGAAGTATAAACTAATATTAGAAAAATGTATGAGACAAGGCGGGGATGAAGTTTTAGGGTCAGAGGTCATTAAGATGAAAGCTGATGCGAATATAGGGGACAGTTGGTATGAAGCAAAATAATTACCAAATAGAAATTGTACCTGTTAGTAAAAAGCCCCGTTATCTTAAAAAATTTAGACATTGCCTCACCGAAGAGTTACTAGACAGCTCTGTCTTACTCTACTATCATGACGGAAAGGTAATCTACAGTAAACTAATATTTAATGCTTTTAACATACCAGAAAATGTTAAATTTTCCGCGGAGTTCTTTACATTGTTTGAACACCAAGAAATTTTAAATAATTTTCCCGCAATTAAAAAATAAAACATGGATTTTAACCCAATAAAATGGTTATTCTACATAATAACCCGCCCATCAGAAACGACAGAAGAAGAGAAGATATTGTTCATGATTTTAGCCTTTATGTTTTCAACAATAACCAAGATAGTATTTTTATTATTAGTTTGTTTTCATTTTCTTGGCAAATAATTTGGAAATGTCGAATATTCTTTTTATATTTACAAAAAAATAAATAGTATGATAAAATTTTTAGAAAAAATTGGAGTAATTGGAACATTTTTATTCACCTTATGGATTACTGTAGCGGTAGGCCACATGATTGATTGGGTAAACCCTGGCTTACAGTCATTAGCACAAGTAGTCTTCTACATTTCGCTAATGGTGCTGAGTGTAGTATGGGTAATATTTCTAATCGGTACTTCTCCATACCCTAAAACCAACAACGAACCAATCAGAAACGCCATAAGGGCCTTTTTTGGTTATTTAGGATGGAGAAATGATTAGTGTATTTTATTCTTATGTATTGACAATAGCCTTGGGAATCACTAAGGCTATAGTTGATACCCTGTGCTTTTTATAGCTGCATTGATATAACATTACATTGGTATCTAACCCCAACTCACCTATCCCACCCCTATATACTATAAATAACATCCCCCTACCATACCCCTATATAAACATCCCCCCCTATATCTAAGCAGGGGGTTTTTTTATGCCCAAGGCTTTTAAGCATTTTAAATAGGTTTACGGTTTTCAATATTTTTTAATATTTTTTAATATTTTTTAATATTTTTCTTTAGGGTAGCTCACGTACATGATATATGGTAAAAAAAGCCCCCAATATTTTTTTTTGGTGTACCCCCCACCCAAGAGGGATTTGCATTTTTTGTAGGTAAATTTTTTTTTGCGTGCCCAAGAAAAAAAATGAATGTTCCAGAAGTACTAGGTACAAATTTAAATCTAGCCCCTAGAATGTATTTAATTTTAATTTTAACCTATCTTATTTTAATTCTAAGCCACTCTCACACCTTCCAAGTATATTAGTACTAAAAATTTATTTTAGCTTATTAGAAGCGATTTAATCAATATTTTAAATAAGATAAAATAAATATTGACTTATGCTTTGTATTCTAAATAAGATTGTTTAACTTCGTTTCGACTTAGCTACCCTCCCCCCGCTAGGGCGTTCATTGACATATTGAAAACTTTAAGCCTTGTTATGGCGCAGACGCGTATACGAAACACATAACAAGTACAAAGGTAGCAAAGTGCCGAAAATGCTACGAAAATAATAAGGTAGGCAAAATTTCATTAAACTATTAAAGAGTAAAATTATGACTAATTCAGAAAATGTATTGGAAAACCTAGGCAATGAATTTAATAACATTGAGCGCATCAAATCTAATTTATTTGATGTAATTGATTTAAAAGTTCCCGCACCTAGGCACAACGAGAATATAGAGTTTGAAGACCCAAAAACGCAGCTAATCTACACAAGTGATGGACGTTATTTAGGAACAACGGGCGACCAGTACGAAAGCATACAGCCCGTCACTTTTTTAAATTCAATTGTTAATAGTGTGGAGTCTTGTGGTTTAGACTTGGATTTAGGAAAATTAGAATACTCCGAATCTAAGCACGGCGCAGTTATTGACTTCAAAATACCTACTGAAGTGATTTCTTTTAAAAACCGATTAGGTAAGCAAGAAGAAGTCCCAGCATTCATAAACTTGTCTACGGGCTTTGGAGGAAAACAACGTACTGAAATTGGCTTGTATACTAAGCGGTTAGTTTGTTCTAATGGTTTGCGAATCATTGAGAGTGATGTTGAACTAAAGGTTAAACACACCTCTAATATGAACCACAAAGCATTAATATTTTGCGATGAGTTGTATAAAGTTGTTGCAAAGGTTCAAGACACCAAGCAGTTTTGGCAGGTAGCGGATAGCGTAGCGGTTAACTCCAATATGGTAGAGGCATTCGCAAGAAAAATTGCTGGGGTCAAGGATAGAGAACAATTCTCGGAGTTAAGCACTCGCAAAAAGAATATTTTGCAGAATGTTAACGAATCTATCGCAATTGAATTTGCACGAACTGGGGCAACCGCTTACGGATTGCTTCAAGGGGCAACGTACTACACTAACCACCTCGCAAGCGGTAGCAGTGAAGAATACGTACAACATGCGCAAGGGCGCAAGACCAATGAACTAGCACAAAAGTTAGTTTCTGACCTAATACTAAACTAGGTAATTAAAATAACCTCGGCAGAAATGTCGGGGTTTTTTTATGCCCAGTATTAGGATAATTAAATAAGATTAACTATTTTTGTAGATAGTAAGATGTAGGAGAAGATAGTTTAAATTTAGACTATGTAAGATAAAATAAAAGCACTCCAAATAAGAGATAGCACTAATTTTAACTAAGATAAAATAAAAAACTTCAACTACGAGATAGCACTAATTTCAGATAAAATAAAATAAAATAATCCAAATTAATAGCAACAAAATTATTAACAAATTGTGGATAACTTTATTTGCATAGTCTAAATTCCCTTCTAAGGCAAAAACTCGGAGTGTATAGTATGATTACTCCAAAAGGGGGGTGCAAATGCTTAGAACGGATATTTTAAGCACCTGTAAAAAAATTGATAATACCAAACTAAAATTTAATTTTATTTTAATTCGGTTTTTTATTTAAGATAAGATAAAATAGCTATTTTAAATTAGATAAGATAAAACTATGTGGATAACTTTATTTGCCTAAATCAATTAATATACTTATATTTGTATCTCATTAAACAATTAAACACTATGCAAAACGTAAAGCAATTTATTCAAAACTACAAAGCTGGGGCATTTGTTTCAGTGGTAACGGAAAGACCTGTAAAGGTAAAAAAATCGGCGAAGGGTATGGTAATAACTAAACGTGCTGAGATGGTAGCTCGTTTAGGTGTAAATTACGATAACTTAAAGCAGACCAACCAAAAGCGAGAAGATGGAGATATACCTAAAGAAAACGCGGGGCTTCCGTGGGGCGAATGGGACATTTATCCTTTCTTAATCAAGCATAAAAATAGTGGGTATGTCAGAATGTATGCAAACAAAGCACAAATTAGAAATAAATTCTTTATGAATGGTGCAGAGGTTGAAAAATCAGAAATTGAGCAGTACATTTTGGCAAGTGAAAAAAGCAAACCTACCGAAGATAGTGTTCTTACCTTGAGTATAAAATCAGACAACATAATTAAAATAAAATAAAACCAATGGGGGGGAGTTATCTCCTCCCCCCTTTTATTAACTAAAATTAAAATTAAATACTATGGAAGATACATTTTATATCGAAGGCATAGGATATTGTAAAGAGGTTACTATTACTCGCTTGAATGCAGACGGAGTTAACGAGCCTTACAATATTTACGAATTAATTCAAAACATTAACTAAAATTAAAAAAAATGAAGAACTTTAAAGACTTAAAATTTGGTCAAAAATTTGACGGAGTAGGCTCACACCATACATTTGATAATGGTATTACTCTTAGTGTTCAAGCTGGTATTGGAAACTATTCAACACCTAGAGAATTGCATCCATCAGAAGATTCTTATGTATCGTTTGAGGTCGCGGTATGGGATAAAAATAATGATTGGATAACTTCGGATATAGTAGATACTAGGGGCGACACCGTTGCTGGATGGGTAAGTAGAGGTGAAATAGATGAAATAATCTCAAAAATAGACTCATTATCTTTAGATTCAGAGGGTAAAATTAAAACTATAAAACAAGACACAAATAAAGATTTGACCGTATTTGATTTTTTATCTCTAATTAAACCATTTAATGCTGATGCAAAAGATGAGGTATTTGTTACTTTCCTTCAACTTGAGTTTGAAAAGATTTGGTTTAATATGACTCAAGAGGGATTTATGTATCTTAGAGAGAATGGTCAGGAAGTCGGGTTTGGTTGGACGGAAGATGTAAACCAAGCCTTGATGGGGAATGCCTCAAGGGATAACTTATAAGGAGTTTAGATAAGATAAGATAAAACTATGTGGATAACTTTATTTGTATTAAACAATTAATATAGCTATCTTTATAATTCATTAAACTGACAACTATGAAAAAACTAGAATACATTTTTAATCACAATAATGTAGTAAATGTTGTTCAAATAAAGCCTTCAGCCAATAGTAAAATTGGATTGGGCTATGTAGTACAAACATATCACTTTTCCACTGAGCAATTCACTAACTTTAAATCAGATAGTTTAAACTGCCTAGGGTGTCCTTTCTCCTTCTCCAGTAAATCGGAATTAAGTGGTAAATGTTACACGCACAAAGGATTGCAAAGGATGGGTCTAAACAGTATGCTTAGAAGGTTATCTAAGTTAGATATAAATGACTTCAATAAAGATAAATTTGATATATTGATGACTAAGGTAAAGAGTGTTAATCCTAGTTTAGTTAGGTTTGGCGCATATGGAGAGCCTACCCTACTACCTATGTATGTAGTTAAGCAATTGACAAAGTATAAACATACAGGATATACTCACTCTTGGCGACAATTTCCACAATTTTCGGGGATATTCCAAGCATCGGTGCATAACCTAGTGGAACTAGCAGAAGCAAATCAGCTAGGGTATAAAACTTTTAGAATAGCCGATGTAAAAGAACGTAGTGAAGCCATATGCCCAGCAAGTAAGGAAGCGGGCAAAAAGAAAACTTGTATAGAATGCAGAATGTGTAACGGAGCAATGAAAAACGTAGTAATTGCCCAACATTAGTTAAAATAAATAACTTATAGTAGTTTAATGACTTTCATCGCCTCAATCCGTAAATGGGTTGGGGCTTTGGGGGCAAAAAAATTAACTAAAATTAAATACTATTATATTTGGAAAATTAAAAATTTATTTATACATTTACATTATTATATTAATTAAAAAAAACAAAAAAAACTATGGAACAATTTATTAAAAATTTAAAAAACTTAGACCAAGAACCATCATTCGTAATTGAAGAATCGGGTTATCAATTAGAGATGCAATTTACGGTAAAAGCTAGTAAAGGAGATTTCACACAAGACATAACCTACAATTGTACTGCGTACAAATCAGCTTACGAGGGATACTATGGCTTGGAAATACACGATTGCTACCACGAAGCGGCATACTTAGGGGGATTGAAAGTAGATAATTTAGATAATCTAAAAAACAAATTGGAGGATTGGGGGTTTAAGGGGTTAGCTGATAAATTAGAAATAAAAAATTTGGATGCTGATAACCGAGTCTATGAAGAAATACATAAGTCGGTTTCGAAAAAAAATCTATTCAAAGGTTCAAAGTTATTTGATTTATTAACCCCAAAAGAAAAAATAATTGTTAGGTTAAAGAGCTTAATTAAATTATATAATGAAAATGAAAAAGTAAACCTTAACCTAGGGTTTAATTCTAAGGAAAAACTGCTCATGCCTACTAATTTACGAGAGAAGTATGAAAAGACAAATTTTACTATACTTGACATAAAGAGTTGGTTAAATGAATTAGAGGGTTAATTTAAATTACCTACAATAAAAGCCTCACTTCGTAAATGGAGTGGGGCATTGGGGTTAAAAAGACTATTAAAAATATATGAGATACTACATAATGAAAAACCATGCTACGGGCATAGACTTGGAAACAAATAGAACTAAATACGAATACATACTTTTTGATACGCACGAACGGTCCCTTATAAGGCTTAAAACTACATTTAATAAAGCTATAAAATTATCAGGTATAATGGCAGCACAAAGGTTGTCGCAGATTGAAGCAAATAGAAAAGGTTATTTAAATTTTAAAGAAACAAAAAACTTTGACTTTTTACCGTTTTAAAATTATTTATCCTTATCTTTGAATTATTAATAAAATTATAAAATACAGACTAGATGAAAAGATTTGAATACCTTGATAGATTAGAAAATTATCACGGACAAGATGTGTCTTGGCATAGAAAAAATAATTCTGACGTACATACTTTACAAGATGAATTGATAGAGTTAGGTGATGAAGATTTCGTTGAATATATTATTAACCAATAAAAAAAAATACTATGAAAAGATTTGTTGATTGGATGATGTCTGACAATGTCATCTGCCGAAAGGATAGTGAAGGGAAATATTTTTTCTCCACTCAAGATGCTCAATGGTGTAATAAGCTCTATGATTTAGTAGAACTTCAGAATTATTTTAGGAAAGAATTTGGAAATTAAAAATAATTTACGCACCTTTGCTTCAGCTAGCGATATTGCGAAGCGAAAAACAAAACACAATATTATGAAAAAGATAACATACGATGACACAAGGGATGTAGCCATAAGGGTAGTAGAGTACCTAATAGACAACAAGTATATAACAGAATTTGAAGATGAAAACCAATGGGATTTTCATATTCAAGATGTAATACACGATGAGATAAACGACTTACTTGGGTTGGATATGGATGATAATGACTATTGTTTACTTTACTGGTAGTGTTAAAACAAATTATATTTGGATAATAAATAAAAAATACTTATCTTTACATTAAACAAAATTAAAAACTGTGGAAACATTAAAAATTAACAAAGATGGCAGTCTAAACATTGCCGACCTTCAAGACAAAGTACTTCTTGTGTTAGGTACTATTATCTTTGACTACTTTAGCGAGGATGAACTTACCTTATTTAAGTTTGACAAAGAACGTAAAGCATTAATACAAAAGATTGATAGTCTTATTGCTTGTGATAGTGAAGAACATGCGCTTGAAATGGGGGAAGAAGCTATTGAAATGGGGTTTGATTCCTATTTAGTTCCTTCGGTTTTCCTTAAACCAAACAATGCAGAAGTTGTTTATGAACAATCATTAGTAATTAATTAATTAATTAAATAAGATAAAATAAAATGGGAAGATATTATAATGGAGACATCCAAGGGAAGTTTATGTTTGCAGTACAATCAAGTGATGCAGCAGATAGGTTCGGTAGCGTAGGTAATGCACCCGATGTTCTGGAGTATTACTTTAACGAGGAACACTTACCTAAAATAAACGAGGAGTTAGAAAAGTTAAAAGATGCACACGAAAAAGTCACAAAGTTTTTTGAACAAGTAGATGGGTGGAGTGATGAAATGCTAAAGGATTATGGTCTTACCCAGCAAGATATGAGTGACTATGCTGACTATAACTTAGGTAAAAACATTAAGGATTACGTGGAAGAAAATGGATATTGCTACTTTACTGCTGAACTTTAAATAAGATAAAATAAAAACTTTAGGTATGTTAATTAAGTATAAGGAAGGGGAAGAAGAATTGGTTTTAGAAACTGATTACTCCTATATGAAAGATAGTGATGATTTGTATAGAGATTTAGGCATAAACCTTGCACCAACCAAAATGTGGGTAATTAAAGATAGTGACTTAATTATTGCCGACCACGAAATACAACCACTTACAAAAAAAGATTTAGAAAATTTGGTCATTAACAAAAATAGTATTATCTTAGAGTAAACACATAAAGAGAATTAGATATGAGATTTATAGCAACAATAAAATGGTTAGATAACGGAAACATACAAGATGATATGGTTCTAAAAATTGGAGATATAGAAGATGATGATGATGATATTTTCTTTTACTTAGATTCTGAAAAAGAGTTAGAGGATTTTAAAAAAGAAGGTGATAACGAGTGGGTTATTCTTGATGTAGTAAAAGAACGTATGGAGGAACCTGAAGAAATGATGGCTCTACTGCATTCTTTTTTAAAGAAAAAAAATAGTGAATAAATTTGCACCCACCAAAAATTAGTATTATATTAGAGTAAAAAACAAATATTAACTAAGCACATTAACTATATACATTGTTAGGGTGCGTTTAAATTAAATTATTATGGCAACTAAAATTTATTACACAGTAGAAAAACAAACGCAAATCATTGATACGGTAGAAGAATGTACTGGATGGAAAAACATTCAGGTTTATGAAATTGCAAACGATAGACCAAAACAATGGTTTGAAATTGAAGCTAGGAATGATGAATCTTCTGAAAAAGAAATACAGACTTGGTTAGACAACAATGGATTTGAAGATAGGGAATATGATATGAGGTGGCTTTAATGCACCCTAACTTGCGAATAATATATATGTATAACAAATAAAATTAAACACAATGGGACAATTTAGTTGGATAACACAAGACACAAGAGAGAGTATTAGAAATAATGGCTCACCATACAAAAGAGTAGCCTACATGCACGACAATAAAGGCAATGTTTGGGAAGAAGATGATTACGCAGGATATGGAGTATTCGGGGGTAAAGACTTCTACATCTTATTGGCGCAGATGAATGGACTTGAGGTTACTGAGGATGCTGTTGAGGACAGACTTTTAAGAGGCTGGGAGGGTACTAAAGCAGAAATAGCTGATGACTTACTCCGAGACAAAGCAATAGACTTATACTTTAGCGATAAGCCTTTTCTTTCACCAAACCTAACAAGAAATAAAATGTGGAGTTGGGAAAATAGAGCACCTGAGGATTGTCCTAATCAAGGATGGGAAGATTAAAAATAATCACTAAATTAAATTATTATGAAATTTGATAGAAACATTTACAATACAATATTAGTGCATGTCTCAAGAACTTGGGAGAGGCTAAGGCTTGAGCAGCCTCACGAAGAAATGCCATTAGATAACATAGAGAGCGCAGAAGAATTACAAAATGTGGCAGACTCCGTTATTAAGACAGATTTAGTACAAGAGTTTCTTTACAATAGAGATGGGGGCATTTGGGATAGGTTTGGGGATGGTTGTAGCGATACTTATATTGAAAGGGTAAGCAAAGAATATATTGTAAGAAATTATTTGTAAGCACAACATGGGGGTGACTGGTATTGATTGGTATCGAGCCTTAAACGAATACGCAGGTGAAAGTGCATAGATACACCTTAAAAACTATTGTATAACATTTGTAAATGACGAAGTATCAAACTTAGTTGTTTCTGACAATGCCGAAGAGGTGTTAGGTCAGATTGCGTTTTTAGCTAGCGTAGAAACAGAAGAGGCTGAATTGATTGCTGCATAAGTAATCTCTTATCATTCTTTCTTTGTAGGTAAGATAAAACAAAGTGGTGGAAGCTAGCCTATGGCTGGCCCCTTCTTCTCGGAACAGAATTAAAAGGTTGTCCTAAGCGTATAAATAATTTGTTTAAGTTAAGGTAAGCAAGACGAGGGTTCGAATCCCTCCACCTCCACTGTATTTTTTATTGTGTTTTTTAGGGTAGTTTAGATTAGATAACTTTAATCACTGCCCTATTTTTTTTTCAGGAAGAATACAGAGAGAGAGATAGTACTAACTTTATTTTAGATAAGATAAAATAAAAAAAGTTTAAAAATTCCGTAAAAAAGTTTGAATATTATAAAAATAATTTGTATCTTTACTATACAATAAAAAACAAAGGTTATGGTAAAAAAAGTAGAATATAAAAATTTTAATGAAATGAGTACTGCAGAACTAAAAGCTGAATTTAAATTGGTTTGTGCTAAAGGTATTACCTCTGACATTAAGAATAGAATTGCTAGTGATAGACATAAAGCAGCAAAAGAATTTAATGAAGAACTACATTTAGTATCACACATTGGAGATGGGTTTGTTTGCATAGATAACATTACAGATGAAAGAGGTATTGAAGACATATATGCAGAATATAAACCATCAAGAAAGGGTGCATTTGAAGTATATTGTGATGCTAGAAAGTTAGGTTTAAAACATTTTACAATTACATTTCAAACATCATATTATATCTATCAATGTATAGAAGATAAATTTGCAGGTGAATATCCCGAACATTCTGATGTCGGCGAAAATTATGATATAGTTGAATACAAAGCAATATAAAAACAATAACACTATGAGAAAGACAATTAAAGTATCTACAATGATAGAATGGGCTAATGACCAATTAGCCCGAACAGATGAATACGCTGATGCAGCCTTTAAGAGTGGGATATGCACTATGGCAGAACGTATCCTATTCAATACGGATAACTATAAAGGGTTTAGCTTTCTAAACAACAAAGATAGTGAAGTAAACACCCCTGGTTATTACGCAAGGCATTACTCCATTTCAGATAAGATAAAATAAAATTGTGAGATACGTAGTTAAGTATTCAGACGGTAAAGAAATACATAGAGCATACGCTACTAATAGCCTACCTGATGCATTCAGTAAACAATACGAACTGATGGAAGTATACGGAGAGGGTAACGTATGGATAGCAGATTCCGTACAAGAAATTCTTATAAATTAAAACAAATAAATTAAAACAAAAGATATGAAAAAGCAAATAAACAAAGTAAGCAAGAATGAATGCATAGAAGCTATAGATTATCTTCATGTAAATGGATTCGTGGAAGAAATGACAAGTGACAAAAGGTACTATGTAGAAATATTACTAAAGAAAGTCGCTAATGCCTATAAATTAAGATTGGTTAAAGAAGATTAGAACAATGGAAGAAAGAACATACACCTTTACTACTTACAATAAGTTAGGAGAGGGAGTAAACCAATATTACTTACAAGAAACTAACACAAATTAAAATGGAAAATATTAGAGAAGTAAAAGACGCAGTAATAAGCCAACAAAAAATGGTATGGAATGACCCAGACCCTATTGATGGTAACGATTATACAGTACAAAAAATTTGGAATATAGATGAGGAAACTGCTATTATTCAATATGGTGAAGACAATAGCGAATACTTATCCGAAGCAGAAGTTTATATAAGTGAACTTGCTTTAAAGTAATGTTTGCTAACGGTTTAGCTATGCACCGTAAAGCGTAGTGTAATGTTTAATATTAGCACAATCTTATTTACTTTATGGTGTATAGGTTGTGTTAGCAAATCGTTTTAATTATGGGCTATAAATTAATATGTAAAGACAATTGTTACCCAACACAATATTTTCCAAATAGAAAAGATGCACGTAGTTGGCTTTATCAACACGCAAGAAATCAAATAAATGTTCAAGGAGATTTAAGAGATAAAAAAGACATAGGGCACGACATAAACCTTAAAAAATCAGATACCTATGATTTAGCAGATTATTTTGACTTTATACTAACTAGACATTAATGTTTGCTAACGTTGAGTATATGGTGTGTAGCCACCACAAAAAGCTACAAATTAAAACAAATGTTGAATTGGCTATACACTATATATATTGTTGTGTGCCGTTAAATTTTAAAGAGATGAATAAAGTAGATTTTAACAACGGAGATTTAAGTTTTGATATTGAGAAGATTGAAAGTTTTGATGTGCCTATTACAGTAGCAAAAGCATACGACCAAAATCTTGATTACCCATTTGCTATTGATGTTGAAGATGGCAGTTACTTTTATCCTGAACAAAAAGAGCGTGATGAAGATTTTGAAAAACTTAAAAGTATTATGCCAAAGTTCTCTTTCGTAGAGCTGTAATTGCATATAACAGTACGCTAAAAAGATATTAGCCTATAGCAAAGATAACGAAATAAGTTATAGCACAATTAAAGTAATTAGTTTAAATAAAAAATAGTAAAATAGTAAACAATTGATAACCAGTAGGTTAGTCTACTTTCTCTATAGGGAAAACACCTTAGCAAAAAAACTAAGGTACTGATTATCAATCATTTAGTTTATATAAGGTTTTTTAAAATTTATAACATATTGATTATCAGTATAGGAACATAAAAAATAGGGGGTTTAGACTATCCCAATTAAAAAGCACTCCTACCTGTGCTTTAAATAAGGTAGGTTTCCATAGTTTTGCATTAACCTCTTGCCTATTTTAGGTAAGGGGTTTTGTTTTTTACACCTACCCTAACCAATTAAGATAACATAAGTGGTTAATAGCCAATAGTTTGTTTCCAGCAGAGCAAGAAGTTTGTGTATAGAATCTTTCTACCCCACCTTAAAGCCCTTATAATCGCCCTCTTAACCTTCAAAAAAGGGTGCGAGATTAGACTGAAATTTGTGTTATCCTATTTTATCAAAACATTGATAATGAATAACTTAACTAATTATGTTATTATTTTTGTTATTTTTCAAGGGTAAAATTTGGATAATTCAGTAGAGTTTATTATCTTTAGGTTAGAATTAATTAGATATGGACAATAGGGTATATATAAAGGATGTAGGCTGGTGTATTAAGTTAGTACATTATAGGTTAGGGGTAGGGGGAGATATAGAGAGTTATGTTAGTTATTTGTTGGATGAATGATTTATGTACCATCAAATATCTTTAAGGTTATTTATCGCCGAAAAATAAAAAGAGGTTTAATAAAAAATAATTAGGTAAAAAGCTTAGAATTAAAAAATTTATTTGTATATTTACATTATCGTTAAACAAAAAAGTAATACTATGGCAAAGAACAAATTTCAAGTAAGATTCAATTTAGGTAAAGGTGATAACTTTATGAAGTGGAAGGTATCTTCACCAATTGGGGAGGCTACGTACCATGAGCCTAGTGAGGTTTTAATCATTATGCATGGTTGTAAGTTAGTAAACCATAAGGGTGCAGCAAAGAAAATCCATGATGGCGCAAACAAGACAGTTTGTGCATGGGTTGAGTGTGATGATGTTAAGATTATTGACAAGGTCGTTGCGCAGTCTGAGGCTAGGCAAGTTTGTTATAATCCAAGAGTTACTCCACATTGGGTATTACAGGATGAGGTTGTTGATAAGGTTGAGTTTAAAGAATTATTCACAGTAGGTAATAGTGTTAGAGTGGCTGAATAAGTTGCCTTAATATTTGGATTTTTAATAAATTATTTGTATATTTACATTATCAATTAATAACACAATAAAATTAAACACGATGAGAGATATAACTAAAAACAACAAATTGATAGCTGAATTTATGGGGGGTAAGTTATCCAATCATAGTCCAGACTTAATCAATATGCCTCAAACAATAGGAGATGCCAAAATACATTGTGTAAAAGGAAGTGCGCTTTTACCTAATGGCACATACAGCTTGTGTTATCTACACGAACTGAAATACCACTCTTCTTGGGATTGGCTGATGCCCGTAGTGGAGAAGATAAATAACACAACGGATGAATTTGGGAATGAAATGGATTTTCAAATAGGTAACGGATTTGTGTGGGTTGACCCTCCTATTGGAAATAGAATATATTTCAGTGGAAATGAAATTGACCACAAAAAAGAACCAATGATAGACAAAGTTTATAAAGCAGTAGTAGAATTTATGCAATGGTATAATCAAAAAAATTAATAACACAATAAAA
>Ga0233415_10000723_pt1 | contig 15203 bp, 10 predicted proteins | sample Na_anoxic_12_MG_FD_188631 | JGI IMG/M metagenome (GOLD analysis project Ga0233415, IMG submission 188631) | Seawater microbial communities from Saanich Inlet, British Columbia, Canada - Na_anoxic_12_MG | ecosystem: Environmental > Aquatic > Marine > Inlet | place: Canada: British Columbia... | reverse complement strand
CCTGCTCTCTTTCAATCAAACTAAGCTTCTTCTCTTCAGTTAGGGGAGGTCTGTTTGGGTCAATGTCAAGTACAGTATTAATATTTGTATCAGTTGCCTTGAGTCCGGTTAGCTTTTCAAATTTATTTTCTAAATCAATTAAAGCATCGGTTTTCCCAACTTTAGCTACAGCCCTAGAAAATTCCTCTGGTCTGTTAATATTTCTTGTGGGATAATCTATAATTATTTCCTTCAACGCTTCTACTGAAATACCTAACTCCTGAGCTTTAGTGTCAATTTTAGATATACCTAAAGTAGGTCTTCCAAACTTATCTAGCGCAGGTCTAGTCCAATATCTTCTGATATTTCTTCCTGACTTACTATTTTCATTAACTAATCTTTCATCCCAAACTTCAGCTATATCTTCTATGGTAAAGTATCCATCTATATCATATAGCACATCAGCCTCATCAAATTCTAACCTTTGATTTACTATAGAATTTTTTTCACTTTCAATAGCCTCAGCAATCTCTCTTACATTTTGACTATTTTCAGCAACAAATTGATTCGCTCTTTCTTCAGTAACACCTTCTTGATATTCAGTAAACTTTCCATCATTAACATCAATTAAAGATTCTAAGTATAACTTTTCAGCAACTTTACGAGTCTTATCAGACACAGGTTCCTTTGTTTCTTTATTTACTACTGACTCGATTTTACCGTCTTCAGTAAAATTTATCTGAGTATTACTAGGTCTGTTCTTTTTGGTAGGAACTATAAAGGGTTCAGTGATTCTACGAGGAGCTGTAACTAATTTCTTAACCTTTTCTTTTGTTACCTTCTCTAGTTTTTGTTCTAGACCTACGGCTTCTTTTTGACGAGTAGATAATCTATCAATTTTTTTCTGTGACATTACCTCTGTAATAGGTTTTGTTTTAGAATCTTTAATAGTACCATATGCTTTTGTTACATAATCTGCATTAGACATAGGGTTATCTTTAGAAAGATTTTCTTTAGCAACCCCGTCTTTAGTTTTCATTTCTACTATTCGTGACCCGTCTAAATTTGTTTTAACCTCTACAGTTATGCTATCCCCATCCACATCAACATCAAATACTTCTACCGATTTTACTACTTGACCGTCATCTATAGTTTTTTCCTTAACTTTATCTTGTAGCACTACCTCGGCTTCGAATTGTCCATCACCTTCACGAACCATTATAGTAGCGGCGGTAACACCGTCTTTTTTTCGTATTTCACGAACACCCACAATATCCATCCCCTCTATATTGTTCGCCTCTAAATCTAATTCATAATTATCAAGGACAGAAATAGGAGCTAAACTGTTGCTTCTTTTTCTACCTTTAATTATTTTTTCAAAATTAGTTGTAGTTACACCGTCTTTTTCTTTAACAACCTCGGTTACATCAGCTTCTTCCGTAATCTCCTGGTCCGCAGGAGGGACTGTTTCTTCTTGGGGTGTAATCTTTTCGGCAGGTTTGGAGTCTTTGACTCCCACTCCTTCGCCATCTCTGGCTTGTTCGCGTAAAACCACGCCCTCTGCGCTTGACTCTTGAATGGCATCTTTTTCTTCTTTAGTTAATACTTCTTGTTCGATAGGCAGATATTTTTTACTAATATCATCTATCTGTTTGTCTATAATTTTTAAATTATTTTTAGCTGACTTTATGTTTGAGTTTGCTAAAGTCTGTCTAGCTTTCTCTAAAACTAAAAGCTTAGACTTATCTTCTTCGATTATACCTGGGTTAGCAGATTCTATTTCAGCCAATAATATAATATCGCTTTTTTTTGTTTCAGCTTCTTTATATAAGTCGCTGTCATTTTTTACAGATATTTTTACCGCTGCAATTTGTTCTGGAGTACCTGTTGACAGAAGTGTTTGTATGTCTTTACGACTAGCTTTACCTCCGTTCATACTATATGAAGGTGGTTTCATTAATCCAGCCCCTATAGTAAGAGGAGCAGTAGCTGTTCCAGCTACTCCCTCAAAACCAATCTCTGCAATATCCATCTCTTGACCTGTGACTAATCTAGCGGCAGCCTCACCAGTCGCTCCCCCTAAAGCCTCTGCAGTTCCTCCAGCGATAGCTCCAGCTAATTTACTCCCTAGTTTAGTTGCTGTTTTTCTAGTAATACTAGTAGCTAGACCACCAGAAAATGCATCTATAGCAGCAATAGTAAGTCCTCTTGCAAGGGCTTTATTCTTTATAGAGTTCATTGCCTCTTCATTAAGCAATATCTTCTTTACATTATCTTCGTCAAAAGACAATCCTTCTTTATCTAATTCTTCTTTTAAAAATTCAGTATAAGATAAGCCTGTTTCTAAAGCTCCAGACACGCCACCTATACCACCTATAAGAGCCCCTGGGATAGCGGCTATACCACCGGTAGCTAGTCCAGCTCCAATACCTCCAGTAGCTGCACCAGCAGCGCCTGCTGCAATAGAGCCTTTGTTTAGCATAGCAGAAACGGATGAGGTAAATAATTGTGGAATAACGGTTGGGTTTTGAGCTACACCACTAAGAAATCCCCATAACCCCTTACCATTCTTTTCATAAATTTTAGTGAAGTCTTGCATTTCTTCGGAAGGACCGAAGCTTTCCATCTTGCGAACAGACTCTATGTACTCTTTTAAATCTTCATCTGAAATGTCCTGACCCTTAGCAAATAAATTAAGAGCATCGTCCACTGTAGCACCTTGAGCGTACCCCTGAACACCTGAGCGATACAAATCTCCAAAGAAATCCGTTACCTCATTCTTACCAAACATTCTTTCAATAGCAGTATCTTTTTCTACCGCTGGAGTTACACCTAACTGTTGGTTACGAGACAATGGGGTAAGCTCCGAAGAACCATCTTCCAATCCGAATGCCGTATCGTCTTTTTTTTTTAAACCATAGAAAGCTTCAAAGTCAGCAATGTCTTCTACAGCATAAATAGGTTTTATTATTTGCTCAAAAAAATCTACCCTAGATTCAGGGTCTTGTAGGTAAGCTTTAAACTGGTCTATATCTCCCACCTCATAATCGGTAGACAACTCATTGTATAGTTCTAAAATAGCCTCTTCGTTCATGCTTATTGTTTTTTACCTGGCAATTGTTTTTTAGCTTTATCTCCTGTAGCAGGAGTTTGTTCAGTGGTATTCTCTTGATTATACTCAAAGAATTTTTCTTCACTAGGAAATATTGTTTTAAAATCTGCAGAAGTTAACTGTTTGTTATTGCTATAAGCTTCGTCAATTAAAGCTATTGCTTTATCAAGCACCTCTTTCATTCCATCCCCTTCAGGTATATATATAGGGACGTCTGTAACTCCAGGTACTGATATTTTTATTGAAGGCTTTGTTATTACAGCCGGAATATATGCAGGGACTGAAGCACCAGGCATTACTCTTGTAGATGAAGGGGATATCTCCTTACCTCCCGGCTCTACTTCTATATTTGGATTAGGTAAATCTTGAAGTTCAAACACATCCTTTATTACATTAATAGCTTCTTCATCTGCAACATTTTCTTCTATTTTTTCTTCAATTATTTTGTCAGCATTTATTTTTTGACCTCTATAATTAACCTCATTATCTACAGAGGTATAAGATTTTCTTGAGCCTTTTCTTCGTGACCTGCCACCTCTTTCCGTAGTGTATGTAGCATCTTTTCTTCCGCTTAATTCAAGAGCTTTACCATAGTCGTCTATACCATGAATCTCATTACCTAACGCTATGTAGTCAGCATATGGAATTGGAGTTTCTTCTTCATTGACTACTTCAATCTCTCTATTTTTAGTTTTGTCTTTATATTTAAGTATAAAAGAACCAGGTTTAGTTATTGTATCTATTTCAACAAGACCTTGTCTTCTTGAATTAGGAGAGCCTAAAAGTCTATCAGCAAAAACTTTTTGCTGTTCAGGAGTTCCATAATACATTCCCGCCCAAGCCTCTACACCTTGTCTGTCTATTTTGGTTTGCTCTTCACTTTTTTGGTCGTAAGTAGTCTTTCTTTCAATAGGCATAGCTGTTTCAACAACGTCTATCATGGTGTTAAATTTAGACTTCAAAGCTTCACGAGCCATTTCTTTTTGCTTCTTGCCATTAGAAGTAGTAAAGTCACCTTCTACCCTGCCTGTTTGGGGGTTCTCTCTCAATAGAATATATTTCTCATCAGAAGCCGCCTGCTCTTTATCAAAAGTAAACTCAAACTCTTGCCCTGTTCCTTTACCATTTTTTACAACCTGAGTAATATAATCTGTTAGTATAGAAGTTACGTTATCTGGATTTGTATTTACAAATGAATCTATATATGTATCTCTAGCCTCTTTAAAACCAGGTGTTTTTTTTGCATCCTCCCTAGTTCTAACACCACCTTGCATTATCACCTCAAGACGTTTTCCTAAATCGTCTACTCCTGATTGAAGATTTTCAGAAACATTAAACTTATTGTATTCAGATTTTATTCTGTTTTTTAAATTGGCAATTGAGCTGAAATCATTAGGATTAGCACTCATTTCATATATTATAGTGCCATCAGGGGATGTCTTTTTTTCTTTTTTAGCAGCAACAACCTTTCCTGTGTTAGGGTCAATATATAAAGAAGACTCATTAAAGTTTCCAAAACCCTCTACAGTTCCCATTAAAAAACTTTCTAAAGATTGAGACTCTTGATTTTGAAATCGCTCCATTTTTTTTGCGTACTCAGCGTTATATTCGTTTGCTAAGTTAAAAGCTTCTTTTGTTCCTGTAGTTAAATTCTGTCTAGCTACATTGTAATCTCTAAGTTTCATCCTACCATCACGAAGCATTCTATCTTGCATCAATCTAAACTCTTGAGCATTGTCAGCAAAGTCTAAGGTAAATTGATTAAAATCCTTTGACTCTCCTATTGGAGCATTGGCTAATGTTTCAGCGTACTTATTTGATGCATCGGCAATTTCTTTTTTAGCTTTCTCTCTTCTATCTCTTTCATCTAAAAGAGTCTTGCTAATTGATGTGCCTATAGCTGACCAATCTACTTGGTCGGCTGCATTTCTTTCGGCATATTTATAACCTGTTGCCATATTATCGTATAGGGTTTAATAAAATTTCTCCACCCATTTGTGGCATAGAAGAATAACCTACCGCACTAAGTCTATTAGCTGTTGGAATGTTTACTCCTGGACTTATCATGCCATTTTCAATAGTGGTTTGCATAGAATCCAAAGTTGGATTAAATGTCATTTGAGTTTCTTGAAAAGAAGCTTGGCTGGGGTCAAAAGCTCCACCGCCTGCGCTCCCAAATAATGGAGCTAAACTAGCGCCTTGTGAAACTAAACTCCCCACACCTTCCATCGCTTGCTGTGAAGCCAATTGTTTTCTTTGTTCAGCTTCTCTAGCTTGTAATTGTTTACCCGCAACCTCTTCTAAAGAAATCTCTGCTTGAAGTCCAGCAAGTCTAGCGTCTTCACCGGCAGCTAATTTTTCAAGACCAAGCAATCTCTCTGCTTGCGCTCCTGCTATATCTCTTTGAGAGGCTCCTTGAGCCATTGCAACTCTTCCTGCTGTAGCAGCAGCTCCTCTAGTCTCACCCTCTTGTGCAGCCTGTAAAGCTTGTTGTCCCGATGCCAGCATTGCTTCTCTAGCTCTTTCATAAGGCTCTTTTTGAATTGAAAGACCTTCGTAGAAATTAACATCTAATTTTTTTCTAGCATCTGCTAAAGCCTTATCAGCTTCTCTTTCTGCTTTTTGTTGTAATTTCTTTTGCTTGCTTGCCTGCACAAAGGACGCTCCAGTTTTAGCTGCCGTTACTGCTAAGCTAGCTATAGTTAATGCTGTTGCTGCTGCCATATTATAATACTTTAATCATTTCCTTATTATAACTATCTCCTTTAATATAGCCTAGCTCCTCGTAAGTTTTTATGAGGCCATCATGCTTTATAAGGGCGTAAGTGAATTTATTACCTGCGCTTTTTGCTACGTTAGTTAACGCTTCAATCAATAAAATCAAGGAAGCTTTTCTTCCAGACTTATTGGTATATTTTTTATTAGATATAATCCAATCAACCCAGGCTACTTTTGAATTTGTCATATATATAAATCCTGCACACACAGGCGTTTTATCATCATAAACTATTAAACCACCTTTGCCATTGTCTGGCAAGAAATCTTTTAATGGGGCTTCCCATTTCCAGTCCTTCCACCAACCTACTAAAATCTGCTCATAGTCAGACTCTTCAAGTGATTTAATATTTAATTTCATTCACCTACAAAGATACTAATTTTAGGGATAGCTTTTCATTACTTGTGACTCTACTGCAAATAATTCAGTAGGCGTGCTGTCTGTGTTTGTTATTGTAAACTCACAGTAATGACCTAGCACTCCATTAGATTCTGCTTCTTGGTTTTTAATATACATTATAAACCCGTCCTGGATAGGCAATGCAACAGCTCCGCTAATACTATTATTTATAACTATGTTGTTAATTGCGTTTTGCAAATCTACATTTATCGCAATAACAGAGCCCGCCATTTGAATTGCGCTATATGGAGGCGGAGCATAATATATTATATCGCCAACACTGATGTCGCTGCCTATCTCTATTAAAGGATTGGTTGAAAAGTTAATAGTTGTATTACTTCCTGAAACAGAAACAGAAGAGCTTCTTCCGATACCATTTGCCGAGCGCATAACATATTCATCCGAACTAGCTGGTAGTGTGCCATTGTTTCTTATAAAAGCAAACCATGCCCCTTCTTTTTTCTCAAAGTATGTGCTGTCTATTGTAGCTCCTGTTTGTATATCGCTATTCAATGCAACAGACCAAGCGCTGTCAGACTCTAGGTTTATTGTTTTAAACAATTTGCTTTCTAAAGGCTGCTGATTGAATACGCTCGTAAGAGTAGAGTTGTGTTGAACACTATAAAAATTGTTTCTTACAGGATTTGTATTGTGTCTATATAAATTACCAGCCTTAAAAGTATATAAATAATTATTCATTCCGATTATCCAGTCTGGAAAAAAAGAATAAAAAGAAGGCCAACCTTTTACACTGTCGCTATAGCTTAAAGTATATTGCAACTCAGGGTCTCCCTGGGGAGGTATTACTGGAGGCTGTAGGTTTGGACAAGTTGTAGTGTCAAACAAAAGATTGTTTTGACCACCCATATATCCATGGTTATAACATTCGTAACTAATATTACCATAATCTCCTGTTACAGTTACCGTTACTTGACCATAAAAATATTCATATTCGTTTCCATCTAAAGCAGGTTTTACACCCTGACTAAACTGACCATCGTAAGATATCTGAGCTGTTTTACCAAAATTTAAAAAAGCAATAGGGTGAGAAGAGGGAATGTTAAAAGTATAAATACCTGTTCCAGTTCCATACAGTCCATAGTTGCCATTAAAAACATATTGACCGCCTACAATGGTTACATTATTTATAGCTCCTAAACAATAATCAGCTCTTAAAGGAACTGGCGCTGTAGGCGCAGGAACTGGAGCAGTAGGCACTGGTGAAGGAACAGGCGCAGTAGGAACGGGACTTGGAGCTGGACCGCTACAAGTATTAAATCCATTACAATCAAACTTTGCCGTTACTACTCCCGTATTACTTAACAATACACTTCCTATAGCTATTCCAGGTCCGCTAGAATCTAATGCATTATAATACTGATTGCTTCCAATAAAAGGAATAGATAAATTTGCGTCTTGCCAAAAATGCTGTGTCCCACAAACTAAATTAGCAAACGAAGAAACATTAGAGTATACTCTCTTGGTGGAATTTACACAAGAAGTTGGTATCGTATATGACCCATTACCTTGAACTTGATTAAATGCCCAAACATATACAGCTCCAGGAGCTGTAGGTGCAGGAGCTCCTGTACAAGAGCTACAGTCGTTAACACCATAAGTGTTTAATATAACAGCAGGCTGACCGTCATTAGCCTCTCCATATACCGTCCAACAAAAATCAACAATAATCCCTGAAGGCGGCACAAGAGCCATCTCGTAAGTCTGACCAATAGTTTGTTGATTTGGAAATGCTGCATTAGCATAAACATCTGGCTGAATGCAGTTTTGCATCCTATAATATCTAGTAGGCATACCAAGTTTATTTAACTACAAATTTACAAATTTATTTGCTTGCCTCTTTTAAAGCAAAAACCCTGATATTTGTAGAGTATACTTGTCTTTCATTCCTGCATTTGCCGATAAATGTAAAGGTTTAGAGTCCCATATGTATCCGTCTCCTGCGCTCCAATTGTCTGATGTTTTCCAAATATTGTCTTCTTCAGATTTATATTGCAACATATGACCAACCTTCCAATCTTCAAGATATATATTGGCCCTTACTTTTAATCTTTTGTCGTCTGGAAACCTTTTGTTTATTTGAAAAAAAGTATCTCTATGAAGCGCAATGGTATTTCCTGGTGGCTGAAGTATACTAGATATTGTTACAACCTCCATTCCTGTTTGCTCTCCTAAACTTTTAAAATCAACCTGTTTATCAGTATACCACAACTGTTGTATTACGGTATTATCTTTAGTGTAGGTCTCGCCTAAACCATACTCTTCATGTATGTCAGTAAGCTCATCAAGCTGATGAGCCAAACAAGTTCCTTTATGAACTGAATAGTCTTGCATTGGAGGTAAAAAAGAACTCCAATCATAATTTAATTTAATCTTCTTTAACATTATAAAATATATTTATCGGTTATTATCTCATCAACTCCCGTGTTTTCTTTCATCCACACAGCTTCTTTGTAAGTATTTAATATTGGTTTTCCTTGTATATTAAATGATGTATTTAAAAGAACAGGATGGTATTCTAACAAGTCATATATAAACTTGTTTTGCTTTTCAGTAACAGTTTGTAATCTACAGGTCATGTCCACATGAGTGATAGCAGGAAACTGACTGTCCTTTACTTTTACATTATGAGTCATCCACCTATGCTTTCCGTAAGATTTAAAATATTTATGAGCATCTTCTTCACGACAAACTCCTGCAAAAGGTCTAAACCATTCTCTCTTTTTAACTTCTGAATTTAATCTTTCTTTCACTCCTTCTTTAGGAACACATAGTATAGAACGATTACCTAAAGCTCTAGCTCCGTGTTCAGCTCTACCCTGTACAAGACCTATAATCTTATCTTTTTTTAACAAACCACTTACATCCTTTACAGATATTGACTCCCCTTTTGGCATATCATCATAAGGCTCTGAACCTAAATAAGTGCTTTCTATAGGTGTCATTGGTTTTATTAAGCTAAGTAAACATCCGAGCGCAATACCTCGGTCATCAGAGTTTGGAGAAACAAACGCTTTGTATGTTGTGTTATTAATTATGTTCATTGCGCCTCCTCCTGCAAATTGTAATTCTCGCTCAGGATATTTAAACTTGAATGGCATTACAATATCTGCAAATACTTTTTCAAACATATATTGATTAGCATATGCTAAATCTTTTGATTTATCACCACCCTGATTACAGCCGCAAAATATTTCTGCCCAATTATTATGAGCTTTGTCTACCTCATTGCTATTACTTCTCTCATACAGTTGTGTTACATAATTAAATAACTCATCGTCTCTCTTACCGTAGGAAGATAACCCCATAGCTTTTCCAGCATAAGTTAAATTACCAAACCACCAATCTCTTTCTCGCGTTATATCTCCCATATAATGCCCTAAAGCTGCGTAAGGGACACATAAATCTTTTTCTGATTGATGAATAAGTTGAGGCTGATGTCCTTTCTCGCCTAAGTATATATTAAAATGACCATTATCTGAGCCCCCATCAAAAGAAACAATAAGAGATTCTTTAGACTCTGAATGATACATAACATTACAAGCGTGCGCCTCGTGATGCGGAACATGTAATACCTTAGCAGCTCTTAAATCTTTATTGTGTTCTTGAGGCCATGAGTTTGTCATAGCATAGTCATATTCTTTTGCCCCGTGTTTAAATTCGAAGTAATCTAATATCTCATTTAATACCTCTATTGGATTTAATATTGGGTGATAGTAAAAAAAAGCTGCATTTTTTATCTGAACCCATCTCTCTAATTCTACCACTTCGAGCACATCTCCGCCATACGATATAGCTACTGATGCATTGTGAGACCCGTGTATTCCTAAATTAAATTTTGCCATAATATAATTCACCCCATAAGTCTTGCCAATTGTAAGGTTCTGACTCCCAAGGATATTTATTGTATTTTATTTTTTTTCTATCAAAGTTCAAAGACTTTCTGTGATTATCTATTTTATTATTATACCCCCTAATAATGTTTATATAGTCAGAGTAGGTTGACATCCGAGAACCATAAAACATATGAGCATTAGCACATATAATGGTGTCTAAAACCAACTCTTCGCTTTTACTGGCTGCTGTCAAGTCTTTTAAAAAAACAGTATTATACTTTTGTTTTAAAAAATCAAACATTAACAAGTCAGGCTCATCAGTTGCTATGTACAAAGGTACTGATTTTCTAACATTTCCATCTAATAATGATTCTAAATTCTGATACAGCTCTTCAGTCCATTGTGTCTGCGTATACTTAAAATCACCTCTCCTTATATGAACGGCATCATAATCACCAGGCATAAGCTGTTTAGCTTTTTGAAAAAACTCATCTCTAAACTTAATACCATTCTTTACTTTTTGTTGTATTATTCTACGAGCTTCATCGTTAGGTGGATATACATGGTATCCAAAATGACCCAATAAATTTCTTGGAAAATGTATAATATCATCATCACACATTATATCGTACAAAAAGTCTCTCTTGTCACAATTAAATCTACTAAAATGATTTATGTTTTCTATGCCATGGTAAATAAGACCTTTTCCAATAAACTTTTGAGGACCCCAGTTTATGTCTTCATCATTAAACATAACACACTTAACATCTTTACATATGCCGTCATAGTTTTGTATGTCTGAAGAATATTTTACAAGGTCAGTATCTTTATAATCGATACAGTCAAAATTATCTGTAAAAGCTTTTTTATCTAGTATTTCCCAGATATCCCAAAAAGTTTTTTTGTCGTGATGCTCAGATAAAAATAAACAATACCCCGGAGGAGGTAGTATTATTTTTCTACCTGAAACATATGACATAGCGCCAACCATCTCATAGCACATCCGAATATTATTAAAACCGCCCCACCACCAATCAAAAGATATATACCTATTACTCACTATCAGAAGACTTGATTAATTCTTTTTTATCGTAATTACCAAATTCTCTTCTGTAAATAGTTTTTCCATTATCAGGAGACTCATATATGTATATTTTATCCTTGGTATTCTGTAAATGGTTCTTCATAAGTAAAGTGGGTATATAAATTATCAAAATAAGTTCCTTGATATTTATCAAGTCTACCATGCATACAACATCCTGACTCAAACATAATCATTTGACCTGGCTCAACATCTACACCCCACCACTGTCGGTCATGGTCTTGTATGTTTAAGTTCCAAGGAGCGTCTTTTCCAAGAGTAATGCTAGAGGCTATATGGTGCGTATCTTGTCTATCAAAATGAGCATTAAAAATAGTATTATCACTATAACTTCTAACTCCATAAACTACCGCTGGCTTTAAATTTCTGCCACACCACTCTTGATGTATCTCAAGCATAGTTTCTTTTATAAACTCTACTTTATCTGAATATTGATTTATATCCTGTAAATAACTTGTTTGTTTTGAATAGTTTTCTTTACCAGGATAATTTTCTTCTTGTAGTTTAGACCTGTCATAAAACTCTGTTAATATACTATATACTGCTGGAGGAACATCTACAACTTGAAACCCTTTTTTTGTTCCTCTTGTTATAGGTTGTAAAGGGCTAGGGTCGTAGGGTATATAATCCCGTTTTTCTTTTATTAAAATCATAATTTAATTTAATTTTATTAACAGCTCTGACAATAATCTTGAAATGCAATGCCTGTCCAAAACCTAACTTCATTCGAACTAAAAGAAGTATAGTATCCGCTCGAAGCTAACTGCGTACAAAAACTATCAGTATATAATTGAGTTGCCGTACAGAAATTACTAAAGTCTCCATAATAACCTCCAGGTGCACCGCTACAAGCTCCAAGTGGATTCCACTTTAACTGATAATAATAGCACTGAACTACAGGTGCAGGTACTGGCGCTGTAGGAGTGGGCACAGGCACAGGTACAGGCACTGGAGATGGAACAACTACAGGCGCAGGCACTGGCGCTGTAGGAGTGGGCACAGGTGCTACAGGCACAGGCACTGGACTAGGACTAGGCGCTACAGGAACGACCACTGGCGCAGGCACTGGACTAGGCGCAACTGGACTAGGCACTGGACTAGGCGCAACCGGTACAGGAACAGGTATGGGAGCTGTTGGTGTAGGAACAGGAGTTGGTGTTGCACAAACTTGACCTGCATAAAGCACACCGCTAATTTGTTGTCTTACGATAGTATTATCAGAATACCATCCATTTTGAGAAATAGTAGTTAAGTCTGCATCGTCATAAATAGTTGTTGCGTTTGTAAAGCTTGACGAGTCATAATAATATGTTCCTAATGTTGCCATTTTTTATATTTATATTAAGGACAAGTTTGAAATCCTATAACTTGCCCGCTACTACTTAATTCAAATCCTTGTCCATTACCGTTTCCTCCGCAAGGCGCTGGATTGTACCATATTCTTCCCACATAACCTCCTGAAATATCTGCAAATGTTCCGTTTTTATCAAGGTCTGCATATAGATATGCTGCCGACTGTAAACAAGTCCCGCTTGATTGAGTTGAATAAGCCGTGACAGTTGCAGCAGATGGTCCATTATTACAAGCATCTAGTCCTGATGACCAATATGTTGATGGAGATGTAGTTGTTACTGCGGTCATACAGCTTGAATAAAAACTTGAACTTATTGCCTGTAAAACTCCAAGATTACTTATGCGTATAACAAAACCAGGGGACGTTCCTAATCCTGAAACCTGATAAGAAGCAGCTCCAAAATAATTATTAGCTCCATTATAAATCGACAAACCATCAGCAGTATAAGCTGTGACTGTTTCTCCGGCTGTATATGCACTATCTAATCCTGCTATAGTTGTAATTGTTCCGCTCGTAGAGCCTACCAATAATATTCTGTTAGTGTCTATAGTATTTACTCCACCACAAGCGTTAGTTGTGCTAGTATATCCATTTCCTGCAAGACTGTTTAAAGCCCATATAGCTCCAGATATAGGAGTTACAGGCGCAGGCACTGGACTAGGACTAGGCGCGACAGGCGCAGGCGCGGGTACAGGTGCTACGGGAGCCGGTACTGGAACGGGGCTAGGTGCTACAGGAGCCGGTACTGGAACGGGGCTAGGCGCTACAGGAGCCGGTACTGGAACGGGGCTAGGCGCTACAGGTGTAGGTACAGGCGCGACAGGCGCGGGCACAGGTGTAGGTACAGGCACAGGCACAGGATTACACACACCAGCGGTATCTATATTTGACGCTGTTCCTAAATCTGTCATTCTTAATATTCCTTCAGACTGTCCATAACCTTGATTTGGCTGTCTTACGCCATAATAATTATTTCCACCTTGAAATAATGTTGTTAATCCAGCATCTGTATAAAACAGTGTGTTATTAGCAAATGTTGTGTTAAATGAACTAGACGAGCTATATAACGGTACTGTTGCAAAAGGACAAGTAGATGGACTTGTAGCGCTACCTGAACCAGGCTCTATAAGCCATCTAAAAATTGTTGTTACTGGAGCGGGCGCTGTAGGCACAGGGGTTGGACTAAAACTGCATCCTGTACACGCATCTGTTGTGCTTGTTGCTGAGTAGCATAGTTCTTGTGAATTTGATTGTCTGTAATCCCAAATTAAATATAATAAGCTTCCTCCTGTTGGAAGATTAAAATCTGCTATATATTGATTTAATGATGGTTGATTTACAATAGGGGTGGCGTCTGAAGCTGCGGCCAACAAATTAGTTATATCGTTAGGTGTGTTCCCGTAATAAGTGTTTGTTCTTAAATACTTTAATTTATTATTTGAAGGGTTAAAAACAAAATTATTAGTAGAATCTTTTCTGCTAATAATAGAAACATCTGCTCCATCACCAGGTATAATTCCTGCTCCTTGATTTCCTGTAACTTGAGAATACTGTGAAACAATCGGATTAATGTTATTTGTAGAAAAATCTACTCTATTTGAATGAAGAGGAGATGTGAATGTTCCATCAGTCCATCTATATTCATTAGTTATTGATTGAGTGGCATCAGCATTAGAGGTAACTGCTACATTAAAAATAGTCATAACAGTTGATTGAGGACATCCTACAAAAACTTCTAAAGTTTCGTTTGAAGTACCGTTATGAGATACTGTGATATATACCGTATCCTCTAAAACAATATTTTTATTTAATGTAATAGTCCCGTCTTGAAACACCAATCCGCTTGAAGTAGAAAAACTACCATAAGCAGCTGTAATAGTAAAACCTACTGAAGAAGTTGTGGCTTCAGCAACTATTTCGTCTGAATTTAATTCACTTACAATATTATCATTTATTTCTGAAACAACATTGCTTGAAGTACCAGCAGGTAAAAAATAATCAATATCCATTAACCCAAGCAAATCTCCTGCATTGACACAATAAGTTATAGTTTGATTAGGAAGTATTGTTAAATTTTTAGATGTATTACATTCAATACATTCATCCACAAAAAGTGGAACTTGAACATTAGAATGTAAAATGTATTCGTTCATGTATGGGTCAAATCCTCCCAGTTTTTGTGTCTGAAAAGTATTTATAAATAAGTCTCTAAACCACGAGCGCATTCCCGCTTCTGATATAACCTGAAGCTGTTCGTTGTTATACGCACCTCCTATTAAGTTTATTACTGCTCCACGCTTGGCATCTGTAAAATATTTGTTAGGACCATAAGAAGCATAACTCTCTGGATTTTCACTAATACCGTAATCCTCTAGTCTTGCTATTTGTTTTCCTAAAACTTCAGGAACAGCAGTAATTACTCCACCCCCAACTGCATCACTTAATAAGTTTACACCAGCTAAAACATAAGATATTTTATCTTCTTGCAAAGTAAGTATATCTGTTTTTCTCCCATCCAATAATTGAATAGGGCCATAAGAGTCTTCTAATGGCTTAAAATTAAGAAGACCTAGGTTGAACTCGTTTAGTTTATTTACGTTGGTCTCATCGTTATAAACCCCACTATA
>Ga0233415_10000721_pt1 | contig 15214 bp, 38 predicted proteins | sample Na_anoxic_12_MG_FD_188631 | JGI IMG/M metagenome (GOLD analysis project Ga0233415, IMG submission 188631) | Seawater microbial communities from Saanich Inlet, British Columbia, Canada - Na_anoxic_12_MG | ecosystem: Environmental > Aquatic > Marine > Inlet | place: Canada: British Columbia... | reverse complement strand
CTAGGCGAAATTAAACATGGAAGCATGATAGTGCAAACGTCCATTGGAGAGCAATTACATGAGTGCTACATATTCAATCTCAAACAATGGCTCTTCAATAACATGGAGCATGACCTGAATAAATTAAATGATCAATATAAATTAATTTTTAGATAAACGTAACCTTTAAGAAAACCATCCGTAGAAGGATAAAAAAACAAAACAAGTAGAAATTATGAGCAAAAATAAAAGCAAAGTTATAACCGAAAACGGAAAGCCATTAGTGGTTTATCATGCAACTACTAATGATGATTTAACTGAATTTTACAAAAGAGGTAATGCAGGGATCCATTTTGGAACCAAAAAAGCAGGAATTGAACGGAGAGAAGCTACCGATGTAGATTTTGAAAACAACTACACACTTATACCTGTACACTTAAAAATAGAACGACCATTAATATTAAACCAAGACTTTAACTGGGAATGGGAAAACATGGATTTAGTAGGTGACGATTTTGACATTAAAACCGATACAGAGAATAGTTTATTTGAGTCATATATGCACAGAAATGGGTACAATATATTCGATGCTAATGGTGGGTTGAAAACACTTGAAGAACTTTTATCTGAAAACAATTACGATGGTATTTTTTATAAAAATAAGATTGAAGATAAAGGTTCGACATCTTATCTTGTCGTAAATCCATCACAAATAAAGATTCTAAAGAATTAAAAAAACAACAATAATTGAATTAAAAACAAATAGGAATTATGAGCAGTAACTTATATGCAGACAACAATGGAACCATCTCTTTTGGAGGTGTAGTACAGACAGAGAAGAAAGGATTAGAAATGATCTTCGACCAATGGAATCACGACATAATTAATGACAGTGTTCCAGTCGGAATTAATATGAGATTAGTAAGAGCAATGGAAGGTTTTATGGACAAGCCGACTGCCCACATAAATGTTAAACGATTAAAATAATAGAGATGAAAACAATAGAAGAAATAAAGGAGTATTGTATTCAAGTTGATTTACAAAACGTACTTGATGGAGATACAAGTATAGGTGCTTATGCAAAAGGATGTGAACCAATTCAATTCACCTGTGAAAAGGATATTAGATTATTCTACTATAAGATTAGTTTAATAGAATTACTACAAACATTCTCATCTTATAATGGTTTAGAATGTTACAGAGCAGATGAACCGGAGGATTATGCTAAATCATATTCAGTAGATATATTATCAATTTTAGAATACTTAAAATAATAGAGATGAAAAGCAAAGCAGTAATAGAAGCAGAAAACAAATTAAAAGAAGCAAAGAAAACTTGCATATCTTCAGTAATTGACGAAGCAAGTAGAAACCTAGACAAAATATACGATATGGAATTCGAACAAATAGAGATGAAAACAATAGTAAGTTTAACAAGAGTATTTAAAAAAGAGGTCACAATAGAGATAAGCAAGGACTTGTTAAAAGGAATGGATGAAGACCAAATTCAAACTTTTTTAATGGAAGAATATGAGCATGAAGATGAAGATAAATTGTTTGAAAATGCAGAGTTAGTTCAAATAGATTTTGATGAAGACTCTCTAAATGAAGCCGACACAGATAGGTTTGATATAGAGGATGGTAACGGAAACAATATTTTTGGAGGTCATCTTTAATGGTTTAGAGTGTTACAGAATTAAATTGAATTAAAAACAAATAGAGATGAAGAAAATAGAAACATACCTACCATTATTCCCCGGATTTTACGGAACAATATTCGAAGCAGATAATGAAGACTCAGAGATTGATGATATCAATAGACAAAGAGTAGATAAAGGTTTAGAAGAGATAACCTACGATGACTGCGAATGGAACTACGCAGAATACAATCAAGAAATTTCAGAGTCAGCAGTAAACTTTGTTGATGGAGAGTTCGAAGAAATGGATATGGGATTGACGTTTAACTTTCAATCGTTATCATCTCCGAGAGAATATAACTTTAGTAACGACTCAATCAACGTAGAAGTAGAAGTTAGTGACATGAATAAGATAGTTACATACCTACAAGAATACAAAGAAGAGTTCGCTGATTACATTAAAGATAGATACACATCTTGTGATGGGTTTTGGAGCCATCATTCAAACGACTCAATAGATTGGTTATTTGCCATCAATAACGATGAGAAGTTAGACCATAAGCTAGGCTCAATACTAAACTTTATCCTACTTAATGAAGACCAAACGCAGATGGATATGTATGAGTCTTGTCAAGAAGATGGTAGTACTAGTGTGTACGCAACAAATTATAGTGAATTAATTGGCGATGACCAAGCAAAATAAATAAATTAAATTGAATTAAAAACAAATAGGAATTATGGAATTCTCAAAGCAAACAATAGTCTTTAAGGACTTAGATAAGGAAGTGAAGTTGGAGTTTACACCGAATGAAGAAGACTACTGGACAACAATAGATAACTACGATGTAAATTTTGACTATGAGTTAGGCTCAGTAAACGTCTATGAGACAGGTCAAGTAGTTGGATCGGTCATGCAATCTATTCACCACCAAAAAATAACTTACTAAGATGAACAATTTTGAAAAGATGTTATCTTGGTGTTTGGATGGTGTTATACTATTCCATCAAGAAGGGAAAGGAGAATTCAACGACCAAGCGGTTGAAGAGCTGAGAGTAATTAAGGACTCTGTTAAGTCAATGGAAGTAATTAAAGCCTATTGGAACGCTCTAAGCTATAATGATGATAGTGGTCGTGATATGTTAGGGTGGGAAGCTACAGATGAGATATTTGAGGACACAGTAAAAAGATACCCTGAAATCACTAGAGTGCTAAAGGTTTATATGTACTCATAAAAATAATTGTAACATTTAATTGTAACATACGTAGAACTAAAATAAACAAGATGAAAATTCAAATCACAAAATCACAACTAGATACCATTTTAGATGCCCTTGTCGAAAGTTATGATAATAATGAATATTTATGGGGTGACTGTCAATATGATAGAAATAAAAAGTCTAAAATTCAAAGATTGAAACGGAAATTAAATGACCAAAAATATAACCAAAAAAGACAAACAAGATGTTAGAAACAAGAGCAGAAAAATTAATGTACGCATCTAATCTTAGATTGAAAAGTACGATAAACTATGCAATAAAAAGCATAAAGGAAATGATTGAATCAGAAAAAAACAATATTGCTTCTTTAACCTTCTCAATTAAGGAATTAAAGTATTACGGGAGTTCCACTCCCGAACCCCAAGCGGTTATTGAAAATCAATTTAATAGAGAAAAGCACAGAAAAACATTAGCGAAACTTAAAAGAACATTAAAGCAAATTGAAAATAAAAGTAAAGTTGATTTATAAAAATAGAAATTATGAACATACTAGATCAGATAAATAAGGAATTAAAAAGAGAGCAAAGAAGAACCGCTCCTGAAAGGAAGGCAGAGAAAGAAAAACAAAAGGCATTAGTGAAGGATGTTAAAGAAGCAATAACATACTTTGTAAGTCATGGTTTTATTGAAGAATTAACTACAGACAAAAAGTATTACGTAGAGAAATTAATAGAGTATTCAAAACAAAATTTAAAAAAGAAATAAGATGGGATTTTTTAGTTGGAGAAGTATAGTAAGTGGTCACGACATTATGAATCAATATGGAGGTGATGATATGTATGATGGCATAGCAATTCTGTTGCCAGACAACACAATAATCAAAGGAGAGTACGATGGTTATGGTCGTATTAGTGGAGAATGTATCTATGGTATTATGGCAAAGGTATTGTTTCCCGAACAAATTAAGAGGTTAGATGAAGAGTGGGCAAAGAATTGGGAAGATGGCGAGAATGATTCTTCTTTTGAATGTAGAGATACAGATGACGATAGAGACATAATCTTTAACACAGAAGGTGCATTCGACCAAGCAAACAAAATGATTAAAGTAATGCTCAGATCCGAAGTCAAAGAAGGGATGAAGTACGATGACTACAAGCCATCAAAAAATGCCGAAGGACAAGGTCATTGGATTTCTTCATACGAAACAAGATTGGAACAACCAATAGAAGATTAGTTATGGACAAGGACTTATACATAGTAGAGATACGAGTACACGATGACGAAGGAGATTACTCCGAAAATGATTACTCGTTTGATACAAGAGAAGAAGCGTTTAAATTCGCAAAGGAAAAGGGTAATGTTCACAACATATACTACTACCCGAAAGGAACAAATTGTAACCCACAAATACTTTGGTAATGGAAGAGAAAATAATTCAATTAGGCACAGACATCGCAAGGTCAGCTTTTATGGACTACCCTGACTTTGATGCAGACCAACAACTAACACTAGCAGATGCACTTACCATTCTTGTAATGGAACAAAGCGATGACCTAGAGTCGGACAAGGTGTATGATTTTTTAAATAGCAGACTGAAATGAAAACAGAAATAGCACATAAGCAAATAGTAGAGATTAAGAACCATCTATCTAACAACTCCTGGTCGTTTGATTGTATAGGAGAAGAAATAGACTCAGAAAAAGCAATGAGATGGTTAGAGAGGAATACCTTTGGATTAAAATTAGTTAAGGAGATCGTAGATGATTGGTCTGATGTCCTTGAGGACAAGCCGAACACCTTTGAGATGGCTCAAGAGATAGCAGATGACGTAGCATACGCAAAGCTAGAGGCTCATGGGATGATCTCAGATGATGATGATGGATATCACTTAGGAAATAGCACTCAATTTAATTTAGAAATAATATAATGGAAGATATACACTACGAACTAGAGATGGTTAACAAAGATACGACCAAGTCAACAAAGAAATATGAGCTATATACATCAGCTCTAAGAGAGGGAAGGTCTAATATTTTTAAAGGAAAGAAATTAATACATCTACACAAGAAGAAAGGAGATGTTATATTGGATGATTTAACTAAGAAAGTATGACCTACGAAATGATACTATGGAAATCTGGAAACAGTATTTACCTAAAAAAAGATATTAAATTTGAAACAAAAACAGAGGCTACTGCGTATACGCAAGGGATGTATGATGCATTAAGAGAAATAGTAGAGCTAGTAGGCTATTCAGTAAAAGAAAAATAAACAAGATGACAAAAGATAAAAAAATAGCTCAGTTAAGAGTAAAGTTAAGAGAAAAGCAAACAAAAATGGCTGTGGCTTGGTCAAAATATAAAGCCACTAAAAGCAGAGATGCGTTAGGTGTCTACAACCTTATGTCTGTAGATATACGTAAGATAAGGCTTCAAATAGAAAACGTTCAGTCTGGAAATCTTTCAGGTATGGGAAAGCCTAACTCAGCAATAACCACCTACACAAGATGAGGAAAGTAATCTGTATCAACGATGATAATCTACCTACTGGAGCAGAGGTGGTTAAAGGTAAAGAGTATGAGGTAATAAAACATTTCCGTAATGCTTTAGATCAAAATGTTTACATCATATCGGGAGTAAACAATGGAGGTACTACCAAATGGGGACTAGAATGGGAAGGTTATAGAGCCAATAGATTTAAGATGGCTGACTCTATGATGGATGTTATATTTGCCGACCAAGCAGAAATAATTTTAAATTAAAAAAGATGGGAAAAAGGTACACGCTAAATTTATTAGAAACAATGGAAGCAGGATGCTTTCACGAAACATATACCACAGAACAGAGGAAGTCTTTTAATAAAGAGAAGAAAGATTTGTTTGGTGAGTTAGGATTTAATTGGGTGAAACCACATCCCGACAAAGATGAGGATGAAGAACAATGGGATAAGGATCGTGAAGTAGAATACAACAAAAACCCAACCCATTTTATTTACAACTATTACGACAGAGATTATATTAGATATGCTGCTCTTTGCGACAAAGACCACCTACAAGAGGATTTGATTCACATAAGTGAACTTGAGTTTGCCCATGAAGAAATACAAAATTTAGCTGAAGTATTAATAGAAGAGAGGGAGTATTTAAAAGCAATCATTAAAGATCTAGAATCGAAGAAGGATCGCATAGGTTACACCATAAATGACATTAAAAAACACATTAAAGATGATAGTGATAGAGATTACGTATAGCCAACTGTATGACCTTCTGAGCGAGGGTTGTTGCCCAAGCGGAGATAATATGATTAGTGTGTGTCCACAGATGTATGCTGATGGGAACTATAAGTGCATAGTACACGACTCAGGGGATGTTCAATTGACTCCAGAAGCAGTTGTTAAACTCTTTAAAGAAGATGTTGTTGTGGATGGGGATCTGAAATTAAAATTGGTAGAATAAGTAATTGTAGTTATACTTGCAGTGCAATGTTCGTAATCACAACTAACTACATAGAATAACATAGTCTTGAAGGCGAGGAGGGTTCCCTACGGACATTGCAATCTCCTTGCCTGATAGATATAAACTTTTACTGGTTTTTATAAACCTTTATACATATGAGTGCAAGAGTAAAATTAGTGTTCTTCGGAACCGAGTCTTCTGACACAAACCAACACGAATTAGAGTGTTATCTAAACCACACCAATGAAGAGATTTACATCTCCATAAACAATAAAGACGATCTCCACGATCCTATTGGATTTATTTGTTTAGACAAGTCTACTGCAATAAAATTATCTAAGTCTCTTAGAACTGAGATTAATAAAATTGTGGAGGTTAATCATGGATAAGCTACAATGGTTTAAATTCGTTTATGCAGATTGGAGAATGGGTAAAATACAGAGATGTCCCGAAACAACTCAAGCAAGATTTATAAATCTATGTTGTTTATACTGGTCCAAAGACTGTATATTGACTGTGGAAGATGCAGAAATTGAAATAGATAAAGTACACCTGTATACGTTAGTTGATAAGAAGATAGTAGTTATTGATGGTAATTATGTTTGCATAAAGTTCTTAGATGAGCAAAAGATGGAATTATCAGGTAAGTCTAAATCAAGAAGTGATTCAGGTGTTATCGGTAACTTAAAGCGTTGGCATTTAGATTTATACAAGCAGTATATGAACAACAAGATAGGGCTTGATGAAGCAGTTAAATTATCGCAAACCGATCGCCCCCTGATCGCAACCCGATCGCAAAACATCGCAGAGAAGAGAAGAGGAGAGAAGAGAAGAGAAGATACCCCTAAAGGGGAGGGTGTTTTAATAGAAAAGGAAGAAGCTACTCCTATTGACTACATCAACCTACTTGCCTTTTTTAACACAAAGAGATCGGCAAAATTACCGAAATCGAAAGGAATCTTGGTAATCTCGGACAATGTAAAGGCTCAGTACAAGAAAAGAATAAAGGAAGGCTACGACAAACAACAGATTGCTTGGTCGATTGAGAATGCATTCAACGACAAGTTCTTTGCTGAGAACAACTACAAACATCTAACCATTGGTTATTTTAGCAGAGCCAACACATTAGACCTGTATGGAACAGAACCAATACTAACTAAAAAAGATAAAGAAGAATGGGATTGGTAAAGGGCTATAGCATTATAAAAAAGGAAGACATACTTGACGAACTGATAGATTATCGTATAACGTATTCCGATAAAGGAAAGTATGTGGGTTTCCATTGCCTAACTGACATCTACTCAATGCAGAGTGGTAACGTAACAGATTGGACAGGTTATCCTATGTCGGGGAAGACTCAAGTACTGATGGAGTTCCTACTTAACCTATCTTTATTCTATGGATGGAAACATTTGGTATACTTTCCAGATGTAGGTACTGCTAAAGAAATCGTTTCTGATTTACTACACAAGATTACTGGAAAGACTTTTGACCCTAAGTACGACAACCACATAACAGAGATAGAAATTAATCAGCAAACCGATTGGATATTAGAACACTTTAAGGTTCTGACCAAGTCAGATGTCAAATCAACAATGACTCCATTTCAATTTTGGGACTACGCAGTACACTTAAAAAATACTCAAGGACTAAATACAGCGAGTATAGACTCCTGGAAGGATATGTATCACGACTATTCGAAGTATGGAAACTACGCAACCTATCTAGAAAAAGTTTTGCCATACAGAAATCAGGTTGCTGAAGACAACGACCTACATCTTCACACTATCATTCATCCTAAACTCACAGAAAAAAAAGATGGGAAGTTATCTCCTCCGCAACCAAATGACCTCAAAGGAGGTAGTGAATGGTGGAACTCAGGAAAAAATATGGTCACTGTACATCGTGAGACTAAAGATACGACAGAGGTTAAGCTAATATTTGGTAAGATTAAACCAAGAAGTGTTGGTAATGTAGGCATAGCTAGTCTATTCTTTGACTTAAAGTTGTTTCGATACTACGAATTAATCGATGGAGCAGGTCAAGGAGAGAGAAGGTATGCTCAGAAGAAAGAGGAAAACGATCTGACTAATATCGATGAAAATAAACCCATAGCTTTTAATCACAACTTTTAATGGACACAGGAATAGACATAGAGAACCACATTTTAAATTTAAACAACTCCTCATACGACATAAGAGTGATCTCTGATAAGATAAGCAAGGGTGAGTTGAATGAAGAATGGAAAACTATCGTAAAACACCTACGAAAGGCAAATGAAATGCTAGACGAGAGCAGTCACTTGACGAGAGTTTTGTACAGAGAGTTGGGTGCGTTGAATAAACTAAACAACCTTCCAGATAAACATTCAGCTCACGAACTACTCAAGGAAGTAAAACTATTAAGAGACAAAGTTAAACTAAACGACTACCTAGATGACACCACATGAGTTAAGCCAAATAAAATGTTGGAAACCGAACACCGGAGAGATAGTAACCAATGGAGATACAGATTTTGTTTGTGAGAAATGGTCCGACTGTATAGTCCTTAGATCCAAAGAGACTGATGAAGAATATGAGTACACCTATGAACAGATAAGTGATGCAATGATTTCTAGAAAGATTTGGTTTAAGTAAAATTTATGTTACATTTGTAATTATGGAAATAAGTATGCAAGATTATGAGAAGTATTGTACAGAGTTTCCTCTGATAAAACAACACGACTTCTCTAAGTATCACAAGGTTGCTAGACAAACTATCTGGAGAAAAATTATGAACGGGAAGTTAGACTTTGTTAAGCTAGAGTTCTTGAGTTTAAAGACCGGAGAAAAGAACATAATTAGGTATATCGTGTACAACAACCGAGCAAAAAACATATCCTTTAGAAGACCTAATTGGGGATTAACGGATGAAGAATTAAATAAAAAGTAAACAATTAAACAATTAAATTAAACAATTATGAGTGGAATGACAACACAAGTAGGAGAAAGCAACGTGCTTTACCTAACAATTGCAGGAGGAAATATGGTACAGAAATCTACCGAAGATAACCCTGAAGCAAAGAAGAGAGAGTATGAAAAGAAAGATGGCACACCTGCTGTTAAGTATGAGATTCATCATAGGAATCTTACAGGAAGGGTGTTTGGATTGGAGTTTAAAGACTCTGACTTTGGCGAACAATTTGTTCTTACGCTGTCGGCAGGTGGCGAGAAAGCAAAACTTACTGTAGGTGTGGATAGCAACTACTTTACTGACTTTGCTAAGAGATTTCCTGGTGTCGATCTAACTAATGATATCACCATTAATCCTTACGACATGGAGAAGGATAATGGTAGAAAGAATAGAGGAATCTCTATTAAGCAAGGGGAGACAAAGATAATGAATGCCTATTGGGATGGAACAAAAGTTCTTAATGGCTTTCCAGAGGTGGATAGAGAAGAGGCTAAAGACTACGACAAAGACGATTGGAAGATGTTTTTTATCAAGGTTAAGAAGTTCTTAAAAAAGAATATGGAGGCTGTGGTTCTTCCGGATAATACAGAGTCATTTGATATGTCTAGTGATATTGTTGAGCATCCTGAGATGGTTAAAGCCAAAGCAACACCTAAGAAAAAGAAGACTAAAAAGAAGACTGAAGAGAATTCTGATTTGCCATTCTAAGTTAATCTAAGTGAAAGGTCAGTGGCATACATTTGACTACAAGAGGGTGGGAGTCCCTCTTTTTTTTACTCCGTAATAAAATTACGGAGACAGAACATATAATAAAATAAAATGAAAGAGAACCTAGAACACCTAAGAAAGCTGTATTCCGACTGCGATTTATCCCCATCAGACATATACAAAGAGAAAAAGCACAATACGGAGACTAGTAAGGAAGAGAGTTATGTTCTCATAACGAGAACTGGCATTGAAAAGATTATCGATAAAAAGAACATACGCTACAACTTAAGTATTGAAGATTCAGGATTAAGTCACTGCACTGTCAAGGTGCATTGTTGGTTTAGTGATGAAATAAATAGCCAAGTAATGACACTAGGATCTGCATCGGTTGATAACTGTAAATTTAAAAGGTATCCAGAAATGGCTGAGAAGAGAGCCATCGCTAGAGGGGTGCTAAAATTAACAAAAGCATACTCTTTAGGTTTAAAATCAGACGATGAGATGGATGATAAAAACTTGATTAGTGTTTCGACCAAGCCGACCAAGAAAAAAAACCCAGTTAGTTCAGCAGAGTTGAAACTTAAAAATAGAAAATCCGTATAGTAAATAAAATATAAAGAAATTATGAAGAAACATTTAGTAAGACATTTAATAGAGACTCACTCACCTGAGTGGTACGAATTTAGAGCAAATGGAGTAGGCTCTTCAGAAATAGGAACTGTGCTTGGTCTTAACCAATACCAATTAGCCGGAAGTTTATTCCTTGAGAAGATAGGCTACAGAAAACCTTTTGAAGGTAACGTAGCAACCTATTGGGGAACAGTAAACGAACAACAAGTAGCAGATGGATGGGAGAGGTTAGATCCAAACAACCCAGACTCCTTGAATACAAATCTAAAGAACGGAACAAAGTACAGAACGTGCCATAAGGTTAAGGGGTATATAGGCAACCCTCAGTACCCTTGGATGTTTACATCTCCAGACAGGATTGCGAACAAGGGACAGTTTAGTCCATTTACAGGTGAGGTTATTGAGGAGGAGTTTATCGTTGAATGTAAAACTGCTATAGGTTTTGTACTAAAGAAGTGGGAAGATGGTGTTCCTCCAACATACATCGCCCAAGTTCAGCAACAGATGATGATGACTGAGCTTAATTATTCTGAGATTGCTATACTTGGTGATGGAAGAAATCTTGAGATATTCCCTGTGCTGCCATCAGAGTATATGATGGAGACTATAGCACATGAGACTGAGGTGTTTTGGGACACTTGCTTGAAAGGTAAGCAGTTAATGAAGGAAATGAATGCATCTAAGTCTGAGTCAGAGAAGCAAAAGAAAATGGATGAGATTCATGATATATTCCCTCGCCCAAAAGAAGGACAAGAAGAGTTATACAAAGAGTTTTTGAACAAGAAGTATGTAGAAGACCAAGTCATTATTAAAGGAGATGAAGATGTTCTAGCTGCTTGTGTGGAAATGAATCAGCTAGAGGAAGTATCTAAGAACGTCAAGAATATGATTGAGGGTCGTAAGAATATAGTGAGGGAGTTTATGGCTGAACATGATACTATTGAGTTCGACTTATTTCCTGGTAGAGTTACCTGGAAGACCAACAAGAAAGGTTCTAGAGTTTTCTCTAACAAGGTGAAGTCTCCTGTAGATGTTGAGGGAATTTTAGAACACATTAAAACCTCAATATAATGCTAACCCACAGACAGATAGAGAACGTGCTATATGCCCACTACAACTTAGGAGAATCAGTTGATAGCATAATCAAAAGGTACACAATGGGTCCAAAAAAAGTTATGCCAGATGGGTCAATACATCAGAAAGCTAAAGGAAACTCATTTTCTTTAATGAAGCAGATAACATTTGCGATTAACAAGAGGAGAATATTTAAAGTCATAACAGCAACAAGACCTGTAGACTGCTTTTGTCACAAGGATGAATCTTATTATGACAACGAGATGCTGTATGGAAATACAGATATGTTAGAGTCCTTAAAGAATGGATCGACATATAAGATGTCTGACTTGACTTATGAAGATGTAGTTGATGAGCTTCCCGAAAATATGGAGCCAAGTAGCTTTAAAGAATTTATTGATCACACAGTGATTAATGTCGAATATATAAATGAAAACAATTAAAATAAAATAACATGAAACAAATAATTTCAGCATCAAAAGTAGAGAAGTATTTTAAGTTCCTTAATAAATGTCACGAACAAATGACAAATGGGTTCTTCGGATTACCAGCAAAAGAATTATACATCTTACAGAAGCAGTGTAGTGTTAGTGCTAATACAGTAAAAGTAATGAAAGATGGTGGTCTAATTAAAAAAGACAAGAATATATACCACTGGAAAACATCAGAACCTACAATAAATACAGCAAAAGAGTTATTCTTGAGGCTTAAAGAAGTGAACAGAAAGTATAATGAGAAAAGATCTTTAAACAAAAAACATACACCTGTTCAGAATGAAGCAGATATTAAACACATAGATACTGCGGAACCCGAAAGCTCTTATCAAACAATAGACATGAGTAATAGTAGTTATGAAGAGATAGATTCAAGGGTAGATAAAGTTTTGCTTGAACGACAATTTCTTGATAGTATGCCTAAAATTAAAAAGAAGCGCAAGAAACGAGTAAAACAAACCAAGAGAGAGGTTAGTATCTTGTGGGGATTAATTACTTATAAGACGTATTAGATGATAACAGAACAAGAAGTAGATAACTGGATAACTCAAAATAAAGGCAGACACCAATGGTCTGTTCCTACAATGATGGTTGAGTTTGCCAATGACAAAATAAAAGAGGTTGTAAAGGAAATACACTCTCAGACTAAGGATAAGGACAAGCCTCTTACCTCCGAATGGATAGGGTTTAAGAGTTATTTAAACAAAAACAAAGAAGATGAGTAGATGGAAATGTTCGTATGGTAAATCTTGCGAATGTAAAAGCGATTTAGAAAAGTCGGAATGTGATTTAGCTTACATAGCAAAGACTAAAGAACAACTAAAAGCACTAGAAAAAGAAATACTACAAAATGGAAAGAAATAAACCCTATTTAGTTTACAACAGTAAAACTGGTAAAGTTAAAGGGTTTGATGTTTGGGATAAAGCTGTAAAATACAATAAACGATTAAATCAGAAGAAATGAGCAGGAGCAAAGATGATAGGGAAAAAGCGTTAAAATGGTGGGATAACTTAATTGTTGAATCAAGAATTGAATACCACTACAAACATTATCCAGAAAGTAAACATGGTATTGGCAAAACTCAGATAGAGATTGTCTGGAGGAGAGAAACGCAGAAGAAGAAATAATGCACAAGAATAAACCATCGTTTTAATGTGAGTATAAGAGTAGTTATACCCGTAAAGGTATATTAACTGCCAATATGTAAGTATTTATACCCGTAAAGGTATAAAAGATTGAGATAATGGTTTGGCTAAATTTTAGTTGCGAATTTCAAAACACAAAATAATGATAACAAGAGAAGAATATTTAAAAGCACTTGATATTGTAGAAGCATATCACGAGCAATTAAATTTATCTATTGTTAGGCGTAGTTGTAAATCACTCGCTGAAACTGAAATAGGTGAATTTATAGAAGCTGTTGCGATACATGAACAAAGTCGCAAATGTTTAACACAAGGTAAAAAGTACGAAGTTGTAAATGTGGAAGGAGATAGGCACTTTAAATATATTTGGATAGTGGACGATAACGGAAAAAGGAAACGCTATCATAGCACTAACAGGATGTTTAAGGCTCTAATTTAATTACGCCTAACACCTAGCTATGTTTAAGCGTTAAGCGACCCGTAGGGTTAAATATAGCGAGTGTTATATAGTTCTTTTAGATAATCCCTAAATTCATATAGATCTTGCCAAGAGCAGTCGTTTTCTTTAGCATACTTTTCCCTCTGATCTTTTGTCCCAAAGTCTAATAGATAATGTTCTTCAGGAGTCAACAACACAATGTTCTTGTCGTATAATTTAAACTTTGGATATTTATTCTGAGCTTTAGACAACACATGAGCAAACATATTAAGGTACAACCCTAATGCATTGTATTGCTCTAAATCCTTACCTGAGATGAACGAAACTCTATTTCGGGTAGTCCATATGGAATCAAACAGAGTTCGTTCACCAGAGGCTTTGTATTTGGGTTTCTTTATTGTCTTGTTAACTTTAGGTTTAGTGTCCCTCTTGTCTCCCCTTAAGTGTTGATGAGACTTGCATAGCTTCTTAGCAAACACAGGGTAAATACAATCGTCTTGACTACAGGTGTTTCTCCTTATCATTTACCATAATTGTACCCCAAGTAAAGCCCACCTATAATTCCGATAGAGGTATATATTACCCTCGTGGTTTTTGTCAAGCGTAATTTCTCCTCTAATTTACCCTTATGTTTTTCAAGAATCTCAATAGACTCTTGTTGAGACATATCTATGGTTCTAAAGTTTTCTATTTGAGTTCTAAGGTTTGCCTCTAGTTCATCTGTTTGCTTAACCTTATACTTGTAGTTTTCTATTTGTTGAATGTAGGATCTATTTAAGACCAAGCACTCCTCCAACGAAAGGAAGTTGTAGTTTATCAAGCTCATTTGATTTAAAGTTACTACTACAACAGTATCACCATTTAATACTGTCTGCTTCGGATAGGTTGTCTGTGAGTAACATGAAGTTGCTATCAGTAGACAAACTAAAGAGATTGATTTTCGCATCTTTATAAATATATTTTATTTGAACAATTGCTTCTTTCTGGTCAGATATTGTCACGTTTGTAGAGTCTATTTCATCAACAATAAATTGCTCTTTACTCATCAAAGAATCATTCTGATCCTTTAACAATTTAATGATAGTGTTGTTTTTTATTAGCTGCTCGTTCAGCTTGGTCGTGTCATCACCACCAATAATATACCATATTACTCCTAAGAGTATTACAACAACAACACTAAGGGAGACTATCGCCTTCTGACTTGTTTCCATTTCCTGCAAATTTAGTGATACCATCTATGCCAAAAGAACCCAACACCATCCATACAAACGAGTTATATATAAACTCTTGGATTACAAGGTCTTTTCCAAAGTATCCTGTAACTAAATCTACAACAGCAAATGTTACCATTACTGCGAATGCCATGAAACCTACGATAGATTTCTCATTCCAATCATTGTCGTTCTTAAATATACTATAAAAGCATCTTAATTTTTTTCCTATTGTTTTCATTTTCCTGTTTCTATATCTGTGTAACTTATTGTA
>Ga0233415_10000720_pt1 | contig 15224 bp, 13 predicted proteins | sample Na_anoxic_12_MG_FD_188631 | JGI IMG/M metagenome (GOLD analysis project Ga0233415, IMG submission 188631) | Seawater microbial communities from Saanich Inlet, British Columbia, Canada - Na_anoxic_12_MG | ecosystem: Environmental > Aquatic > Marine > Inlet | place: Canada: British Columbia... | reverse complement strand
GAATAATTATTGGGTTGATTTAATAGAACAAGTTGTTCCAGCAACTACAATATGGGAATCGACTTATGAATATAGAAACACTGTATTTGATACTCAGAAGTATAAATATAGACACAATAATATTTATTGGGAGAAAAACCCATCAAACGATTTTCCTTTCAGTGCGGTGTCTACTGATAACTCGGTTAGTGTTATACTTGAAACACTACCAAACGCTACTGGAGGTACGGAAACATTTGATTGTAATAGAGAAACTAGAGAAGTTACTGGTGTATGGGAAATGCAACACACTTGTTCACCAGAATTTTTAGGTACAATAGATATAATTAATAATAACGGTGAGTCTTCATTTTATTCTAGACTTTAAATATTTATAGGTATGCCAGTTTTAATACAAAATATAAATGCAAATATAATTGATAACTTAAAAGACACTACTAGTATGTTTAAACTAGTTAAGGGTTCTTTTGGTTATGGAGATTGGTTTGAAGTTGGTTGTTATGAGGCGTATATCCAAAACCTAAGAAATGTTATTAGTAGTGAAGATTTAAATAAGGTTAGAGATTTTGGTCTTAGTTATAATAGAAACACTGACTTTAATGTTGTAGAAATATCAGAATACACCCCATCAGTAATATGTGTACCCCCAACAATTTTCAATGGGGTTAATGACTTATCTGATGAAGGTGGTGGACAAGCAACCTTTGACTTAGCATCAAACGAAAGTAATGTTGCTCCATTTGATTATACAACAGCAACTTTCGAATGGTATTCGGATGCTACATTAACAATACTTATTGGTACAACAAGTGCATATGTAACTACTACAACAATAGTTTATGTTAAGGTAATAACTAGTCCAGGTTGTTTCAGTATTGCCACACTACAATTAAATGTTATATAAGATGAGATATCAAGATAGAATATATAATCAAAATGGGAATAATGTTAGGAATCATACAATAACATTACCTAACACTAGTTCGGATATATGTACATTCGATATTCCTTTATTTACCATGACTGGTGGTAGTAAGATAGACTGTATTGAACTAACATGTAATTTAAGTGGTGTGTCATATAATAATGTGTTAACAGCAACTACAGATTGTTTTATATCTAATGAGTTGAGTGGTACATGTTTCAATAATATAGAATGGAGTACAAATGTATATGAGGATAGTGAATTAGTCTATTCTAACATATTCTATACTTCATCAAATATAAGTGACGCTGCAACTGAAAGTAGTTTTACTGGTTCTGTTGTAACAGCATTTAATAGCTTAGGTTATGACTACTCAATGAGTGGGTCACAATACACATTAAACCAAAAAGGGTTTAAAGAATTAAATTTAAGTATTGAAACTGAGATTAATTATGATGATAACTGCCCATTAACTGGAGCATCATCTGGTAATACATTTACTGGAACATGTAGTGGTAATACAGAAATAGTTTGTGATTTAGATTTTAACGGTTTAACTAGTGGTGATACGAATGTTCACGTAATAACTGGACAAACAACTATACCATTAGACTTTACATTTACTGCAAATACAAATAGTTTATCAGGTAACACAACATTTAAGTTTGATATATATAAATTTAATAAAACCGTTGGTTACTTTTTCAGTAACCCATCATATAGGTCTGAAGAATTCTATTGGTCTAACTTTAGTGGGACTAGTGCTTTTACAACTACAGTACCAGTTAGTTCATTAGATTTAGATGGTGACTATTTAGTTAAGGGTTATTATATACATGATGTGTGTACTGAGTTTGCTAATTTAAATGGTGATAGAAAAGTTAGTCCACCTATAAAGAGCGGTACTGAGTACTTAATGTATCAACCGTATAAAGACTTTCACTTTGTAAGTTTTATAAAAGCTGAAACACCATTGTTAGGTGAAGTTGATAGTGGTAATAGAGAAATAGGTTCGTTAATAGTTAATAGTCTTATACTTGATGGTACTACTAATCAATATGATGTACCATTAGCTAATGGTGGTTATATTATATCATTAAATGGTTTAACCCTTTCTCAAAACGAAGACTATTCGATACAAACTATAGCACCAATAACAGGCGCTGCTCAAACTGTCGCTGTATTAACACTTAGTGGTGATACTTATGATGGTGATGTGTTAACATACGCTTTGGTTAATAACCAAGAAAAAAATGGTATTAGGTTCGATGGTTATAATATAGACTCATCAATAACAAGCGGTACTACAAATAACCAAGGTAGTGAAACAGTTTACTTTAACACAACAACTGGTAGGTATGAATTCTATACAACATATACTGTAGTACCAGGAAACGATGTTATTGTAACATTAAATGGTATTACGTTAGCAAACAATATAGATTACTACTTATCAACTACTAACCCTAAGAGAATTATATTTGAAAGTGGTTTAGTTGTAGGTGACATAATTAATGTGTTCTATAATTCAAATGGCTCATTAGTTGGTAATGTATTTACAACATCGTTTGGCGTTAACTGGTCAATAGTAATACCACCACAAACAACTGATGGTCTGTTTAGCGTTGAGATTAGTGATAGTGATAATTTTGGAACTATATTAAGTAGTACCGATGTAGGGTATACAATAAACCAAGTAGGTTATTCTAGTACAATTCCATTGTCTGGTTCTGTTGGTGATACTCAATACTATAGAGTTAAAAATACAAAACGTTATGTTGATTTATGTAGTAACCCTATAATTACTACGGCTTATAGTGAAATTAATGAAATAACAATACAAACAAATGCATATAATTCGTACTAAATGTTTATTTTTTAGTATTTATTATTAAAATAAGGTAAAAGAGAATATTTATAAGATATGAGTTATATTATAAACAACACAAGTGCTTTCGTTAATATAAAATTAACAGAAGTTGGTAGACAAAAACTAGCGCAAGGTCAATTAAACTTTAGTTCTTGGGCAATTGGTGATTCTGAAATTAATTATGATAGAGAAGGTAATTTTGATTTATCATCATCAATAACTTATGGTGAACCATTAAGTGGTACCTCTAAGATACTTAGACCTGTTGACCAACAACCAGACATTAGATATTTTGTTACTGCAAATAGTAATAATAATGAAAATCTTAATAATTTAAACGCTAATCAAATAAGAACCATTAAGGCTATTGTTAATAATGAAGCAACTGAAAGAGGTTTTTTTAGTCCAAACTCAAATCACACAGTTTTTACAACTAAAACAGGTGATGACTACACAAAATATTTTGGTACTATCAGTGGTTCAAGTATTACTGGTGGAACTACCCTAATTATTGATAGTGGTTCTACATATACTGTAGGTGATTATATCTTATTAAAAATTGGTAATGACACTATAGGTAGTCAAGTTGTTAACGGAAATACAATACCAACACCACACTTATGGTATAAGATTCAATCAAGCGGTACAACAGTTTCACCTGGTGATACGTTAACCCTTGATAGAGAATTACCAAACACCAATTCAACAACAGCAACAACAGAATATATTATTTACACTAGTAATGAAGTATATAATGGGTTTGGTTCTGAAAATACTACACCATATTGGAATTCTAATATTTTAGATTTCTCATCTTGTTGTGATATTTCATGTTCAGATGTTCCTGTTTGGAACATGAATAATGTTTGGTGTGAAAACTTAGCTGGTATGACTGGTTCAAGTATTAACAATACGGTTTTAACACCTAATGAATCATATGAGAAATTTGGTTCTAATGAATATGCTGGTCAAAAGTATCCATACTTTAGTTATAGTTGTTCTGGTGACGCAGAAAATGATAATGATATTTGTGCTACACCTGGTGAATCAGTAATTGATAATGTTAAAAAATCAATATCTATTTTACATTACACAAATAACACAATTTCAAACTATTATGGTGAATATTTCTTTATTGATGGTGATAACAATAAATCACTTAAGTTACATTTACCAGACCTTATGTATCACAGAAGAAACTATTCGACTGAAAGTGGTACAACAATGGGTATGACATTCATAGCTACAGGTACAACTAAATTAATTACTGATTCTGAGATTAAATATGTTGATTTAATTGAAGAACCAACAATGATTAGTGATACACCTAGAGTAGTAGGTAAAGTATTTACACAATTAAAAACTGTTGTTTTTGATGATGATGAAATTGTTGCAGCAATGTCATATAAATCGAATAGAAATTGGACACTACCTTCACTTGCTGCTAATATGGTTAGTTCAGCTAATGGTGTTAATAACGGTGTGTTGGATTCTAATGAAACAATGTATTTAACATATAGTTTTGAAAATAATACTAGTACTGGTTTAACAACTACATTACCTTGTCAATATTATACTAAAATAACTAATAACACTTCTAACTCTAAGGATATTCAATTCAGATTATCTGATATTGATTCATTACCTTACATGAGAAAAGAAGAGAAATCTGGTTATGACGGAATGGGATTCTCAGCTAGAGAATTTAAATTATTGTATCAGATTGTACCTGAAATTAATGATAGACCATTATCTGATGGGTGGAAAGTATATGATTTCACTAGTAGTGGTATAACCACAAACCCTGGTGAAACTATTGACCCTAAGTTATTAGAAAATCAAAACCCTACAGCAAATGATTTTATGGTTGATACCAATGTAGTTACAGGTTCAACAACATTTAGTATTATAGATTCATTAAGTATGGCACCGAATAATAACACTGATTTATTACAGTTTGGTGATGAAAGGTTCTTCTATGGTAATTTAGAGACATATATCGGTGCTACAATATATAAGACTATATTTAGCTTAGATATTGATGGTGACGATTTTAAAAGAACTGGAAACCCAACTAGAGATAATTCATCAGTAAACGACCCAGACATTAGAGTTAGTGAGATAGGTATTTACGATACTACTGGTTCATTAATAATGGTTGGTAAATTAAGTAAACCAGTTACTTTAGAATCTGGTAAAACAATAATGATTGAACTCTCAATAGACTTTTAATTATGGGATTTTTAACTGGAACAACAATAGAACTTAAAGCTAAATTAACTCCTACAGGTAGGAGAAAATTAGTTAGTAATGATAATACACTTATTAAGAACTTTGCATTAGGTGACTCAGATGCCTATTATGGTTCTTATAGTGGTCTAACTATTGGTCAAGTACCTAGCATGGGTGGTGATAACAATGGTTTAGATATTAATAATGGGGGTGTTGGTTATTCTATTAGGAGTCTTGTAGTTGCTTCACCGTCATCTACATTAAAATCAGTTGACCCAGCATCTATTTCTATATCTACAACATTTAGTACTATAGGTTATAAGTCTTTAGATTATAGTGGTGGGAGTATAACACAAAACATTGTTGATTTAGCTAATGTTAATTCAGATACATTAACTAACTTATTCCATTCGTTTGATTTACCGATAACACCTACAGATTTTGATTTATTCACAGGTAAAACACTTAATATTGGTGGTTTACAAGATACAGCGTATAGTGGTTTAGCACAAACAAAAATATTAGTTATTGGTATAGATAATAATGACTATTCTGAAATTATTGATGGAAAGTCAATAAAATTAGATTTAGCAACTACAGCAACTACATTTAATATTTATGGTACTTATGAAAGAAATACTAGAACAACATCTTTATTAGATTCTGACATAAGAGAACCATCAATCAACATCAGTTCTTTTGGACCTAATAGAACATTATTATTTTCAGATGATATTGTAAGGCCTAATGGTGGTGATGTAACTAAGAGCTGGTCTACAGGATATGCAACTAATAAACCATTTAGTATTAACGGTAAAGAAAGATATAATTTCACAACTAACGATAATTTAAGTCTTACAGCTGACACACCAGTTGGTATCGCTTATTTAGATAAAGGGTTCCTAGTTATAACAGAACCAACAATAGTTAACGATTTTGTTATAGGTGACCCAACATCCACTGGTACAACAATTAATTACGACCATGCTAGAACCAATGTATCACAATCTATCACTTGTTTAGCTAAAAGAGGTGAGTTTGGGGTGTCTACAAATAAGACCTGGAATAATGGGGATATACCTAGAATTACTGAGTTAGGTTTATATGATAATTCTAATGATTTAATAGCGATTGCTAAGTTAAATGGAACATATTATAAACCATTTGACGATATGGTTGCATTTAATGTTAAAATAGATTATTAAAGACTTTACATTTATCATTTTTAAGGTATTATTAAATATAAATTTTAGTTATTTAATATGGATAAGAAAAATGAATTAATTCTTGGGCTTGATATTAGCACTAAGACTATAGGTATAGCATTATTTGAAGATATTGACGGTAATGGTAAATTAAAGTTATTACATCACGTATCTCCAAAGATTAAACCACAACCAAAAGATAAGTTACAAGAGCTTTTTGAAAAAGCTAGAGCATTTGAAGAAGAATTCTTAAACAAGTATATTGATGTAGGTATAACAAAAGTAATTATAGAAGAACCACTTCTTCGTTCTAATAATGTAAATACAGTAGCAACGCTTCTTAGGTTTAATGGAATGATATCTAGGTCAGTTTACGATACATTAGGTATTGTACCAGAATTTATATCATCGTATGATTCAAGAAAATACGCTTTTCCAGAATTAATGGAAATAAGGAGATTTAACAAGAAAGGTGAACCATATACTGAAAAAGAAATTTCTAAAAAGAACCCAGTATTATTTGGTGGTTATGATTGGGACATAGATAAGAAAATTGTTGTCTGGGAAAAAGTAGCGGACCTAGAACCACAAATTACATGGTTATACACTAGAACAAAAACCCTAAAGAAAGAGAATTTTGACATGACTGATAGTTATTGTTGTGTTGTAGGTTATATGAATATGATAGGGGAATGGTCTAAATAATTAAAATATATTTGCAAATTTAAAATAAAGTTTATATATTTGTGGTAATGTCAATTATTGCAAACATATTTAAACGCTTTCTAGGTGACCCTCACGAACACAACGAAGAGACAGGTCAGATGTCATTCGATTGCCCATCTTGTGCGGAACAAGACAAGGGTAAAGGTAAACATAAACTAGCAGTAAATTATAAGAAAAACATCTTTAGGTGTTGGGTGTGTGGTTTAGAAAACAACATGCATGGTAAAATACCGTATCTTATTAAGAGGTATGGTAATAAGAATATATTAAAAGACTATAAGTTATTAAAACCAGATAATGACTATGTTAGAGACTTTAAGGAAGCCACACCAACCAAGATAGACCTACCTAAGGGTTTCACAAAACTAACTCAAGACAATTCAGATAAATTTAATTTTGAATCAGCATACAAGTATATTACTGATAGGGGTATAACTGATGAAATGATTGAATATTATAATATTGGTTACACTGCGGTAGGTAAGTATCACAATAGAATTATATTACCATCATATGATGAGTTCGGTGATGTAAATTATTTTGTTGCTAGAGCATGGGATAAATGGAAAAGTCCAAAATACCTAAACCCTGTAGCTGAAAAAGAATTAATAATATTTAATGAGGAAAAAATAAACTGGGATTCAACTATATGTCTAGTTGAGGGTGCCTTTGACCATATAACAATACCTAATTCAATAGCACTACTAGGTAAAATGTTACCAGAAAAATTAAAATACCTTTTACATACTAAAGCAAAGTCTAAAATTATTATATTATTAGATGAAGATGCTTATAGCAATGCGGTAGATATATATAGGGATTTAAATTCTGGTAATTTATATAATAGGATAATGATTTGTGTTCCACCACATAGGTATGACCCATCATCTATATTTGAAAAGTTAGGAGCAAGTGGTGTGGTTAAATTACTTAGGAATTCTTACAAGATACCAGAAAGTAAATTATATTAAAAACCAAAAGCTGATAACAACTCATTCTTATTAGGTGTGTTATCCGCAACACACATATCAGCAATGTCATTTGAAACACACGTCATTCCTGGTTCATTATTTAATTTAGCCCAAATTCTAGGTACTTCACTTTTGTTTTGTCTTCTACCCTTACCAGAATAAACATGACCAAACTCCATAATCATGGCTTTATATATTTTATACCCTAAACCTAACCCCCTTAAAGACTCTGCTAACGCAATATGTATCTGATAAAAAACATCACCAACCAATTGAATATCTAAAGCGATTCCAGGACTAAAATCCTTATCCATAGGTAAAGATACTTTTATTTTAACTGGTGAGGATTCATTTTGTGGTTCCAAAATAATATCTTTATAAGATAAGGTTTTAATTTGTTGTTTATCTTCTTCACTAACATCAATATCTTTAGTTAAAGACAACATAGGTGAATCATATTCAGATAATTCATATTCATCTTTAGATGCATCACCTATTACATGACTATATTTCAAACTCTCCCTAATCCTATTTCTTATAAAATCTTTCATAACTCTGTTTTATAATAAATACTTGTTTTTTGAGTAAAAAAATGTTATATTAGTGAGAATTAATAAAGATACATCAAATACTATTTCATTTTGGATAATAAAGACGAATTAAATAAAATAGCTAAAGAAATTAGAGATGTAATTTCTGATAGACAAAAAGAATTAGAGTTGTCCTTTGTTGAGGATACACATACGTACTATATGAAAGATTTAAATGGCATTGTTAAATCTAACTATCCAAGTGTATCAACAGTAATTAAACAATTCTATACGGAATTCCCAGAATTAAATAAATCATGGCAGATGTGTAATGGTGATTTAATTGAGCAAGATGAATTACTAAAAAAATGGAGAGCTACAGCTGATTATGCTAACAGTAAAGGTTCTAGAGTACACTACCTACTAGAAACAGACCTATTGGACATGTACGGGTCTTATAAAGAGGTTAGAAAACCTATATTTGAGTGTGATGAGCAACAAACAGCTGACGGTAACGCAATGATTGATGCTGGCCATAATTTTATAAGAAGTATGCACAGAAATGGATGGGTTTTATTAGACACTGAAATGGTTTTAGGTAGCCCAGAACTTGAGTATACAGGACAACCAGATAAAGTATGGATTAGATTTATTGATGGTGTATTAGGGTTCCTAATAAGTGACTGGAAAACGAATAAGCCCAAGAATTTTGAAGTACACGCATATACAGAACCAATGTTAGAACCGTTTGAAGACTACATGGATACAGCGCTAAGTCATTATATGATACAATTACCACTATACGGTAGATTAATATTAGATATGTTAAAAGGTACTAAATTTAATGATATTAAGTTTTTTGGTTGTACTATCGTTCATTTAACTTCAGGTGGTAATCATAAGGAATATATTGTTGATGATAATTTCATGGGAAGAGTTTTAACCATGGACCCACTACCTAGAATAAAAGAAGTGATGGAATATAAAAACCTACAGGTTAATAGAAATAAAAAAAGAATGCGTTTAGTTGAGCAAGAATTAAAAAAAATAAAATAAAATGATACCATATAGTAACATAGTAAAAGGTGAAATAAAACTATCAAAAATAATTGATACTAGAGGGGTGGCTTGGTCACCATTTAATCTACCCAAAAATACACCAGTATTAAACCCAGTTTCTTGGAAACTACATGGTGATTGGGAAGATGGTTTCCACATTTCAAACCAAACCTTGATAGAAATTAAGAATGGTGAGATAATATCAGCCTATACACTTAAACCACTTTCTTTAGAAGATGGTGATGTATTAAGACTCACCTTTTAAATTATAAATTAAAAAATAATATATTTGTGTAAAATTATATGATTATGGATAATAAAAAAGTACGATTCGTTGTGCATTTAGCTGATATACACATTAGAACTTATCGAATGCATGATGAGTATGGTGAAGCGTTTAAGACAACACTAAAAAAGATTAGAGAATTAGTATCTGGGTACGATAGAGAAGAAGTTAGGATTGTTATTGCTGGTGACTATGTGCATCAGAAAATTACAATATCTAATGAATTATTAATACTAGGTACCTGGTTCTTAAGGAAGTTAGAAAAGATTGCACCAGTAGTTATTATTGCTGGTAATCACGACTTATTAGAAAATAATAAAGATAGGATGGATTCGATAACTCCAATGGTCCAACTACTACCAGATTTAGATATTAAGTATCTTAAGGATTCTAAGTGTTATATAGATAGTAATATAGTATGGTGTGTTTACTCTATCTTTGATGAGAACTCTAGACCAGATATTGAATCAGCTAGAGTAGAATACGGTGATGATAAAACATATATTGGGTTATACCACGCACCAATCATAGGTGCAACAACAGATATTGGATATGAATTTACAGAAGCAACATCCTTAGAACACTTTGAGGGTTGCAACATTGTAATGTGTGGAGATATACATAAGCGTCAAATTCTAGACTACAAAGGCACACCGATAGCAATGCCTAGCTCACTTATTCAACAGAACTTTGGAGAATCTGTAGGTAAACATGGATTCTTATTTTGGGATATTGAATCTAAGTCATTTACAGAACATGATATCGAAACTGATTATGGGTTCTATCAATTTAAGATTAATTCACTAGAACAATTAGAGTTAGGCGAAGAGAAATTAACAAACGGATAATGGAATTACCTAAAGAAATAAAAAATGAAATCTGGGAATACTGTAAAGCTAACAACATAACAAATGTTGATGAGTTTATAACTAGTATGGTAAGTAGAGGATTTACATCCGAAAAGTTTGGTTCAGTTCCATGGGAAAAACCAGCTAAGGTTAAAGAGGTTGAGAAAATAGTAGAAAAGGAAGTTATTAAAGAGATTCCTATTGAAGTTATTAAGGAAGTTGAAAAGGTAGTAGAGAAAAGAGTAGAAGTACCTGTAGAAGTCATTAAAGAAGTACCTGTAGACAGAATAGTGGAGAAAGAGGTAGTCAAAGAGATAGTAGTTGAAAAAGAAGTGCCTGTAGAAGTAATTAAGGAAATTGAAAAGGTAGTAGAGAAAAGAGTAGAAGTGCCTGTAGAAGTGATTAAAGAGGTACCTGTGGATAGAATAGTAGAGAAAGAAGTTATCAAAGAGGTATATGTAACTGACGATGAAGTTACAAATAAACTACAGAAGGAGTTAGAATCAGTTAAGAAGAATGAAAAAGTACATTTAAAAGGACTTCGTGAGAAAGTTAATGAGGTGAAAGAAAAAGATGGTAAAATTGACACTCTTAATCAGAAAATAAGTGACTTAGAAGAAAAATTAGAATTGGAGATAAAAACATCTAACGCACAAGTTGAGATAAACAAAGAGTTGAATGAAGTTAAGAATAGTTTATTTGATGAGTTAGAGAAAAAGAAAGAAGAGTTAGATGAAGCAATTGAAGATTGGGGTGTTGAATTAGAACAAAAGGGTGAGGAAATAGTTGAGTTAGAAAGAGAGTATCGGGTAGATTTAGAGAATTATGAAGAAGGTAGAAGACTTCTAATGAAAGAATTATCCGACACTAGTAAAGATGATGAGATAAATGGATTAAAAGAAAAACTAGAACTATTCAAAAATGAGTCTAAAGATAGGGGCAAAACTATTCAAGAATTAAATGAAAAAATAGATAAACTAGAATTCAAACCCAATAGTATAAATAAAGTAGATGAAAGTGATGATATCTACGGTGACAGTAAAAAAGGGTTATTTGGCTCTAACACAAGTGATATATGGAACAAAAAGAAGTAATATTAAAAGATATGGTTAAGATACCACCATACGCAAAAATTAAGGTATATTGGGATGATAAACCTGAAAACTACTCTAGAGAATCTAGGGTTAAGGTTAAAAAATATTTTTCTAATAAATATGGTATTCCACCACAAAATATTAACGTGGTATATAGACCAGTTAAAACCAATAATAAGGGTGAAGTTGTGGAGATTGATGGTGCTAACATAAATAACATTATGAGTGTGCCTTATCAACGAGGGTTGTTTAAAGAATGGTTAGAGAGAGAAGCTAAAAATGTAGATTTAAGTAGAATTATAGCTTTAGATGATAAAGTTAATAGTGAATTAACAATTGATTTAGAAGAAAAATCACATAAGAAATATAAATTATCATGGTTATTAGTTAACAACTTTTTATCTTTTGGTTCTAACAACTATTTTCCTGTTGAAAATTATCATGGGTTTACCGTTGTAAATTCAGAACCAAGTAACCAAGGAGGGAAAACCACACTTACGGTTGATGCAATTAAATTCCTTTTCTTTGGTAAGACAACCAAAACTGATAAGAACGAAGAAGTGTTTAACCAATTCAATGAGGAAAAAGAACTTATTGTTAGAGGTATGATAAACATTGAAGGTGAGGATGATTTAATAATTGAAAGAAGGTTAGAAAGAAAACCAAAAAGAAAAGGTGGTTGGAATGTAACTAATAAACTTAGTTATTATAGAATCTTACCAGATGGTGAAGAGGAAGAACTAAACGATGAAGATAGTAAAAAAACTACAGAAGTTATTAAAGAAACTGTTGGTACTGAAAACGATTTCGATTTAGTGGTTTTAGCAACATCTAAAAACTTAGATGATTTAATTGATTCTACATCTAGTGAGAGCGGTAAATTACTTACTAAATTTATTGGTCTTGAAGTGTTATCTGAAAAAGAAAGTGTTGTAAGAAAAATGTATAATGACTTTACAAAAACAATGAAATCTAATCTATATGATACAGAAACACTTAAAGAAGAAATAGAAGAACACAAGATTAATCTAGAAGATTTATCCACTATAAAAACATCTAAAGACCATGAACTTGAAGTTGAGAAAAAAGTAAATAAGAAATTACAAGACGAGAAGTTAGTGTTAGCAACATCTAAGATAAAGATTAACGAGGAAATTCTAGCACTTAACCCTAAGAACCTTAAAGAAGAAATAAACAACATAACGGTTGTAGGTAAATCACATAAAGATGTTATTAAAGGTTTTAATGACAAAATAAGTGAGATTGGTATAATACACTTTGATGAAGATAAACATTTTCAGCTAACAAGTGAACAAACTAAGCTAAGTAACACCATTGCTGTCAAAGAAGCTGAAGTAACTAGACTAGAATCAACAATAGAAGACCTAATCCAAAGTGGTATATGTAAAGCATGTAATAGACCTTTAGATGATGTTGATAACACTAAACATATTAACGAACATAAGAATGAAATTGAAAACACTAATAGAGAATTAGATACCGCAAATAGAAAGTTAGTAGAAATTAACGCTTCTCTAAACGCAATGGCTGATAGTAAGAAGTTAATTGATGATAAAAATAAAATAGAATTAAAGAAAGACCGATTAGACGTTGAGATTGATTCTCTTAGAGTTAAATTAAAAGAGAAGATGTCAGACCTTGAAAAGTATAATTCTAATATAGAAGGTATTGATAAAAACAAATCTATTGATGCTGACATTAGTGCTATCGATACTAAGATAGTTGTATCTGATAGACAAAAAGATTTAATTAACGATGAGTTAAGAGATGTTGCTATTAAGGTAAATACAAATACTACTGATATCGAAAATAAAGAAAAACTTATCGTTACAATAGGTAAAGAAAAAGACATTGAGAAAATATTCAAGGTTTATATTGAGATGATTGGTAAGAAAGGTATTAGTAAATTAATACTTAGGAGTGTTTTACCAATAATTAATGGTGAGTTACAAAGATTATTAGAAGATATAACTGACTTTGAAATTGAAGTTTATATTGACGATAAAAACGAAGTGAAATATTTATTAGTAAAGGATGGTGTTGAAAAACCTCTTAAATCTGGGAGTGGTTATGAGTTGACAACCTCTAGTATAGCCTTAAGATGTGTTTTAGGTAAGATGTCATCATTACCAACACCTAATTTCATAGTATTTGATGAAGTCATGGGTAGAGTTTCTTCAGAGAACCTATCTAAAATGAAACCATTATTTGATAGAATATCTGATATGTATGATACAGTTTTCTTCATAACTCAGAATGATACTGTTAAGGATTGGTCAACCAATATAATAACGGTAATTAAAGAAAACAATATATCTAGACTTAAATAATTTGGAGATACCAAATAAATATCATATATTTGGGTATATATTAAAATAAAAAAATAATAATATGAAATTTAGAAATTACTGTATAGTGTTTATTGGAGATGTTAAAGGCGTTCAACTAGAAGTACGTAAAATATCTGAAGAGTCGAAATTTTTAGGTAAAAAAGGTATGACAATATCAACATTTGTGAGTGTTGCTGAACCAGCAGAACTTTCAGATTATTTTAAATCATTTGATAGGAATTTTTTATTGTTCGATTTAAATGAAGATTATTCTAGGGTTAATCTATTAGATAAAACCAAAGCTAAAGAATTATTTAAAATAGTTGATAAACATACTGATAAAACCCTAGAAGAAATGTCTAACAAATTAATTGACGACATTAATGAAAATATTAGTAAGATACCTTTTACTGGTAATAGTAAATCATATGATATGGGTGAACCATTGTTTTCGAAAATAATGGAACCTAAAACTTACAAAAAGAAGGTTGATTTGGAATCCTTATCTAAAAAACAAAAAGAAGAAATTATTAACGATATATTGGATAAGGGTTATGACAATTTAAATGAGTATGATATTAAGATGTTGGATAAAGTTTCAAAAAACATCTAAAAAAAACTTTACTTTTCAAGATTCTTACGTATAGTTATATGTCACCCATTAGGGTAATGACACGATATAACGATTTTTATTAATTAAAAATTAATGAGTAAGACATACGTAAATTTTAACGGAGAAGACTATAACAGATACTTTAAAGATATCAGAAAAAGTAAATTACTAACCCCAGAGCAAGAAGTTGAATTAGCAAAAAAGATTCAAGAAGGTGATGAAAAAGCAATAGACGAACTAGTAAATTCTAATTTAAAGTTTGTTATTTCTATTGCTAAAGAATATCAAGGACAAGGTTTATCTCTAAGTGATTTAATTAGTGAAGGTAACTTAGGCTTAGTTAAAGCTGCCACTAGATTCGACCATACAAGAGGTTTTAGATTTATATCCTACGCTGTATGGTGGGTAAAACAATCTATCATACAAAGTCTTAATGATAATTCTAGAACGATAAGATTACCATCTAATGTAATCACTAAAATTTCTAACATGAAAAAAGAGTTAGGGAAAATGC
>Ga0233415_10000719_pt1 | contig 15238 bp, 3 predicted proteins | sample Na_anoxic_12_MG_FD_188631 | JGI IMG/M metagenome (GOLD analysis project Ga0233415, IMG submission 188631) | Seawater microbial communities from Saanich Inlet, British Columbia, Canada - Na_anoxic_12_MG | ecosystem: Environmental > Aquatic > Marine > Inlet | place: Canada: British Columbia... | reverse complement strand
TAAGATTGCTTAACTTTTCATGATTTAATTTGAGAGCTTGCAGTCTTTCAAGAATATTTGTTAAAGTTTCTTTGGATAAGTATTTTAAAGTATCGGAATAAACGAATTGTAAGGTGTCATCATCGTCCTCATTAACAAAAGATTTAACAGTTCTATCTAAGATATACTCCTTAGCCCTCTGTGTTACCTTATCTGCTTGTTTTAAACTATCAATGTACTCTTGTAATTCTCTTTGTCTTTGCTCACTTTCTCTAAACGATTTAAAAGCATTGTTTCTTCTTAAACCTTTTACAGCATCTGCTTGGGTTATATAGGCCCAAAGTAGAATAGATGTAGCTGGGGTTAAATAAGCCTCTATTGCAGTTCTTTGCGAGTCTGTTAAAGGTGTATCTGCCAACAAATCATCAACGTAATTATAAGGATTTCCTTGTTCTACTGATGCTCTATAAATGTCATAAAGTAATCCTATAACAACTTGTGCATCTACCCCTAAAGTTTGTAGGAAAAAAGCAAAACCTTCTAACATACCTGACTTACTTCTATTAAAGTCAGCTTTAGCAGTTCTATTGTCTCTTCTACGTACCAACGTGTTTATTTTGTCAGCATGTCTAAGTAAAAATACTTTTTCTTTAAAGCCAACCGTACCATCTTTAGTGGCATCGTAAACCTCTAAAAGTAATTTATTAGAAGGATTATTCATTTCTTTCTGTGTGAAACTTCTTCCTTTTTTATAAGTACGTTTTCCGTTTTTAATGGTGTATGCTGCTTTCACATCGCCTGTCTGTTGAACTACTTCAGTAGCACCATCTTGTCTATTTGTAACAGTAATACTAGTATTATCATCTAATTGATATGTTACTCCTTTTTGCCCAGAAGTTTCTACCCATTTTTTCTTCTCTGGCTTAGTCCCATTTTCAGGGAAAGCATTTGGGTCCTCTTCTACCACTTCTTCCTCCAACATTTCTTCCCCAGAAGTTATCATCTCTGGTCCTACTGGTATAGGATTACCTTCAGCATCTGTATAAGATTCTGTAGGTGTAAATACACCTTGTCTGCTTAAATCCGCACTAGTTTCTTGTGCTGATTCACCATTAACTTTTTTCTGTCTCCAATCCGTAAAAGAATCCTTATTGTTACCTATTTTAGGTACGTTAGGGTTAGTTACAGATGCTATATAATCCCTTAACTGTTGCAATTCAGGAAGCTTTAAAACATAACCTCTCCTAGTAAGTTCTGCTATTACTTCAGGAATAGTCATATTCCCTTTTGCCACCTGTTCAATATAAAGGTTTACTAATTGGTCTAAAATATTCAGCTCTTTATCAGTAAGATTTCTATTATTTTGACCTTTGCCTTGATATAATTTGAATCCCGCAAAACCTGTATCATTAGTCTTCCCTGAACCAACCATATCAAAGTCTTCAGGTTTGAATTCAACATCACTATCTTGTTGCGTTGTTTCCGCGGCTCCCCCAATCATTTCTTCTTGAGTGGCTTGTTTAGGTATAACCCTTTCAATCTCACTAAGTTTATATGATGCAGATTCTAATCTTAATTTTTCTTCTTGTGCTAATAAATCATAATAAGCTTCATCGGAAGGCTCTTGGTCAGCTGCCTCTTGTTCCTCTACTATTTCATTTATTTCCTCTTCAGTTAAACCGTCATAAGGGTCTAATTCTTTCTCAATAAATTCAGATTGTGTTCGTGCCTCTAAAGCTTTTTGATACTCTGAGGTCATTTGATAAAGCCTATTTACAGTAGATTTTTTAGACCCAAGAGCCGCAAGCTCATTTAACAACATATTTTCAAAATCAATTGAATCCATTTGTTCTTGTAGACCCTCTGGCATTGCTTCATACCAACCCTCAGCAGTGTTAATCATGCCTTTTCTTGATGCCGTTATCAAAACTGTTAAAGCAGGGTTATCCTTTTGAGTGTAACCTAATTTATCTTTTAAATATTTAGCACTCAAGCCGTTGCCTTCAACTATCATTCTAAGAATAAAATCTAAAGGAGAAGATGCTTCCCCCTCTGTTACTAGTTTTATTCTTCTTTTGTATTCTTTATTACTTATACCCTCTGTTAAATCTAAAGTATCGTCTTCCTGTTGCCTTTGTTTCTTTGTTTTAAGAGGAGGTGCCGTTCTTTCCTCTGCCTCAATGTTAGGAACCACTTTACCAGAAACTGTACCATTTTCATCTACCTTAGCATCGTATAAGGTTACTTGTGAGCCATTGTTATGCTCAAAGGTAAACTCGCCGTCATTAGCATCAATCTCATTTTGAATATCAGTGTCTAAGTCCTCAAATCTATTGGTTTGCTCTGCTCCGTAAAGTTTACTAAGGTCTAAGATAGCCCTTTTACTTATGATTGGTGTTTTAGGGTCGAGTACAGTCTGTAATCTATCTAAAATATCCTCTTCATTTAGGTTTTCTTGTGTCAAAGGTTTTCCGCCCTCTAAAGTAACTGCTACTGTGTGTACTAAACCGTCTTTAGAAGATACTCTCATGTAAGCTTGACCTTTTTTAAAGTTTCCTCGGTCTAGTTTACTAGTTACATCATTGCCATTTTTATCAACAACTTTATTTACTTCTTCTGCTACAAATACTTCTACCTTATGTCCATAAGATTTTGCTGCATCCATAAACTCATTTACTGATGTAGCCTGTGCTTCTCCATTTCCATCAATGTTGTAGCCTCTTCCAGTATTATGTTGCTTAAACATTACAAAGCCTAAAGAACCCCCCAAAGAAGTTGTATTAAGTTTTATTTGTAATACATCTCTAAACTGCTCAATAGCTTCCTGTTGCTTAGGGTTGTCAAATAAGAAATCACTTCTTCTTAGTATTCCTATAAGTAATCCATCTGTTCTAACCTCTATTGCTAAATTAGCGTAGTATTCATCCTCGCTAATCTTACCTGATTTTTTGTCGGCTTTTAGCGTCTGATTGTACTCATTATTTGCAACTCTTAATTCTACACTATCACCTTTTTTAAGTCGGTTAAGTGCTACCTTGTTTTCGCGTTTATTAAACTCTGCATTGTATGGTGATAAAAGATTTACGCCATCAATATCTTCAACAATTTGGAAACCTTGTCTTTGGGTTACTTTTACTTTTAAACCTAAATCATTTTCTACGGCGAAACCTACCTCTACATCTGGTTTTACAAATATAAAGACTCTTCCTGTGTTCTCGTCAACAATGACTTGTGTGTAAACCGCTTCTTTGTTGTATTGCTCGGCAGTTCTATTGCCTAAAATTGCATTAGGGTCAGATAAACTTATTGATACTAAATTATAATCTTCACCTACATTTGTATCATCTATAATAGCGTCATACTCTGTTCTCTTTTGAGATACATATGGTGACACATCTTCTTCTGAGTCCAACTTTAACCATTTACCCAAAATGTCATTAGCCGTATCTGCTTTCCAAAACTTTGATACTACATAATCAAAAAAGTGGGCTACTATCGCAGAAGGTGACCCAATAAAAAAGCCTTTTTTCTCTTTATTTGCCTCACGTAAGGCATCCTCTGTTGTCTTTAATGGGGGTCTTAAATCAGCTTCATTGTCTTGGGTTGCTTTAGTTTTATTGTAGATACCTTCATTTTTTCTTTTAAAGTTTTCTTTTACAGCCTCACTTAAAGTATCTGTACTAAAAGCAGCTTTATCAGCCTCTGGTAAACTTTCAATAACGCTGTCTAAGGCTTCTTTTAAAGTGTCAAATTCGGCTTCCCCTATCTTATACTTTTGATTTGCTGGGTCAAATGTTATTTTATCTTTATTGTTTTCTAAGATTTGATTTGCTGCTGCGCCTCCCTCAGTACTATCTATTTCTTTTTCTAAATCTTTATTACTTAAAGACTCTATACGGCTTTTTTCTTCTTCCTTACGTTCTACTTGTCTTTCTGGTGTCCTTTCTGTAGGGTCTATCTGAAGCATACTCTTAGACTTAAGTGCTACACCCATCCAGGATTGAGCAAACTTATCAAAGTACTCTTCGTTGTCTAATGAATTTACTGTATGTCGAAGTAAAGCAGCTTCATCTTCTAAAGTAATAATGTCAAGTATTTTTTTCTCTAACTCGGCATCAATGTTATAACTTTTTCCGTAAAGTGTTTTTACAACTTCTTTTACTATCCCTAATTCGCTTCTATTTAATTTGTAATTTCCTTTTTTATCAAAAGAAAGTTGCTGTATTTTTTCTAAAGCTTTTAAGTCCCTATTCATTTGCTCTTTCTGAGCTTCTGTGTAAGCTATTTCAGACTCTTGTGCGCTTAAAATATCAGCTTTTAGTTGATTAATTTTGTCATTAATATTTTGTGGGTCAATAAGTGCTTCAAGCACCAATTGGTTAAAGTCACTTTGCTCCGATATTTCTTGTCTTAAAGCATTTGCCCTATTGGTAGAATCGTACCCAAAAAATTTAAGGTTTGTGTATAATTGTTTAGCTTTTTCGTAAGCTACATATTTTGCTTTATCCTTTACTCCGTCATAAGGATTTCCTATTTTTTTATCTATGGAGGTAAAAAATTCATCGTAGGCTTTTCCATCACGTTTTAAAGTGTCTTTGACCTCTTGAACGGTTCTGTTACCCATCTGTGCTTTGAATGTTTCAGGGTCACTTTCCTTAACCTCCTCCATCAAATCCCCCATCTGGTCTACCGTTTCATCAAGCATGCCATACTTCATCATGGTATAAAAGAACTCGGCTTTACCCTCTTCTTCAAAGTCTTTTGCCTTTTTTACGTCACCTTTGTTAGCTGCTTCTACACTTTGGTAACCAGTCAAAAAGTTTACTAAACCATTGCTTATGTTTCGGTTCGTGTGGGGGTTAACTGCTTCTGCTGCTTTTTGTTGTTGGTCTAAAGGAAGCTTGTCTATAGCCCTTTGAATATCGATTTTTGCCTGTTGCAGGCGTTCTTCTTGTGCTTTTGTTTCACCAGTTATTCTATCCTTAGCTGCCCCTGCAGCAGTAATAGGTACCCCTGTTAAAAACCCTGCCCAAAACTCATCCCAACCTTCTCTTGACTTTAATGAGTCTTTAAGTTCATCCACCGCTACTCCACCAAAAGTCATAAAAGTATCGTAAGCAGGGTTTTCCATTTGCTCTACGTACCTTTTTGCACTTTTACTAGCAATTCCTTGAGAAATTTCCTCAATACCTTCCCAAGTAGAATTTTTTGCAAGCCCTAAGGCTTTCTTACCATAAAATTTAACTAAACCTAACTTACCCGACTCCATAGCTAACTCCTTAGTTGTCATTGTTGTAAGTGAGCCATCTTTAATAACAGGTTTAATTAGGTCTGTTATGGGGTTTTTAACTCTTGTCTTTGAAACTCCTCGGTAAAAAAACTTTCCTAAAGTAAGTGCATTAGTTATAGACAAAATACCTATATTGGAATTTAGTGTTAGGTTACCTATTTTTCTAGCACTTTCTTCTATATCTAATATGTCAGCTTCTGTAGGGTCAATTCCTTTATCTTCATATTCTTTTAGTCTTTCTTCCTTATACTCCATAGCAGACATTGCTGCCTCCATACCACCCTCTGCTATTGTTGTTCTAAATTGTTGTAAACCTGATATGCCATAGTTAAATCCTTTTTCAAGCATCTGCCCTTGCTTTATAAGATTTCTACCCTGAGCAACAGTACCATAGCCCTTTAACGCTGTTTTGGCTACATCCTCCACTTTACCTATGTTTTTAGAAAATCCTATTGCTTTAAAAGCTTTTTGTAGATTTAAAGGTACCTTAGCCCATCCTGCTGCTCCACCCATATAAGATGTGGCAGCACCCAAAGCAGCTGTTTCAGCAGCTAAATAAGCAATGGTGCCGACCGTAAAACCCAATTGTTGTCCTAATGAAGCATAAGAATTTGCTGCTCTACCTGAAAACGGTACATATTGTTTTAAAGATAGCCAAGAATTTTCTAATGCTGTATCCCCTTTAAGGTCACGCATTTGTTGCTGTTCTCTTGTTTCATAGATAGGGTTTAAATATGACATTGCTGTCATTTTTTGGGCAAGACCCTCTGCGGCAGGATTATCAAATAACTCAGTCCATCTCCCCTCTTTAGCAGCATCAAACATTACTTTGTTGTTAGCAAATTGATTGGCGAAAGAACTGGCTGCTAAAGATAGCATACCTATACCCCCTGCTTTCATCTTACCTAAAAATGATTGCTGTTGTGCATAATAATCCTCATTATCTCTCCACGTAGCATACTCAGGATACTTTGTTACATACCCTATCTGATTACCTGCGTATTTGTAAACATCATTATAGTCTACTATATCTATTAAATCGTAAACTTTTTCGTCAGGAATAGGTGTCTTTTTTACATTTTCCGCAGACTTGTAAAGTGCGCTAGTATCAAAATTAGTAATATCCATTTATTATTATTGTTGGTATTTTTCTAAAATTTTTCTGAGCTCTTGCTCAATAACATACATGTAGTCTTCCACCCCATTTTTATATTTTAGTGGGTCTGGAAAACTTAAAACAGATATATTTTTTTTACCTATTGATTCTCCGTTGGGGCTATATACATCTACCTGTGGATAATATTTTAAACCCCCCATACCGTCACCAGATATAATTTTGTTGATATTTGTATAGAAACCCTGACTCAGGGTAATATTATAATTATTTTTATCCATTCTAACTAAAGGAACCCCATCATTCAATTTTAAGTCTTTTGAATCTTGGCTTTTTTCTAAATTTGCGTTAACTTTCATTTCTGCAGATTTAAAATTATTTTGAATCATTCTTTTTGCAACGGGGTCACTCAACTTATTGGTATTAACAAGATACTTCTCCCCGTTTACGTTAATAAAAACAGATTCTTGCATATAATTATAGGTCAAACTAAAGGCTTGTGGAGTTGTTACCTCTTTATCTCCTTCTTTAGTTTCTACATAAGTTTTTATATTCTCTATTACAGCAGAAGCAGTACTAAATCTATTTTTAGTATCATCCCCTGCAGTTGAAGCATTAATAAAATCAACAATCATTCCAGGTTCATCCCCTGACCCTCTAAAATCAACCTCTGTACCTTGCACTAAGTCGCCATAGAGGTTTGTGTAATCTTTAGCTATATTTTCTGTGACCTGAACATTTGTTTGTGCTACTGCTGCTCTAGCTAATTCTTCTACACTACGTACTTTAGGGGCGTTTTTATCTATTGTTATTACCTCTGTTTCATCAAATTTTTCTATTTTAGCAAGTATTAGATTATCTTGTTTATCTTTTAAAGGATTACCTACTTCGTCTGTCAAAACCTCATATTTATATTGTTTTCCCAATATTCCTTCCCCTCTTGCAATACCAAAATCAATAGACTTATGATATATCTTATTAGAACTCTCACCTAAAAGCCCCGAAAAAATATTAAAATTAGCCATCGCACTACCTTTACCAAGTAAATCGCCTGTAACAGTTCTTTTTTTAGGTAATTCTTTATTAAAATTATCAAGTATTTCCTCAGATTTATCATTTTCTGCTTCAGTTGTATACTTTTTAATTATATCATCCGTACCTTTATAAACATTGTAAAGGTCTGTTTTATAATCGGACAATGCTGCTAGAGCTGATACCACATCCGCACCCGTTCTAAACTTAGGTTTTAAATACTTCCCAGTTAAAAAACCTGACCCTTCAGAATAAAGCTTATCTAATAATCCCAAGTGCAGTTCACCTGTTTTTGGGTTAATAAATTGCCCATGTTTAGATGGCTCTATATGTTCTTTAACCCAATTTGTAGTTAATTTTTCAAGATTATAAAGGTTCATATCCCTTACTTGAAAAGCCTGTGATGTAATAGCATTATTTGATTCCTCTTCGTCGCCTGTAATATCGCCAGGTGTTTGCGCATAGAGGTTACCCCTTAGCATATTATCTGCACTTGCATAAGCCATATTCGCCGCCTTGTTACTAGACACTCCGTTTAACTCATAAGAAAGTGTCAAATCTTCTATAATCTTATCCTCGTAAACCTTTTGCAGTGCAGGGTTATCTGAGGACTCATGCCATTTTTCAACTAATTTAAGTGAATTATTGGTAGCCTTTGCAGAAAGCTTTTTTCTATCTAAAGCCAGTCTTTGATTAAATCTCCGCTGTTCTTGTGAATCTTTCCAGCGAGCCATTTGTTCAGGGGAAGTGATAAAATCTTTGTCTTTAACCTTATTATACTGATAAGTATTAGCCATGCCTTGCATAAAATCATTAACGTATAACTGTGTTTGTATAGAAGGTCTTTGTTTTATTATTTCATCATCCGTTTGGTTCACAAATTTACCCAATCCGTCTTTTTTTTGTTTTAAATAATTTATACTTTCCTCTATTTCTTCCGCCCTCTTGTCATCTCCTGTTATTGCCAATTCAATATTTAGTTCGTCAATAGCCTCATCATATTTAGAAATATTACCATCATACATAGCTCGGTAATCTTGAGCAAATTGCTCGTCAGAAACATATCTATAATTGCCCCATGAATTTATTTTCATCTGTTGTGCTACTTGACTGTCCCCCAACAACTGTGTTTCTAAAGCTTGAATAATGCTGGTGTCTGTCAGTTTTTCACCGTTTACTTTAAAAAACTCAAAAGAACCTGTTTGAGATAGCGTTACATACGATTCTGGCTCGATTTCTTTTATAATTTCATTTGCTCTATCTATGACATTTGTATATTGAATAGCTTGTCCTGCACCCTTACCTGTATATGGGTTGGAGTAACTCATTAGTTTTGTTCCAACCGTTTCGTCATTTAAGTAATCATTCACGTTTAACATTGAATAATCGTAGTTTACTTGGTTGTACAATTCAGGATTTTTTTCTTTTAATTTTTCCCAATCTTGTTGTAGATTTCTAATTTGTTTTGTACTAACATAACCATTAACAACTTTATCATCCGCAGCTTGACCTACGTAAGATTTTATTCTACTCGCACCTGTTAAACTTAAATCACCTACCCCACCCGCTTTTCTTACCTCGTCATAAACCGTTTTTAGGTTATTCTCAAAATATTTAGCATCTTCCTCTTTAGCCAAATCAAGGTCAGCTAAATTACTAGCAAATGCCTCAAATTTTGCATACTCTGTATCAAACCTTTGTTGTCTAGCAGCCAAAGCAAACATAATAGGCTCATAAGCAATCTGAGTTTGAGCTTTTTGCTCAGGTCGTATCTTTGTTAAATAACTTGCCATCTATTTCTTTTTCTTTTTAACCGTTATTTTCTTTTTCTTTGTCTTCTTTTTAAAGCCTAAGAGTGGCCCACCATCTTGTATAGATTCAGGTTTACCCGTACCATATAATTCGTATTTCGTGATTTTTTCTACATCAGCAGTTGCCCGATTTGATGGTACGTAAGGTAGCTGCCCTCTATCAACATAAGCAACATCAAAGCCTCTTGAAAAAGGATTGTAATCAAAGTTGTAGTTAGGGAATGCAGCCTGCGTTGCCGCCCAAGTTTGAGAATCTATTAGTCTTTGTCTATCAAAATCTTTTTGCTCTCTTCTTGCCAGATTTATTTCAGCAAGAGTGTTATCTTCTGCTAGTATAGCTCTTTGGTTATACGTATCCATCAAGTTTATATTAGCTTGATTTTGTGCTATACGACCCTGAGCATTAGCAGCCTCTACTCTAGCAGCTTCTTGTGCGTTAAATTGTTGTGAGTCCATAATAGCTTTGTTATTTACATCAGCTATTGTCGCTGCACTTGAACCAGTCGTTCCTACGTTTTGTGAAATTAAGTTACCATACAAAGCACTATTTTTTGCGTTTTCACGTAGGGTTTGTTCAGGTGAAATCTTAACAGGAGATATTTCTTCACGGTCTACTTGGTACTGTGGCGGTATTCTTACACCACTTCTAAGGTCAGGTCTATAACCTATAAAAGGTGCTTGAGTTCCTGAAACCCTACTAGCCCCCCCTTCATAAGGGTTTACTTCAAATTCTGGCTGCTCTTCAGGTCTTTCTCTAGGTACTTCTCGTCTTTCTATAGGAGTGCTTACAAAAGGTACTACATAAGCCCCTTCTGTTCCCAATGCAAAAGTATCCGAATCACCTAACTGAAACTGTTTGTTTTCCTCTTTCCACTTATCAAGTTCTTCTTGGGTATTAAACTCTACCTTACGTACCTCTGGTGCTCGGTAGTACCACTCTTTATCTTGAAAACTTGCTGTAGACAGCTCATCACGTTGTTCATCTGTTAGCTTTTCAGATATAGTTGCATTAATTTCGTTTTTTACATCCTCTGATACTTTATCTGAAGCAAGCCCTATAATCGCTTTGCCATTCTTAAATAAGGTAGGGTAATCATTAGGATTAATTATTTTATTATCTGCCGCCCACTGTAAGCCTGTTCTTGTCATCGGTGCGCTTACCCCATAATGAATAGCCACTTCTGGGTATTGTTCTGCAACTTTATCTTGCATTTGTCCTGCAAACTTATTTAAAGTGGATACGTCCCCTTTTTCTATTTGTTCATCTGTAATATCTACCCCATACACATCACGAAAATATTTAAACCTTTCACGCATTGCAGGTAAATCACCGTATCCATAAGACTGTAAGCCACCAAAGGAATTTGTAAAGTCATCAATAGCCTCCAATCCTTTTAGTTTACCTACATTTTGAGATGTACTATTACCTGTAGAAACTGTATTTATTGGTTTACTTTTAGGTGTGTACTTACTCAATTCGGTATAAAAATTATTAAAAGATTTGTTTTCAGTACCACTGAGTTTTGCTAGCAGCTCCTTATCTGATAAACCACCAGCTACACCCCTAGAGCCAGCATCTGCTAATAGTTCATTTATATTAGGTAAAGACCTTAATTTATCAGCTAAATTCTTGTCAAAAGCCTGCCCGTACTCATATTTTTTTAAAAAATCTATTTCGTCTTGAGTAAATGTAATTCTCCCATTTGCATCCTGATACATAGGTAGTTTACCACCATCTTGTTTTTCAGATTTGGATGTATTTTTTCTCCACTGCTCTGCATCTGGATAATCTTTCTCCCTAGGTCTAGCCTTTCTTTCTCTAGAACCTGCTTCCATTCTTTCTCTTTTAGCACGAATATTATACCAAAGTCCTTTTCCACCCCCTTCTCGCATCATTTGTTGCGTTTGACCTTGCAATTGTGTCATTACTGACTGAATTAATTGCTGTGCCTCCTGCTCAGGTACACCATTTTCTACAAGCTGTTGAAATACCTCTTGAGGTTCCGCGCCTTGTTGTAACATAACCGCTACATCCTGTGATATTTGTTCGTAAGGGTTTTGAGTTGCTTGCATGGGCTGCATACCCTGCATACCCCCTTCTTGCATCATAGGCTCTTGCTCCTGTGGTTGACCCTGCAATTGAGACATTACAGTTTGGATAAGTTGTTGAGCTTCTTGCTCAGGTATTCCTATTTCTACCAATTGCTGAAATACTTCTTGAGGATTCGTACCCTGCTGTAACATAGTAACTACTCCTTGAACTATCTTCTGCATTTGGTCTTGTTCGCCTTGCTGTTGTTGCATAGCTGCTTGTTCTTCTGGTGACATACCTCCTTCCTGCTTTTTGCTGTTATACATACTGTATGCTATAGCTGTTGCTTGGGGTTGTTGGTAACCCTCATTCATTAATACGCCTATCTTATTAGAAATCCAATCGCTCTCACCATCTTGATACATAGGCATTTGTTCTGCACTTTGCATAACATTATCTTCAATAGGAGGCTTAATTCCTTCGTACTGACCTGTTTGCTTGGCTTGCTCTTGTAGCATGTAAACTTGTTTAGCTACATTTAGAATTTCTTGTTTATAGGGTTGTAGTTTCCCATTAAGTTCATTTATTTCATTAGAAATATACTCAAGGTTACGATTGTTTGTTTCTTGTACTTTAAGGTCTTTGCTTTCTACTAAATACTTTTCAGCTTTGGTTGTTAACTCAGCAATCTTTTCATTAATTTTATTAACCTCTTTTTGTACAGGGTGTTTAGCAACAATTTGAGCGTAAGTTTTAGCATTTGGTGCGCCAAAACTTTTAGCAGTTTTTTTGTCTACTTTACCATTATTTGATATTACTACCTCGGATTGTTTCATTTGGGTAGGTACACCGCTATATTCTATTCCTTTATATTCAGAAGTTTCTTGATGCTCTTGCCCTCTTACGTATTTAACGTCTCCTGTTTCAGTGTCGATAACAAACTCCCCATCCTCTAGCTCAACATTGTTGTTTGGATTAGTTGGCTGGGGGGTTATTTCATTGCTAATTGCTTGAAAGTAAGGGTCTACATTTCCTTGTGCGTAAGGGTTTTCACCACCTTCTTGGTACATCATGTAAGGGTATCCTCCCTCTTGGGCGTATCTTCCCATAATGTTAGTTCTCGAGTATCGGTCGTTATATTGGTCTTTCGGACCTGTATAGTTATCAACCTGTCCCTCCCTGTTGTTTTTCTCTCTTTCTTGTTCTGACAAATAAAAAGACTTTTGTTCCGCTGCACCTGCTAAAGCATCTTTTACTCCACTAAGAATTCCTCCGAATGCAGACAATCCACTGCCTATACTTGCTAATTTTCCATAGCCTTTTTTTGCATCAATATCGCCTTTTTTAATACCTTTTGCAATTGCCCCTAAAGAACCTGCATTGTGAAAATATTCTCCTGTGGTAGGGCTTCCTACTCCCCCAAAGCCCCCATAAAACCCTTGAATTGCAGTACTCTTTTTATTGTTAGGGGTGTCATATCCTTCGGGGGTTACATTTGATGGAGACCCATAATTAGGTACAGCCCTTCTTATATCGGGAAAAGTTGTCTCAGACCTATAATTAGGTACAGCCCTTCTTATATCGGGAAAAGTTGTCTCAGACCTATAATTAGGTACAGCCCTTCTTATATCGGGTAAAGTTGTATCAGAACTATAATTAGGTGCAGCCCATTTCAGTTGGCGTTCAAACAATGTATTGGGTAAAGCTGTCTCAAAACTTACTCTTGATTTCTCGCTTAAAGGGTCGTAAATTACATCATCGTAGATAGGCTCACCCTCCCCAATTGGTTCATTATCTTGATACCTGGGTAATAAGCTATTAATTCTATAAATATTTAGTTTCTTTTTATTGTACATTATAGGCAGTTTAATACGCAAAAATAAGAAGAAAAGATTAGTTATGCAAAAAGGTTACAACTTAACAAATATAAAAAACTTTCTGTATTACATAAATTTTACTACTTAAAGGCATATATCAATAATTTACTCGACAACCTATTATCTTGGATAAATTTGTCAAGTAAATCTAACTTATAGTTTGATAAAGCAAAGCATCCTAAACTTTCGGTTATATATCCACTGTTTTCTTTAATACTGTTCAAAGAATGTAATACTACAACCCTCTTCCTTAAATTGCTATTTGTTTCTGATAAACCCTTTAACCAGTATTTATAATGATTGCCCCAATTACTATATGCTTTTTCTTGTATCAAGGCAAACCCTAGGCTACTACAATTACTCTCAGGTATATTGCTAAAACCCCTTGGTTTACCATTACGTGACCCACACCCTGCCCCATGGGCTAATTGAGATTGGTAAGTGCCCATTATAGTTTTTGACGGAATGTGTACCAAAAAAAATCTGTCCAAAGATGAGCTCCTATCAAAATCTACTAAAATACAATAATCTTTACTGTAATTTTTACCAGTACTGAAATCAATTATTTCTTGTATTTCTTTTAGATAATCTTTTCCTTTGACTACTATTTTTTTGCTTCTTGGAATTTCATTATGGGTGCAACTTGCTATAAAGCCAAATAAAATTACTATTAATATCTTTTTCATGATGTAAAGATAATAACTTATTTTTAAAAATCCAAATTTTTACTTATTTTTTTTATAAAAATTAATGGGTATAAGCGTAATTATAGTCTAAATTATTTAGACACAGGGGATTCTTTTAATTTATTATAATAATTTTCTACCATTTTAGCATAACCACTTCCGCCTTGTGCATCCCCTGATTCAAGAGTATACGGAGATTGCCAATAATAGGCCATTTTCATAGGAAATGATAAATCTGAATTGCCTTTGGTTGTTTTTCTTATATAATATCCTTTATCGTCCTTACCTGCAATATAACCTTTATAACCTTTTTCATTAAATTCATCTACGCCTACTTTTGCATTTGGTACATTTCTAGTGATACCGTATTCCTCTAAATACACATTATCTACACCTCTTGCTAAACCTTGTATGTCATCTGAATTTCTATAGTATCTATATTGTTCGGTTTCTTTAGGGGCTCCTTTTTTCAAAGCTTCATCTGCTCTGAGTTTAAATTTATTTAATAGCACCATTGTTGCAATGGCCGATTTTTCAGGATTTCTTAAATCGCCAACATCCTTTATTCCAAACTCTTTTAATATTTTTTTAATTTCAGGTTCTTCAAGATTTTCTTTGTTAATTTGAGTCATACCTTTAGAAGACCCAAACGCTGTCAAATCAACTAACCCTCCTATACTTGCGCTTCCACCTTTTGTTTCTGCAAACGCTAGAGCTGTTGCTAAGTTAGCTAAATCATCATAATCCTGGTTATTAGATATATTAAGATAACTTAGTAATTGTTTCTTATTTTCACTTAAAGAATTTGTAAACCTTTCAGTACGATTTTCATTATAATTTTCGTACTCATCTGAGCCAGCCTCTTGCAGACTATTTTCTAAATTTTTATAATTTATTTTAAGATTTTCAAGTTTTTCATTTCCTTTAAGTAGACCTTTGTTATATAAATTATTGTAAGTATTTTGTAAGTACTCTTTAGGCGTAACTATATTTGCTACTTCACCATATATATCTGTTTTTACAGGTTCTAGTTTGCCTGATGAATACACAACTGGCCAACCGTTTTCTTTATATCCAACTATCACCGCTGTGTGTGAACCTAAAGCTAGCCCTTGCTGTGGATTATAATAAGGCTTTTCAAATTCTCTGCCTTCGACTTTATTATATCCATAATTTATAATTGTACCTACAGGTAATTGATACATTAATTTATTAAAAGCATCCCCCCCAAGCATATCTTCACCCTCTTTTCTTGTATACCATACTTTACCTCCCTTATCTTTGACCACACCAGGAAAATCCCAAGCATCAACCGATGCGCCATAATTAGACATATTAGGATTATTTTCACCCGATGTTACATCATTTTTTTCTTTCCAAGTAGTTAAACCCGTCTGCCCCATTAAAGGAAATAAAT
>Ga0233415_10000718_pt1 | contig 15242 bp, 13 predicted proteins | sample Na_anoxic_12_MG_FD_188631 | JGI IMG/M metagenome (GOLD analysis project Ga0233415, IMG submission 188631) | Seawater microbial communities from Saanich Inlet, British Columbia, Canada - Na_anoxic_12_MG | ecosystem: Environmental > Aquatic > Marine > Inlet | place: Canada: British Columbia... | reverse complement strand
CCCGCAGGGGGCCCCCCTGGGGGGGGGGGGGGGGGGGGGGGGGGGGGGGGGCGTGTAGCCGTTCCCGTTCCCGTTTTTCTTCCCGTTGCCGGCGGGGCTCCCGGGGGCGGCGGGGTGGGTGTGGCGCCACCAGAAGAAGGTACAGACCAGGAGGATGACTACGGCGGGGATGACCCCCCCACGATCAGGCCCGTGTGGATCTTCCGGCTTCGGGGCGGCCGCCCCCACGGGGGGGGCAGCGGGGGGGGCGGCGGGGGGGGCGGTTTCCATGACCGTTGGGCGGCCGGCGGCGGGTCGGAGTTCAAATCTCTTGGGATTTGAACGAAATCCCCCGCTTCTGGCGGATTCGAGTGTATTGCTCGCGCAGAAAAAAGGTCGGCCTGGCGGGCATCTCCCGGGGATCAGCTTCCTCCCCCAGGAGGGGGCCCGATGTTCGTCCGGAGGTAGTCTGTCATCTGATCCCAGAGTGTGACGTCCGAGGGCTGGCCGTCCGGCGTCTATCCTGCCCTGCGCCGCCACGTCGGCGCCCGCTGACGCCGACGCCGCGTTGGGGTTGGAGGAGGGGTAGCAGGCCCGGTAGTAGTCGGCGCAATCTCCAGCTGTGCCCTTTGTCGGACGAACTCGACACCGCCCCCATCGAGGCACAGAAGAGGTTCTGCCAGTAGCACGTCGGGGCGTTGGCGAAATCCTTAGCACAGTCGAGGGCCGTCCCCTGGGGGACGGGGATGCCACACTTCCCCATCCCCCCGGGGGGGGGCAGACAGATAGAACCCTGCGCGCAGACCTTCTTGGGCGATAGCGACGATCCGCAAGCCCCTCCCGGCTAGACAGGGGCGGGGGAGGGGGGGGCGGGGGCTTGTACCCGCGCCCGGGGCTCCCGTTCCCGTGCCCGTTCCCGTTTTTCTTCCCGTTGCCGGGGCTCCCGGGGGCGGCGGGGAGGGTGTGGCGCCACCAGAAGAAGATACCGACCAGGAGGAGGAGGATGACCACGGCGAGGATGACCCCCCCCACGATCAGGCCCGTGTGGCTCTTCCGGCTTCGGGGCGGCCGCCCCCAGCGGAGGGGGGGCGGCGGGGGGCGCGGCGGGGGGGGCGTCCATCGGGCGCGAGAGCTTGGCGCCGGGGGGGGGTATACCTCTGAGAGAAAATAGGGCATCCTTTCCGCACGTTCTTCCCCTGAGAAATAGCACAGCGCGGCGCGGTGCGGCCGCGGGTACGCGCTGCGAGAGAGATGGCGGCCAAAAACAAGCTCCTCCTCGGGCTGGGCCTGGCGGCTCTCGCCTTGCTGCTGATCCTCATCGTCGTGGGGGTTTTTATCTGGAAACCCTGGGAGAACGGCGGGGACAAAAACGGGAACGCGAACAAGCCCCACGGGCTCGTGCCGGGGGCCGACTGCGCGCTCCAGCCCCCCTCCTGGCAGGGGTTCAACCTGATGCCGGGGGGCTACACGGTGCCCTGCCTGGAGGCGCTGGTGAAGCGCTTGGGCCACCTGAGCCTCCGCAACAACCTCAGCTCCTACATCAACCCCGCCAGCGCCGACTACTGGGAATCGGATCTGCGGGGCTTCCTTGACGCCAACTCGACGAACGTCAGCCTGTACACGTGCCTGGAGTGGGCGGACGAGAGCGACCTCGCCGCCCTCAGCCAGGGGCGCATGCCGTACCTCACTCACGTCCAGATCAACGGAGGGATCTGGCAGGGAACCCCCCTCTCCGACAACCCCACCGAGGACGACCTCGTGAAGCTGCAGGGGTTCAACCTGGCCGCCTACGCCTCCTGGCTCACCAAGGTGAACAACGCCCTCGACCCCCGGGTGACGATGGTCATCCCCTTCAAGCAGTACTCGACCCAGATGCCGGGGGGGGCAGCGACATGGGGCAGATCCTGACGCACTGCGCGGCCCTCCAGTCCTCGGGCACGAAGAGGCGCCCTTTCGGGGTCGAGACGACCATCTACCCTTTCTGGGGCGCGCAGACAGGAGCGGCCCCCGACGCCGGGGCGCTGAAGGCGGCCCTCGACGCCTTCTCGGGGGTCGCGGACGCGTGCAAGACCCATTTCTCCTTCCCCGGGCGGCTGGACCCCCTCATCGCCGAGAGCGGCTGGCCAGTGTCGTGCGTGGGCGCAAAAGCGGGCGGCCACGGGCCAACCGTCGCGAGCCTGGCGAACGCGAAAGCCTACTGGGCCCTGATGACGAAGTACGTCCCCAGAAACCCCAATTTCCGGCTCTACTATTGGCAAATGTCGGACGTGGACAACGGAGATGGCTGTGGCAACACATGGGGCGTCGTGGACCGCGCGAACTGTTGTTTCATCTGATGGCCCCGGGCGGCGGCTCGAACGGCCAGCGAAGCGGCGCGCCGCTGCGAGTTTTTTCCGCCGCGAGACATATACCCCCTTGGCGTTGGGCACTGCAGCCTGGCGGAGCGCACTCCTGTTGCCATGGTGGACATCGGCACGCCGGCCCCCATTAATCTACCCCCAGCAGACGCCGCCCCCGCGTTCGCGCCGGACATGGCGGCTGCCAACCCGGCGACGGGGGCGGCGACCACCCACGCCGACATCCCCGGCCGCGCCGAGCTCAAGACGAACTGCCTCTCCAGGCTCCCGCAGGGGCTCCTCCTCGCTCTCGTCATCCTCGTCTCCCTCGTCGTCATCCTGGTCGTGTCCCAGCTGTGCGGGCCCCGCCGCGAAGGGTTCTCCGGCCTGTGCGGGGGGAAGGGGCGCCTCCCCCTCTCGGCCGAGGGGCGCGACCACTACCACCCAGGGCCCTACCACCCGGTCGTGGAAAACAAGATGGACATAATCTGGGACCAGGACCCCGACCGCTGGAACAAGCTGAACAACTCGGGCCCTCCCGACACCCCCACCTGGGTGGCCGGCGCCTCCGCCAACGACGTCGTCTGGCGGTTCGGGCGCCCCCCGAGCTCGTAGGGGCCGCGGAGTAGGATTTGGACAAAAAAGCCCGCCCGGGCCGAGTTTTCCGACTCAGGGGGGGCGAGTGGGGTCTTCCTCTTCGTAGCAGTCGCCGGCGCCGCCTTCTTCGCCGTAGCAGTGGCAGCCGCGGCGGAGGAGGGCCAGGTCGCTCCAGCGGTTGTCCACCTCGAGGGTGAGGTACTCCCAGCCCTCGCGGTCGGGGGGGGCGCGGTGGTAGGGGGGGCCCTCGGCCCCTCCCCACAGGATGCAGACGAACTCCCACCCCTCGCGGAAGAGGGCCCGGTTCTCGCCCAGGACGTCGCCGAGCCCCCGGCACTGGTGGCGGGCCTCGAGGTCCTGGGCGATCGACGCGGTCATGGGGACCGGGGGGTGCCACACCGGCTCGGCGGGGCGCCACTCCCTCTCGGGGGCCGGCTCGGGGGTCGGTTCCCGGGAAGAGGGGGGCGTCTCCGCCCGCGGGCGGGGGGCCGGCTCGGCCGGGGTCTCGGAGAGCGCCGCGGCGGCGGGCGGCCAGGGACGCCTGGCCGCGGGGAAGAGCCCCAGTTTGCCCCCGGGGCGGAGCGCCGGGGGCCCCTGGAAGCCGGTGAGGCTCCCCGGGGGCGCGGCGAGCCCCCCGCCCCCGGGGGCGCGCAGCCTCCGGGGGGAGTCAGGGGGGGTCGCTCCGCGGCCGGCGGCCGGGGGGTCCGCGTCGGCGGCCATGGGGCCCTCGCCGCCGGCGGGGACGGTCTGCGCGGCCATCGGGGAAGCGGCCGAAAGCGGGGGCGCCGCGGGGCATGGGTGCGAAGGGCGGCGGCCTCATCCCCCCCCCCGTCCTTCAAATTTACCCTTCGCCCGTGCCGCGGCTAGGCGCGGGCGCGGAAGGAGAAGCGTCTCGCCCCGAGGTCTATCGCCAGCCGGAACCCGGACATGGAACGGTTCCCCAGGATCGCCAGGCCCACCCCTCTCTCTTTTCCGAGGTCGGCGGGGAGGGCGCCGACGTCGCTGCCGCGGACGGGGATGTTTCCCCCCCCCGCCAGGTGGAGGATGAACCCGGAGGGGGGCGAGGCGAGGGGCGGGGGAAGGAGGGTGAGCGTCGTCCCGGTGTCGAGGAGGAGGAACTCCAGGGGGGGGAGGCCCTCGGCGGCGTTCCGCGCGGGGTCGAGGGCGATGACGTAAAGGTCGGCCACGAGGGGGTACCCCGCCGCCCGCAGCGCCCCGGGGGCGAGGAGCGCCCCCGAGGCGAGCAGGGCGCCCCCCCCCTCCTTCGCGCCCGGCGGGGAGAGGACCATCGTTGCCGAGGCTTCCCGCGTAAAGTCGAACTCCATCAGCTGGATGTTCATCTGGGCGATGAGGGGCGGAGGGGCCCCCGAGCGCGGGGGCGGCGACGAAAGCCCCAAGATGACGTCGTCGGCGGTGGGGGAGCCTTCCCCCCCCTCCTCGTTCCCTCCGAAGATGACCCCCGGGAAGCGGGCGCCCCCGAGGCGAAAGGGGCTGAGCTCGAAAGACGCGGAGTCCGTGGTCCCGTCCCCGTATCTGAGGGTCAGTTCCTGGCCGGTGGGGCGGCAGGCGGCCGCCCCCGCGCAAGGGAGGCTGTGGGGGACGACGAGGTAAGGGCTCCCGGTGTCGACCAGGGCGCTCCAGTCGCGGCCGCCCACCCGGAGGGGCGCCCAGTAGCCGGCCCGGTAAGAGTCCCGGCTGAGCCCCACGGTGAGGGGGGCGGCGAGCCGCGCGCCGTTCCCCTCCGGAGCGGAGGAGGGCCGTCCGGTGTAGACGACAAAGGCGAGAAGAATCAGGACGAAGATCACCGAAGCGAGGACCGCCGCGACGGCCGCCCCTTTCGCCATGCGGGCGACCACGCACGGGCGCGTATAGGGTGGGGCCAGGTTGTCGCCCGGCGCGGGGGTTTTGTCGGCCCCCTATACGTTCCACGGGCAGTCTCCAGGCCATGGCGACCAACCCGTTACCGCTGCCTCCGGCCGACGCCCCCCCCGGCCCGGGCGGCCCCCCGGGGGCGGCGGCGCCCCTTACCCCGGCGCGGGCCGCCCCCCTTCGGAAGAAAGGAGGGATGCCCGGGTGGGCCATCGGCCTCGTGGTCGCGGTCGTGATCCTTGTCGTCATCATCCTGATCGTCGCCCTCGCCCTCTGGATCCGGTCGCGCCACCCCCACGGCAACGGCAACGGCAACGGCTGCAGCGACGCCAACCCCTGCGCCGCCGGCAAGACCTGCAAGGCGGGGACGTGCGTTGACTCCAGCGGCTGCACCGCGAACGCCCAGTGCCCCACGGGGCAGGTGTGCGACCTGGCCCACGGGGTGTGCACGCGGGCCCCCCAGTGCAGCCCCACCGACCCCTGCCCCGCGGGGCAGCTCTGCACCGCCGGCACCTGCGGCGCCCCCCCCCCGACCGGCTGCAGCGACGCCAATCCCTGCCCCGCGGGGCAGCTCTGCACCGCCGGCGCCTGCGTCGCGACCGGCTGCAGCGACGCCAATCCCTGCCCCGCGGGACAGGTCTGCAACAACGGCAGCTGCGGCAAGGTGATGCCCGGGGGGGGGAAGTGCCCCCCCGGCGTGACGACCGCCCCCACCCCGGACGGGGGGGACATGTACCTGGACACCGCCCACCAGGGGGTCGCGGGCTGCTGCATGCCCTGCGAAAAAGGGACTTGGCCCTACGCGCTCAAAAACCCCTCCGACCCCGTTGACCCCGGCAGAAGGATGTGGTTCTGCTTCAAGGACCCCGCCACTGAGGTGAGGGACCCCCTGTGCTGCGACGGGGCCGGGACCGCCGCCCCCGGGGGGAGCGGGGGGGGCTGCGGCTCGCCACCCACGGCGGGGACGGCGCCCAACTGCCCCGCGACGAAACTCTGCGCGGGGGTCGCGCCCGGGAGTTATTAGGCGCCCCAGGCGAGCCCGAACGAAGTTCCTCCCATTTTTTCCGGGGGGGACCCCACGGAGGACGGGTCCTCCTTCTGGCGCTTGAGGAAGACGAGCCGCAGCACGCCGAAGAGGACGACGATGAGGACGGTGACGATGAGCGCGTAGGCCAGCGTCGCCTTGAAGGAGTCTTTTTCGTTGAAAGGGAAGGCGTTGGTGATCCCTTTCTTCGCGGCCTCGTTCCAGGCCAGGGCCGCCACGAGGGAAAGGGCCCCGGTGACGAGGCCCCCCAGGTCCAGCTCGTACGGGGAGGTCGACATCGCGTCCGGCGCGCCGTCGGCGGCCGGGCCTATACCTCCCCGCCAGAGCCGCGAAAAAAACGAAGAACCTCCCTGGCGGGGGCGCCTCAGACGGCATCTTTCAAGCCTTTCAACGCCCGGACCTTCACGACGTCCCTCGCAGCTTTAGCCTTGAATGTCGTCATCTCGCGGGTGAAGGGGTTAATCCCTTCGCGGGCTTTCGTGGCGGCCTTGTGGGTGACCGAGACTTTCACCAGGCCAGGGATGAGGGCCGTTCGGTGCTTCTTGAGGTTCTCTTCGACGGTCTCCGCCATGGCGACCATCACGGCGTTCACCTGGGCCTTCGACAGGTCGGCCTTGTCGGCAATCAGCGCGACGGTCTCCGCCTTCGTGGGGGCCCGATTGGCATTCTTCTTCCGTCCCCGAGGAGGCATTCTGCCTGACGCCGCGCGCGCGGAAGGATGGAGGAGTATAGCCGGCGCGGAAAAAATCCCCCCTTGCTGCGCCGCGCCCACGGCCGCGGGGGCCCGGCTTTTTACTCCGCCAGGAAATAGCCCCTGGCCCGGCCCGACGCGACACCGACGGGATGGGCACGGCGCTGACGATAATCGTCGCGATCATTCTCTTCCTCGTCCTCCTCGTGGCCTGGGGGGCGCTCGTGGGGGGGTCCTGCAAGACGACCGAGGGGTGCCCGAAAGGGTACGAGTGCACCGGGGGGCGGTGCCAGCCGCCGGCGGCCCCCGCCTCCTTCCGGCCCTGGCGGGCGGGGCCGTCCCCGCCGGGGGGGCGGGCCCCGTGCCCCCCCGGCCTGATTGCCCGGGGGGGCCTCCGGGGGATCCAGGGGGGGTGCGTCCTCCCCCCCGACCTCCTCTTCCGCCCCCCAGGGGCGGGCCCCCGGGTCTAGGCCCCCGCGGCCGCGGGCCGCGCCCGTTTCCGGGCCGCCGCGCGGCGGGCCAGGAGCACCCCCCCGCCTCCAGGGCGGCGAGGAAGAGGAGGAGAAGGAGCAGGGGGAGGAGGGGGAAGGGGCTTTTGCCCCCCGCCCGCCCCCCGCCCCGCCCCCCGGGCCGCTCCCCGGGGCGACCCCGCCCCCCTCCCACGCCCCCGCGAACGGCTCGGCGCGCTTCGAAAGGGGGGGGCAGACGGTGACCGAGATGTGGTCCATCTTCGCCGCGTCCCCGTCGCAGCCGATGAGCAGCCCCTCGGCGCCGCACCCCATCCGGTCCCAGCACTCGAAGATGCCCGCTCCCCGGGGGTTGTAGGCCTTCAGGGCGGGGTTCCACTCCCGCGGGCGCGCCTGCGTCGCGACGTACTGCGCCTGGGTCCCCACGGAATAGGGGGACCGCTTCCAGGTTTTGGCCGCGGGGTCCCAGACGCACGTGGTCTGGGCGAGGTACTGCGCGTAGGAGTTGAGCTGGACCGGCTCGACGTGGCCATCCACCGTCTTGTTTGAGATCGTGCAGCCCGCGCAGTCGGGCCAGTCGCGAGTTGGGCTTGACCCCGGAACGGGGGGATGGGCGTTGCTGGCCAGTGAGCGGGTGAAGCGGGCGGCCCCGCTGTCGGGACAATAGGGCTGGCAGAGGCCCCCCCTCCCGCCGTCTTTTCCAGCCGGGCGCTGCCATCGATGGCCCCCAGCGAGTTACAGACGGAGGTCTGGCGGCCCGTCCTCATTCTGGAATAAGGCCGGGGGCCGTGCGGAAGGGGTTTCCATGGGCGTCATCGAAAGAGACCTCGAGGTTGAGGTCCGTAAACCCCATCTGGCCGACGAAGTTAACGTGGGGAATCCCTCCGGGGAAGACGTAGCCACCCCCCGTCCCCGGGGCGACGTTCGCGTTAAGCTCGAGCCAGGTTGCCAGTCCGGAGCCATCCGGGGCGGCCGACGCCTGGATCCGCTGGCTCGCGGGGGCGAAGGGGAAGAAGCCCCCCCCCGGCTCCGGGAAGCGGAGGGTGGCGCCGGGCTTGAGTTCCCGGCTGGAGCACCGCCCGGTGCCCCCTTTTGGCCATCGATCCAAACGCTTTTATCGCAATTCGACTTGAATTCGGCCGAACGGTGCCATCGCGGCGCTGCGGGCTCGGGCGGCGGACTATAGGGACGGACGAAAAAACGGAGGCCCGCGCCTTCTACAGAGGCGAGGGCGGGCTTTGGCGGCACCGCGAGATGAAGACGGAAATGTTGTTCAACGTCCCGGGCATCCCTACTTTTGCCAACTGGAGGGCCTTGTTGACCTTCCCCTGGATTTCTGACTCTCCGAGGTCGGGGTAGTCCTCGGAGAGGAACTCCACCGCCCGTTCGAAGGCCGTGGCCGCCTCCTCCGGGGTGAGCTTGAGGGCGAGCGCCCAGCCGGTGTAGAGCCGGGCCAGGTGCTGGGTTGCGTCGAGGGCCGGGGGCCCCTGGAGGGGGGGGGCGTCGAAGAGCCGGGCCATTTTAACCCGCCGCAGGGGGGCCACGTACTCGGCGTTGATGGCGGCGACGGCCGCGGCCGCGTCGGCGTCGAGGCGGTCGCTGCGCATCCGGACGCGGGCGAGGTGGATCGACCACATCTGGTTGACCGAGACGATGATCGTGACGAGGACCGCGACGGCTCCGAGGAAGCCGCTCACCACGTCCAAGAAAGTTTCGAGCTCCATCTTCGAGGCAGGCGGCTCCTCGGGTACCCGCGGGGGGGGGGCGCTGCTAGTGGCCGCGCAAAGAGTCGCCCGGAAATGCGGGCCCAGCGGGGCGACAAGGGCGCCTAAGTGCGCCAGGAGAAAACGGGGCCTCATTTCGCGAGGCGGTCGTCCGGAGACGCCCGGGCCCTGGATGTTGGCCCACCGCCTTGCGCGCGTTAATATCTCGGAAAAATCGCCGCGCCCGCCAACCCGGGCGCGTAAAATGAATCCCCCGGAGGGTTGGCACCGTAGCCATTTTGGCTCAAGCCCGCGCCGAAGCGCGGGCTTCAACCCCGCCCGATGGCGGCGACCCCCGGCTGCCACACGGTGGCCTGTTACGCGAACGACGACCGGCCGGCGCACGCGCTGTTCGAGCAGCTCAAATGGCGCCTGACGACCAAGAAGGACCTCGCTCCGGAGCTGTCCCGGCTCATCCTCAAGGGCTGCGCCCGGCTGGACGGCCCCAACCTGCAGAATATTCTGGCCCTCTTTGAGGGGATCTGGGAATTGGACCTCGCGTCGACGAACCTGACCACCGGCGGCGTGCTGGTGCTCACGCAGTGGTACCGCGAGGGCGGGTCCTCGCAGGGGGGCGGGGTTCGCCCCAAACGCCTCAACCTCGTCAAGAATGGCCTCACCTGCTCGGACCTGCAGCCGCTCCTCGCGGCCATGCGCAAGCTGGGGGGGTGCCCGCGGTGGGTGGGCGTGGGAGATGTCTCCGAGCTCCTCAAGCTTGGCCACCCCTCGCTCCGGTGCAACATGCACGCCCCCCGGGGATGCGTCTGCCAGGAAAAGGAAGTGGTCCACTGCGTGAGAGAGATCGAGCCCCGCGACGCCGCCGTGGTAGGGGAGTGGGAACGGACCCTCCCCGCCCAGAGGGCCGCGGCGCGGGCCCTGAGCGCCGCCCCACCCGGGCCCCCGCCCGGCCCCCCACCCGGGCCCCCGCCCGGCCCCCCACCCGGGCGGAGCCCTTCCCCGTGCGCCCTCTCGGTCCCCCGGACCCGGTGGCCTTCGCTCCAGGGGAGCCTGAGGGCCGCGCCCCCGAAACAGCCGCCGCCCCCTCCGCCGCCGCGGTCGCCCCCGGGGGAGAGGGAGGCCCTCGCCCTCCTCCCGCTCTTCGTTGACTCTTGCGCGGCCCGGCTGGCGGAGGCGCGCGCGAGGAGAGAAGAAGCGGCAGCGGCGGCGGCGGCCGAGGTGGCGATCTCGGCCCAAGCAATGGCCGAGGCGGCGGCGCTGTGGGTCCTGGAAGGCGCCCTGAGCCCCCAAGGGCACCCCAACAGCGTCCTGGTAATCGGGAAGGCGGAAACCCCGGGCCTCCTCATGCGCTACGCCCTCCTGGACATCGAGGAGAGCCTGGCAGTGGGCGCTCCGACCGAGGTGGGGGGCGGGGGCCTGGACGCCCTGCGGCTCGTCGCCGCCCCTTCCCCCGGGAGGAGCCTGCGCGCCGTCGCGCGCGGGTTCGGGGGGGCAGAGTTCAGCGACCCCCGGATATACCTGCAAGCGAAGGAGGGGGACCAGGTGGAGTTCCGCCTGGGCGCGGCGGGGGAGTTTGCCATGGAGGACGGGGTCGCCTGGGTGGCGGCGCGGTTCTCCCCGGGAGACGCGGATGAGGACAGCGCTGAGCCCCGATGGCTCCCTCTGGCGCACTGTTTGGCCCCGTGGGAGGGGTGACCGAGCGTTCTTTTTCTGGCCGGAAAACCGGCCCGCGGCGGCGCCCCCCTCTCCGGCCTCAGCCCCCCCCCTCGGCCAGCGTCCGGACGAGCTCATCCCGCGGCGGCCAGTCTTCGGTGAAGTAGCAGTCCGAGTCGTCGGGGGTGAGCATGATCTTCACGTCGAGGAGCCCGAGGGCGATGGCCGGGAGCAGCTCGGCCCTGAGACGGGCCAGGCTCGCGTGGAGCTCTTCGAGGGCGCCCAGCCGCACGAGGAGGGCGGGGAGGGGGCCGCCGGCCTCGCGGAGGACCCACTCCGAGTCCCCGGCCCCCTCCTTGGCGTACAGCAGCCCGCGCGCCCCGCAGCTCGGGGCGGCGGCGGAGGTGCAGTACGCGACCAGGTGGCCGCACCTGTCGGCGTAGACCGGCGCCCAGTCCCCGAGCCGGTCTTGCAGGCCCCCCGAGCGGGGGCCCTCCCCCCCGCGCAGACGGCGCACAGCCCCTCCGCGACCTCGGGGAGCTCCAGGATGATCCCGCAGCCGGCGCGCCCGTCGGGGGGCTCGGCGAGCTCGGTCTCGCTGGCCCGCCGGACCTCCTCGGCGGGCTCGAACGGGCCCTCGGCGGGCCGCCCCCACCGGGGGAAGCGGAACTGTTCCCGCATCTCGGTCCGCTCTTCTTCGGTGTCGAGCCGGCGGAGCCCCGGGGGGGCGGGGGGGGGGTCGGGGAGCGGCACCCGGGGGTCCGGGGGGTAGGCCGCCAGGAGGTCCAGGCCGCCCGGGGGGAGCGCCGCGGCGGGGTCGAGGACCTCGCCCCCCCGCACGAGCTGGGGCTCCCCCCTCCGCTCGTGGCCGGCGGTCCGCCAGAGGCGGGCCGCGAACTCCCTGACGGTCGCCGGCCGGGGGGATGGCGGCCCCCCCCCAGACGACGGACCCGTCGGCCGCCCGAACGGTGACCGTGTCCTCTCCGTGGCCCTCCGGGGCCGCCATCCCCGCGCCGTAGACCGCCCGCTCGGGCGCGAACCGCGGGCGGATGCCGCGCCGAAGGCTTGCCGGCTCAAGCGGCGGGCCGCGGGCGGATATAAGCTGCCAGAACGCTGGCCCGATGCCCCCCCGGGGGGCTTCAAAAGGGGCGCCGTCCGGCGGAAAAGGCCGGCGGGCCGGGCGGCGACGGGGGCGCCTAGCCCTCGGGGGCGCTCTCCATGTCGGCGTTCCACGACCCGATTGGCTGCCCGTCGACCTCGGCCTTCAAGCCGCTGGTCCCCCACAAGGACCCCGGGCCGAGGAACGTGAGCTGGTCGTGGGCGAAGTTCCCGCAGAAGCCCCGGTCGCGCCCGGCGGTCATGCACTTGTACTTGTCGTAGTTCTCGGGGCCGCCGGCCTCCTTCGGACAGAAAGGGTTGAACGTCGCGCAGAGCGAGGTCTTGCTCGTGCAGGGGCTGGGGCTGACCCGCTGGCTCGGGCCGACGGGCAGCTCCATCGCCGCCGTCTTGATCCTGACCCCGCTCCAGCTGTTCCCGTCCCCGGGGACTTGGTACGTCCGCATCCCCATCTGGTCCACGACCCCCACGAACACCCGCGGGGTCCCCGCCCCGCCGCCCCCCCCGTCCATCGTGAAGTACTTGCTCGACGGCGCCCAGCCGCCCCCGCCCCCCCCGTGCACCCCCGACGACCAGAACAGGCACCTCCCGTACTGGCCCAGGTTCGAGCCCGCCATCCCCGTCGAGTACCCTTTGAGGTAGCCCGAAGGGTCGCCCAGCTTCGGGCCGGCGCACGGCGGCTCGAGGAAGTCGAACTCCCCCGAATTGTTGCACCCCCAGGTGTTCCCGGTCATTTTCGCCTTGCACTGCGCGGACGACATCGACTGCCCGGGCCCCCGGTCCAGGTCCGACTGGTTGAGGACGTACCAGCAGGCGTTGCTGATCTTGTTCACGCTGAGGATGAAGAGCATCGCCGGCGCGCCGACCCCCGGCCGCCCCGCGGGGTAGAACCCCTGCTTCCAGTTCGAGGCGCCCCCCGGCAGCGGGCCGGGGAGCCAGTTGTTGCCCTTGCCCAGGCCCCCGTACGCCTTCGAGGTGTCGTAGGGCGCGTGCGCGCCGTCCATGTTGAAAGACGACGCCTGCTGGCAGACGAAGAGGCGCTTCGAGGGGTCGTACTGGTACGAGCCGACGTAGTTCACGATCATCTGGCTCGGGTTGGGGTTGGCGTCGCAGATGCCGCTGGGCGCCCCGACGGGGCCGTTGCAGGTCCCCAGGATCCAGTTGAACAGCCCTTTGGGCCGGCAGCCCTCCGGCGACTGGCAGCACTGCGAGTACCAGGGGTCGAGGACGGGGTTGCACAGCGCGTAGACGTTGTCGGCGCCCCCCGGGTCTTTCGGGTTGTGGGGCTGCCCTGGCTCTTTGAAGCACATCGCCGTCCCTTCGCCGTAGTTGTCCTCCCCGCAGTCCCACAGGCCCCCCGGCCCCTGCTCGATGTCGGAGTAGGTGGGGACGTCGGTGGGGCCGGCCAGCGCCCGGCCCGGCAGGTGCTTGAAAGGGGTCTCTTTAAACTTCCCCGTGACCGCGTGCCCGCCCCCCCCACCATGGGCGGCGGGGGCGTGCCCGCCCCCCCCACTATGGGCGGCGGGTCGGACGAGGAAGAAGATCAGGACCCCGATGCAGGCCACCAGGACGACGACCAGCGCCAGGTTGACCACCGCCAGCCCCTTCATGGCGGCAGAGCTATTAGTTTTCGACGAAAAAAAAGCCAGCCATTCCCCGGCCGGGGGCCCCGGGTCTGGCCGGGGCCCTAGGACGAGGAGAGCTGCCCCCAGAGCTTCTTGGCCCGGTAGGACCTTTGCGCCGCCTCGTCGGGGCCCGCCCACCCGGGCGCCACGAGGCCCCACGTCACCGCCACGGAGCGGAAGGCTGGGTCATAGAGGGGCCCGTAGATGACCCGCCCCCGGAGGTGCTCGGCGAGGGGGGGGGCCCTCAGGGGGTACATCCAGAACTCGCCCCCCGCCAGGTAGCCCGGCGCCCCCTCCTCGGGGGGGTGGTAGAGGCGGGCCCCCCCCGCGACGGAGCCGTGTTCGGGCGGCCCGGCGAGAGCGGTGTGGAGGCGCTGCTCGGAGTCGGTCTCCCCGTGGAGGACCATCACGACGTTGTAGGGTCGGAGCCACGCCGGGCACCCTAGCGCCCGGGGGTCGAGGTGGACGAGGTCCCCGGTGGCGAGGCCGAGCTCGGCGAGACCGCGGGCGAGCGCGGGAGCGTCGGCCGCCTCCAGCGGGCAGTCCCAGCAGTCGAGCAGCCGCGCCGAGCGGAGGCGCGGGCGGCCTTGGAGGCGGCCTTGGACCCAGTCCAACTCGAACGCGCGCGACAGGTAGGCCTCGGTCGGGTAGGCCGCGAGGTTGTAGGGGCCATAGGCCGCGAGGGCCGGCAGGTGCGTCTGCACCCCTTCCCAGGTCCGCTCGAAGTGGTCCCGGCAGGTGCGGCCCGAGTCGAGGGGGCCCCAGCCCCCCCACTGCGCGTCCGCGCCGGCCCATGCCAAGATCGCCCAGGCGAGGGCGCCCGGGAAGGGGTGCACGTCCTTCCCCCCCAGGAAGGCGGCCGGGAGCGGGAGGGGCGGGTACCCCCGCCGCGCGTACTTCAGGATGATCTGCTGCGGGACCGTCTTCCGGCTGGCGAAGTAGTAGTAGTCGGGGGTGGCCCGCACCGCCGCGGCGAGGACGCAGGTGGCCGTGAGCAGGAAGCCGTCCCCGTCTTGGGCCAACGCGGTATAGGCCAGCCGCACGGGGGCGACGTGGTGGGTGCAGATGTGGCCCCACCCCGCCTGGTAGATTTCCACCACGCGGAACGCTTTGTCGGCCGAGCCCTCCACCCGCCACATGTGGGACCTCCCTTCCCTTTCGACCCGCTCCAGCCGGGCGTCGGGGAAGCGGCTCCGGATCGCCACGAAGTGGGCGCGGGCGGTCGCGTCGAAGACGTCGGGGTCCCCCGCCGCGTCCACGGCGATGTCGACGTCGGCCCCCGGCCCGACCGTGTAAGCGACGGTGACGGGGGCCATCCCGGCGAGGGGGGGGGGCAGGGCCATGAAAGACACCTCCTTGCCCGTCAGCTCGCGAAGGGCGTCCGGCTCCCCCGGATCGACGAGGGGGGGGAGCGGGGGAGGAGGGGGGTCTACGGCGCGCACCCCCAGGAGCTGCCGCGAGCGCCGGACCCCCGAGATGGGCTCGAGGTAACGCGCCAGGGCGTTCGGGGCCAGGGCTTCGGTGCACTGGACGGGGTAGTAGCTCTCGAGGAACGTCCGGTGGTCGGGAAAGACTTCCCAGGCGGCGGGCCGCAGCACCGAAGACATGGCGGCGGAGCCCGTGATATAGCTCGGCGCCGGGGAGGCGAGGTCGAGGGCGTCCAGGTATCCCCCCAGGAAGGTGTTGAGGTGGGCCCGGGCCACCCGGGGGGAGTGGAGGGTCGTCGGGCAGCCCATCCGCCGGACCAGCCCGGCCGCCTCTCCGAGCCGGAAGACGTAGGGGGCGGCGCCGGGGGCGGCATACTCTTCGGGGCCGCGGAGGGGGGCCCTCCCCACCGAGGCCACCTCTTCGCGGTACAGCGCGCCCAGCAGCTGGGTCACCAGGGGGGGGCGCTCCCCCTGCCCCGGGGCCGCCAGGGAGACGTCCTTCGCGACGCAAACGAGGGTCAGGGGGTGGTGGGTGAGGATTTCGAGGAGCCGGGCGGCGACGGCCGGCTCCCCATGGGCGGCGGCGAGGTCCATGATCTCCCGGCACGCCGAGTAAAGGCCAGCGTCGGGGGGAGGGAGCTGGCGGTAAGAGAAGACACGGTTCCGGCGCGCAAAGGCCTGGATGCGCTGCTGGAGGGCGAGGGCGAACGCTTCCG
>Ga0233415_10000714_pt1 | contig 15273 bp, 19 predicted proteins | sample Na_anoxic_12_MG_FD_188631 | JGI IMG/M metagenome (GOLD analysis project Ga0233415, IMG submission 188631) | Seawater microbial communities from Saanich Inlet, British Columbia, Canada - Na_anoxic_12_MG | ecosystem: Environmental > Aquatic > Marine > Inlet | place: Canada: British Columbia... | reverse complement strand
AGCTCTACCGTGTATACCAATAACGGATTTATCAATCCCTAATTTATTAATACAGACTTCAATTCTTTTAACAATCTCTTTTTTAGGTTTTAGTTTATTGAAATTTTCTATAATCACTTCCTTATTCGGTGTACCTATAAAATTATTGTAGAAAACTATTGTGTTTTTATGTGTTAATTTTTTCGGATTAAATACCCCAATTGGTTTGGGTGTGTATTTCTTACTTAATGTGAGTAAGTTATTATACCCATTTAAATTAGCTTCATGTTGTGCTGCAGCTAAACTACCTGAGCTACCATGATAATTATCTACGTCATCTAACTCTAGTAACTCTTCTTGTGTGATTACTTTAATTTCGTTATTATCAAACACCTCATGAAAACCACAATTAAGTCTCAAGGTTTTAGGCCAAACTAAAGAGAAACCGCCATCAAAAACATTCTTGATGTTTAGTATTGGGTTTAATCTATTACCCAAACCACCTGATGTATAGAAAATTAAATTACCCATTTTTTATCTAGGGTCATACCCCCACTTTTCTATGAAATATTTAGTGTTATGACCTATAATACGTTCAGACCTATCACCGTTAGCGTAAATCTCCACACCGTGATTGGTTATTGTATCATCACTACCGTGAGCGATAGTGTAATTAGTTTCTTTTAATCTGTTACCTAAATCTTGGTCTTCGTGACCATAATGACCGTCAAACTTTGAGTCGAACAACCCAATATCATCGATTACCGATTTTCTAATACCTAAATTAGCTGTACTAAACCAAGCCCCCGCTCTAGAACCGTCAGGGAATCTAACCACACCTCTACATATATCATTACTTTTTAAAGTGTCTAAGTGTGATTGTATAAAATTAACCCCGTTTGGAATACAGTCGTCATCCATTATAATAATATTAGGTGACATACACATAAAAACTGACTCATTAAATCTTCCCACTCTGTGATAGGCGTCATTCTCGTTCCAAATGTATTTTGTGATTATAGGGTATTCGTTTGGGTTTATTAGTGTGTTACCACCATCATCGTTGATAATAAGATTAAAATTCATATTAGTCTGTTTACTTAACATATCTAATGTTTGTTTTAACCTATCATTCCTATTAAAAGTGGTTATACATACATCAACATCTTTTACTTTCATATTAAAATCCTACTTTTTCGTTCTCCGTGAATGGGAAATTATATTTCTTAAGGTAATAATAAAGAACTGACTTGTAATGTAAATTCTTAACCTTTGGTTTTAACCATAAAAACTCTTGAACCACATCCTTGTCTAGGAAAGGGTATCTAGCTTCAATACCGTAAGACCCAGCTACATATTCTTCTTTTGCTAAGTACGATTCCATAGAACTATTATAAAAACTTGGCCATGGATATATAGTTGATAAATCTTCAGGAAATAAACCACCAAAGTTACTGTGATTATACTTCTTAATACCACCAAAACCATAGTCTGAAAATAGTTCATCGGCTCCTTGTCCTGATAATAATATTTTTTTACCGTCTTTAATTGCGTAACTACATAAATGTGACAAATGTTTAGCCCCATTATCATCAATTAACGATAACCAATACTCGTTATAGTTACTAGAGTTTGAGTATGTTACAAATTGGAATGGTTCTGTATTAGTTTTTATATAACTGTAAGCTTTTGCTATTTCACCCCCATTTTTTGTTAGGGACTGTTGTTCATTACCTTTTAATAAAGAGAATCTACCATTAAGTACGTTCATATTTTCCGTACCCATAACTGTATAAGTTTTAAAAGGTATTTTTTGATTTAACAACTCACAACAAATGGCTCCACTATCATAACCACCACTTAACCCGATAAATATTTTTTCTCTAACATCTTTAGTTCTTTTTCTAATAGAGGTTTCAAAAGATTTAATCCAATCGTCACAGTTGTCTTTATGTTGTGTTAAATCAAATTCGTGTACTTTTCTTTTTTCTATTATTTTTTTTGTTTCTAAATCTATAATTAGGGTGGTGTTTGGTTCCATTTTAACCACATCTTTATGACCTAACTTGATTAGTGGGTCACTATAAGAAGAAGAACCTATACCTTCTGTTAGTGTGTAAAACATAGGTTTAGTTTTGAATGTATCCGTAGATAACATTAAAACATTTTTTTTGAAGTCTATTAATGTTATGGCGAATTCACCATCTAATTTTTTAATAAAATCATACCCATATTTTTTATATAACGGTATTAAACACTCACCATCTGATTTATATTGACCAAAATCAGAATGATTATATATTTCACCATTATATAAACAAACTATATCACTTTCTATAAAAGGTTGTTTAGTAAATTCACCTGTAATACTTAGTAGGTTATGAATAAAAGAAAACCCATTTAATTTAATGGTATTTGTTTTATCAGGGCCTCTAAATTTAGTGTAAAAATTTATTTTATCTAAATCATTAACTTCTTTGTTTGTAAATATAAAACTACACATATACTATAAATTTTTATTGGCCCTTGTGCCTTACTTGTGGCATTATAGGGTTAGCGTTTAGACCACCATTAGCATAACCTGGTAATAACTTTGGTGTTATATTAGTTTTCCATAGAACAAATGGCATACTTATTTGGTCTCTTGACGAGTATCTACAGATTTGTTCCCACCATCTTAAATTTAAAATTTTAATTTTATCAGTATTCTTTCTAATACTAACTGGCAATTCATAAAGACCATTGTTTCTAGGGTAACCCATAGATAAATAATAATTTATTTGTTCATTAACTAAAGATTTATGGTCATAATTAAGTTGGTTTATTATTTCAGCTTCTTTGTAAGAACAATCCCTATCGGTGTGTTCCCACAAACCTATTTCAGATTCACCTAAATATTTTTCTATTATTTCTTTTGGGTGAACTATTACTTCGTGTGTTGAGTCGACCCAAAACCAATAATCGTATTCAGGTAAAAACATTTGCGGTAAAACTTTATAAATTTTAGCGTTTCTTCTACCATTATATTTATCGTCTAAAGTAAAATTTAAAGCATTTCTTTGTTCCCAAACACTACAATCATGTTTGTGGTCAACAAAAGCGATGTAATCTACTCCATCAAACTTATTAGAAGGGTCCCTGAGTTTAGTATTTAACCCAAACATAGAGGTTATTATAGCTATTTTCATGATTTTATCTATATTTAAACCAAGGTTTTATATAATCTGATAATTCTCTTCTTGGTTTCCACCCTAACATCATTTCTGCCCTCTTATCTTCACATAAAGTATTTCTAGCTTCTCCCGGTTTAGAATCTTTGTAAATAGGTTTAATTCCGAACATTTCAGCCACTTCATTAACCGAATAATTTTTACCCCTACCTAATTCAAAATCCAAACCATATGATTGTTTTTCCATTATTTTAACAAGTGCGTCAATAATATCTTCTACATGTGTAAAATCTCTTCTTTGTTCACCATCACCATATATCTCACAAGGAATACTTTTTTTAATGTTATTAATCCACCTACCTATTAATGTTGTGTATCCACCCTCAGTTAATTGGTGTGGTCCATAAACATTATAAAATCTAGCTATACTTGCTTTTAAATTAAAATGTTTTCGATACAACTCAATTATATCTTCACCCATGTCTTTACTAAAGGTATATGGATTTTTAAATCTACCACTGTGCTTTGATGATGAACCAGCGTATATAATAGGTATGTTATTTTGAATACAGTACTTTACAACCTCGTAAGTACCTTGGAAATTAGTGTCTATGTAATCTTCAGGTCTTTCAAATGATGGTTGTATTCTGGCGATAGCGGCTAAATGGAAAACAACATCTATTTTATCCATAAATCTTTTATCATACGCTGATATTTTTTGTATGTCATTTGTATAGTAAACACACCCCTCTACTTCATTTTCTTTTAATCCAGTCGAATAATTATCTAAAGAATAAACTGTATGGCCCTGTCCGATTAATTTTTTTATAAGGTTTGTCCCAACAAACCCAGCACCTCCTGTAATTAATATTCTCATAATTTATATCTTTTTAAATATTTTTCATAAATCAAAGGGTCTTGACTCTCAACAAAGTCATCAATTTCTTTTTCCGTCTTATCATCTAACCAAGTTTCTTTTTGTATTTTTAATTTTTTTGGGTCACCGTCTGTAGCTGTAGTACCATGAATACTTATATATCTTTTCATTGAGAAGTTTTTGTGTTGGTCGTAGTTAGACATAAAATTGATTACTCTAGATTTATCACCATCACCACCAAACTGCACTAACCAATCTTGTAATTTATTTAATTCTTTTAATGGGTCTAATATTAAATCTTCATAATCCATCATTAATTTAGGGCCTTCATATCTATCATATTCTTGTACCATACGTAGATAATCGGAGGAATTAGTCTCATTATTAAGACCAACTAAAAAAGACTTCATGTCTTCAATAGGGTGTATTGTTGGGTATTTGGGTTTATTGGGTGCGTCTCTAAGTATTGATTCTTTATAATTACGTATGTTAAGTAACATGCCTTCATTACCATTACCATCATTAAAAATTGACCATACTTCTTTACCACCATGAACTTTATGGACTAAAGCTTTTGGGTCGGATTCTAACCCAAGTTCAACATTTATATCACCAATATGCCCATCTGAACCACAAACATTAAGATTACTTATTTGTTCAATACAATATGATATCCAGTTACTACCAGACCTTGGGTAAGAAAAAAGTGTTACTTTTCTTTTGTTTTTAGTTCTTTTATATAAACTCATTTTATTAAATTATTTATTTCAGATTCGACTCTTTTATGAAAGTCATAATATTGTTTAGACTTTTGGTAGTTTTCTTCTAAGACATCTTCCATGCTGTCATATAATTCTGGTGTTATTGTATTTAATATTTTATCTAGTTCATCCATATCATTAAAACTTAAAATACCTTTTTCGTTAAAAAATTCACCCACATTTGGGCAACCATAATATATAGGTATTGTTTTTGTTGCAAAACAATCTATTATTTTTTCAGTTATCCAATTTTCCCTTTTAGTATTTTCAACCGTTATATGATATTTGGCGTTATTAAATAAAATATTTTTAGACTCTATCCTAGGGGGTGTTCTATGTTTATTAAAAGTAAAACCATTTATTTCTTCAGAACTACCATAAACATTCCATATTGAATGTCTTAATTTATGTCCAGGTGCCTGCATTTTATTACTCATAATAAAAGATATTTCGTTTTTTTTATCTATTTTTAAACTTTTAAAATCTATCCAACAAGTGCCAAAAATAAACTTTTTAGAGTTTTCACATTCAGATAGTAGTTTTTCATCCCAAGCTAATATAAGGTCAAAATTATCTTTGTTATTAATAAATTGTGGTACAATATTAATTATTTCTGGTGGTTCTATTTGTACAGCTACTTTAATCTCTGAATTTATATTTTGTTGAACTGTGTCGATAGATAAACTAACGTCTTTACTATATAATGTTTCAGGTCTCAATGTCCCAAAAGACTTAACTTGAATTAAACTCTCTCCCATTCTGTTGGTATTAAATCATTAGTGTTATGTGTTATAGCTTTACCAAACCATTTTTTTGGTGCTATTACTTTTTTATTTTTATTTTTATTTAACCATGCTCCCCACCAACTAAAAGAAGAGTTAGCTATTATGTTGTTTTTACATAAAGACATTAACCATAAATCAATATAATCAGTATTACCATCAATAAAAACAAAATTACCATCAATAAAAACATCTCTACACCATTCAATATCATCTGAAAAAACTAAATATTGTGTGTCTTTTGGTAAAAGTGCTATAGCTCTATTGTAGTAACCTAGATTACATGTTGGGTGGTGGTTTGATAGCCCTAAGTAATCCCCTCTTCTAACATGTAAAGAACAAGTGTTTTTTTCTAATATGCTACTGTATTTATTATTTATAGTAACCATAGAATTATCGTCTATACTATAAAAGTCCAACACCTTTTCACGATTTTTTATAAAATATTTTTCACTTTGATAGTAACCGTTTAATTTAATGTTTTTTTTATGTTCTATTTTTTTATAATGGAAAAATGGTTCCGAATGTGTGTTTTTAATAGGTAAAGGGGACTCAATAAAGTTGATATTACGTAGTATATTTTCTCTATACGATGAAATTGGTTTATGAACCTTTAAACAGTCGTTTATATTAAAAATTAATTCTTCTGAATTTTCTAAAGCTAAAGAATAAGCGGCTGTTATTTGGAACATATAATTACCTAAACCACCCAATAAATTTGCTGTTACCATTTTTTATTTATGTTTGTTTTTTGCGTAATTAATTTCTTCGTTTAAACTTTTATTATACATAGCACTTATTTGGTGTTGGTGTATTCTATTTGTAATTAATGTGTCGTTTATTATTTCAGGTAATCCGTGTTTTTTATATAAACTATAATAATACTCACAGTCCATTAACATTACTAAATCTTCATCAAAAAACATAGGTTCTTCATTTAAAAAAGATAGTACTGATGGTGAACTTATTGTGTTGACCCCTTCTAAAATTTTATCATTCCATGAAGGTACCATTTCTCTATTAAAGTTTATACCATCATTAGTGTGATTACAACCATTAACTAACCATTTACAATTAGTTTCCTCAAAACGGTTTTTTATTTTTTGTAGTGATTCATTATCGAAAAAAAAGTCGTCTTGGAATACTATCTTTATTATATCACCATTAGCTAGTTTGATGGTTTTATTTGTGTTAGCCGGACCATTACCTCTTTTATTTTCATTTTTAAAATATATTATTTTAAAATGATTCTGATACTCATCGACTAAATCCTTAATACCATTATTAATACTATGGTCACTTATTATAACTTCGTAGTTTTTATAGGTTTGTGATTTAATACTATCAAATAACTTTCTTAAATACTTTCTACCATATCCGTGTTGTTCCCATGTTGGGATACAAATAGAGATTACATCCAAGGCCATGTCTTAATATATTTACCCAAGTCTTCTTTACCCATAGAATTTACTTTTTGAAATTCTTGTCCGTTAAATTGGTAGAATGGGTTTTTATCATTACTATTAGATGTTCTACTATGTGTTAAGTGGTATAAAACGCCTTCAGTTCTTTCCATTTTGTAATCCATTTTTTGGACCCTAACTATACGTTCCCAATCTTCATGACCCCAAGAAACAAAATTTTCATTCTCCCATCCTATATTACCGTATCTTTCTTTACTAAAGAAAAAAGCTCCACCAACAGAACCAGGGTTAAATAATGTACACTCATTTAAAGGTATTTCATTTAATTTATCCTCATTAACTAGGTTAAAAAACTTTTTAGGTATATCGTAAAATTTACCACCATAAGGGAAACACATTGTACCACCATTCTCTATTAATTTTTTAGCTTCTAAGTATTGTTCTATTGGAAAAATAACATCCACATCGTAATTAACTATTATCTCAGTTTCTGCCATTCTAGTCATTTCATTTAGTAACCTTGTTCTATGGAACAATTTCTCATCGTTTTTTTCAAAAACATACTTAATTTTATCTGAAACTGATTTAACAAAATCTTCATTAGATTCTTTATCACTATCTAATACTATTATATTAGTATTGAAATTCCTTAAAATAAAACTCATAGAAGTTTTAAAATTATTTTTTCTATCTTCGGAGTCAAACCTAATTGGTACTATAAATGTTACATCTTTAAAATCTATCATTATCCTCTATTTTGATATATTACTTGTAATTGTTGTTGAACCTGCTCTGGTGTTGCGAGAGGTGTTTCTGTTGGGGTTACCCCATGTTTCTTTTTATACCACGCAGTCCCTTTTTTGAAATTTTCATTCCATGTTGGTGTATGACCTATTGTACTCTCTTCTATTGAATTTGGTATATCTGTTAGGTATTCCCAACTTTTGTCGATATCAGCAAAATACCAAAAAGCTGGATGGTACATTTTTTTAATTGCTTGGTATGTGTGTTCTACATGTTCCCAAGCATTTTTAAATGCTGGGTCAAAACCACCTAAATCTTCTAATACTGGTCTATAATAATAAGAAAAGGCACCTACACAATTAGGGTATAAAGCAATTTTAACATTATCATTATTTTTATCACCATTACCATCGTAAGGTATAATCATTCTTGGGTTTGGTTCTCCCTCAACATCTTTTCTTTCATCTAAAGTTTTAAACCCTTGACTACCCTTTTTATTGGCTGGACCATGTAAAGCAAAATTCAAATGCTTAATACCAGAAACAAGTGAATGTTTAATATATTCTTTAAAAACGTTTTCATCTTTAATAAGAATATCATCTTCCATAATGAATATATGTTCACAATCTGTATTCTCCATTAAATAATTAATCGCTGTTGTCTTAGCTGCACCAACTGATTTGTTTTTTTCGTGTTGTATAATATGTGCTTGTTCAGGATATGATTCTTTAGGGTATGGGGTACCATCATTAACAATAACAAAATTTTTAACCCATTTAGGTACCGTAAAAGCACTTTGTTTAATTCTATGTTCAGCGTTATAAGTAACCATACCAAAAGCTATAGAGTCGGGGTTAAACTCTAATTTTTCTTCAAAAGTTTTATTTTTAGTTAACCTAACTGGTAGGTCATTTTTATATTTTTCTTCAAATCTAACTTTATGTCCTTCCCATTGTTTATTAGTTTGACCGATGGATAGGTGTGTAACTCTTATTTGTGTGGTTAACCCAATTTTAACACCCTTTAAGTAATTTCTAAAACAAAATGAAATATCATAAAAGTGGAAACCATGAAAATCTTCATCAAAAGTCTTTTTTATTTTTGTTTTATCTATAGCAAAAAATAAACCATCTAAAACAACCATTTCTTTTAATTTATTCCCTTGGTCTTCTGAATAACGGTTAGTCCATTTTTTACCTTCGTGCTGGTGTGTGACCACACCATTCATAGATTCTTTAAGTGTCCACCAACGACCATCAATTAAGTCTGTTGTCCCAGCAATACCGATTATACCATATTCAGGATTTTTATTAAATGAGGACATTAATTTACGACCCCAATTCTTAGTGTTAAAAATAATATCATCATGACAAAACACTACGATATTGTTATTAGTTGTATTTAAACCTTTATTATAAGCTTCTGTTAATGACATTTCACCATTATTAACAATCTCTATAACTTCTATTTTATGTACACCACTAGTTTTTTTTATTTGTTCAATAAATTCTGGTTTAGTAGTTCTAGTTGAATATATTACACTAATCATGTTTTATTTTTTAACTTCCATTATATTAATTGGCTCCTCACAGTATATTGATAAGTGACAAGCTGCCTTTATGGATTCTTTAACTGAGTTACCTAAATAAAGTGCTGCTAAAGAGTAATCCATACCAGCTCCGATAGCGGTATAGTCTGTAACTTCTTTAATGAAAAAACCTTCCATCATAAAAGCTTTCCCATCTAAAATTATAACGTATTGATTTTCTAACTTAGTTATATCAACTTTTTTAGCCATCCAATCTTGGAACTCTGACATAAACTCCACTAAAGCTTCAACTGAAGCCTCTCTAGGTTTACGTGTTTTACAATACATAAGAAACAGAGCCCCTTCTTGAGCGTCACCCACGTCACCTATAATCATATCGTTAACCTTATTAAGTTTAGCTAATTTATCTTTTTCTTGTGTCCAACCAGAAACTAATATACTATCAGCTCCAATGGTTATTTTATTTTTTTCTACTTTTACTGCTACTACACTCATTATTTCGTACCTGTTGAACCAAATCCTCCTTCACCACGTTCAGATTTATTTATTTCTTTTACCTCTACTAATCCACCATAATCAGTACTTACTCTTGGTGATACCACACCTTGTGCGATTCTTTCACCTTTTTCCCAATTAAAATCTTCATTACTTAAGTTAATTAAAAGTACTTTAATTTCACCCCTATAACCTGTATCTACTGTACCAGGTGAATTAAGAACTGTGATACCGTTTTTATAAGCTAAACCACTTCTAGGTCTAATTTGTAATTCATAACCATCAGGTAACTCAAAATACAAACCAGTACTAACTAACTTTCTTTCCATCGGTTTTAGTAATCCTGATTCATCAGCTCTTAAATCAAAACCAGAATCACCTTCTTTAGCGTATATAGGGTTAATATTGTCCGATTTATTCATAAACTTAATCGTAATTTTATTACTTTCTTCACGATGATTCATTACGTTATTCATTAACTCTAAAGCTTGTTTAATTTCTTTTTTTTGTTCATCACCTAAAACATCTAATGTTAGTAGATATTCTAGTTCTTTTATTTGTTCAGTAATTTCTGACATTATTTTAAATTATTTAATTTTTTTATGATGTCTACTAATGATTTAACATCTTTTTCACAATACTCTTTAATTTCTTCGTGATTACCATCCCAATAATTGGTAGTGACGTTGTCACCTTTAACATCTCCATTTTTAGGTGAGTCGATATCCAAAACTGTACACATTAAATCTAAAGAACCTAAAGACCAATTATTGCCGAATTGCCAAACATCTTTAGTATCTACAACTCTAAGTTCCCAAGGTTTTGTGTCATGGGTAGGGAACATTTTTGGTGGTTTCATTCCATTAATAAAATACCTCTTACCTAAAAATGGAATATCAAATAACTTTATACTTTGACCACAAAGGTCAAAACCAAGGGGTTCAATTTTATCAAATACTTTTCTAGTTTCAGTTAGTATATGTAACTCGTCTTTACCATAAAAAGATTCAAATCTAACCTCACCACCTTTAGTAACAAATGCCATAGAAACACAAGCGACTTTTCCAAACTCAGGATAAAAAGCCGCGGTTTGTCTATAAACTTCTCTATAGGTTTCTTTTTGTAAATTATCAACACCCACAGAACTTGCTGTTGGTATTTTACTCTCGTCTGTTACTTTTTTTCTAAAAGAATCATAATAAGATTCCCACATTTTTAATTGTCTATCAGGCATATCGAATAAGTCTTTATATTGACTTACCGATTCGATATCAAAAAATAATAATTTGTCTACTTTAAATTGCATTTGTTTCTTCTATTAACTGTTCTACTTCTTTTTTGTTGTCTTTAACCAAAGTTTTATAAAACTCGGCTCTTGTGTGTGTCACAGTATCAATATGGTATTTATCTTTTACTGTTTCATATAAGTTGTGTGATAATAATTTAACCAACTCAGGATTATCATTTAATTTTTTAAGTGCTTTATTCCAATCTTTATGATTTTTCCTAGTCTCAACTAATATAGCGTTACCCTTTTCATTAATTTTACCACCGTACTCTATTAAAGGTACACAATCTATTTGATATGGTCCATAGTCTTGAGCAATTAAAGCCTTTTTATGGAAGCCAGCCTCAATAACTTTTAATTGTGATTTATATTTATTAAAGTCGTGTTCTTTAAGTGGTGCCATAGATACATCAAATAAGTTATAGTTAGAGGCGAAAGTTGTTATAGGTTTGGTCCAAACTCTACGATAAACTTCATTACTTAACCCTGAATTTTCATCTAAATCTCTATCGTATTTTAATAAAATATCCCTATATTTTTCCTCTAGTAAACTTAAGTCACCAGTGAATATATTTTCATACCTAGACCAAATACTTTCTTCAGGTTTAATTTTTCTAGTTTTTTGTTCACCAGTATTCTTATCTATTTCAGTCATGTTACCTCTCGTATCAAAACCACATAAAACAAATTGTGAACTGTCTTTATTAGACTTTAAAAATTGGTTAACCCCGGTACTCATTAAAGATAAGTCATGAAAGTGGGAAGAACCACCTAACCAACCAAAACGTAAATTTTTATTTGTCTCTTCTGGGTTTGGTCTAAACTGTTTTTCTAATGGGTCAATAGCGTTAGGTAAAACTAAAACATTTTTATTTAATTTACTAATTTCTTTAGCAAAAATTGGTGTTGTTGTTGTTACGAAATCTACTCTTTTAAGATTTTCTTTTATTTTAAAACCTAATTTTTCTTTAACAATTAAATGGTATGCTGGATGTTCTTTGGTTGGTGACCAATAATCATCTAAATCCATTACAGTAATAATCCCTAGAGATTTTAATTTATCAATAATTTCAAAAGATTCTTCTAGGTATACTTGTCCTACACTATTACCTCTTACTTTAGGTAAAGCCCTATGAAAATGTACTATCTGGTATTTTTTTAAGTAGTTATCATCGGACCAATCAAAATCTAGTGTTCCTGCTGGTACAATGTCAACGTGAAAATCATCATTATATAATTCTTGTAATTTCATGTGGGGTTCTACTGAACGAAACTTGGATACCCCTGTTCTATCCGATGGAAGAACTAAAACTTTTATTTTACTCATACTTTATTTTTAATAAAATATAGTAAATTGTGGTTAGTTGTAAATAAAAAACCCCTCTTTTGAGGGGTTTTATTTATTTTATAGTTCTTTTTCTATTACCACATTTTCCTTTGTTGCCTTTACAACCACATCCTTTCTGAGTCATATTCTTTTTTTTTTATTTTCTGTTATTGTTTGGTCTTTTTTTGACTTTTAAGGCTTTTAAAACCTCTATGTTTTCCTTTATCATTTTTTTATCAAAATACTTCTCCACAATAGAAGGTAAAGCTTTTGCTATTTCTTCAGCTATCATTTTTCTAATAGTACTATTATCAGTAGTGACACTAGCTTTAGTACTTGTTGAAGGTATTGGAGCTTCAGTTATTGTTTGTTTACCATAATTAGGGTTAATCTCTCTTATAGCCTCTTCATTCATAGAAAATGTTCCAGGTGAGTCAGGTTGTTGAATTGGGTTATCTAACATAGCTTTCATTATTTCTGGTGGTAAACCAGATTCCTTAACTCTATCCTTGTATACACTACTATTGACATTTACTTTTGGTTGTGGTCTGTTAGTTGGTAATTCCATGGTTGGCGTTGGTTGTTCTGACATCATATTGTTTGTTTTTTGTGACATACTATCACTAAGACTAGGTGTCGTTTTTGTACTTACGTTTGTACCTATTTGTTCTGCTCTTTGGTCAACAGCTTTTGCTTTTTTTAAGACTTCTAATAATCTTGGGTTCATAACTAAAATTGTGTTATTTTATAAATTCTATTCATACTTTTATCCCCTGTAGGGTTAAATAATGGTCTAGGTTCTTCAAATGTTCCACCTAAAACCCTAAAATCATTTATTCTATCGGTTCTAAAAGTTTTCCAACCAGGTTGTATTGTTTTTGTATCACCACCCACTTGATATACTCTTATTATGTCGTTATCTGCTAAAGAAGAACCATAACAGTAAACTTCTATAAACCTTTCATTTTTACCCCCTGGGTCCTCATTATCATCATACCTTAAAGATACTATCCTACGATTATCCATAGCATTTTCAATATCAGGCCTACTTGTGGCCTCTAATATAAGTTTGTTGAGTAGAGAGTAAAGCTCCATCTTTTACCAATATTCTTGATTATATTCAAGACCATTGTATCCTTTACCTGGCTTATATTTGTTACCAGAGGAGTAGAGTAATACTTTAACTCTTTCAGCGTCTATTTTAGTCCCAACACCTTTTCCGGCGTCACCTCTACCTTCATTATCACCATCACTAATAGCGTTAGGGTGAGTACTTTCGTATCTTTGGGTGTCGATATTTTTATACTCATTAAATTTAATGTTGTCTTTTCTGACTGAGTCAGCTGTTTCTTTTAAAGATGGTAATTCGTTTAATACACCACCTGGCCCTAAATCTTGAACAGAGGAGTTATCTGTTAGGATTGGTGAAATTTGTTGTCCTTGTGCCATAATTTTTTGTTTTTATATATTTCATTTATTAAAGAATCTACGATTCCTATGTTATAAATACCTTCTTGTCTTAAAATTTTCTTCACATCTGAGTCGTGAGGGTCGATTCTAACACCGTCTTTGGTATGTGTTTTTATATATTGGTTAGGCATTCCGACTGAGTTCATAGCCTTCTTTTTACCTTCAATATCCATTCTTAAATCATTTAGACTTATGTTAACCCAATTCTTCATTTTAGAACCACCATTTAAAAGGTATGGTGTGTCATTTCTTTTTCCAGAAAAATTATCAAAAAAGTTTTTTATTCTTTTAAGTTGTTCATAACTAATTTCGTCAGAGTCACATAAGTTTTTTAATCTACTATAACCCTCCATAGATTTATTACCTTTGTAAGCGTCATAAATTTTAAGTAGGTGAGTTTTAAGTTCCTCATCTATTTTAATACACTCACCTTTTAATGAACTATTTGCCATTATTTTAATTTATTTTTAAGTATATCCTTATACTCTTTAGGTAATTCTTTCAAATCCATCGATAAAATGTGGTTTAATATAACACCTAACTCTTCACCAGATGTATTATTTTTTTCTATTATATCTTTTAAAGATGAAACTTTTCTTATTAGAATCGGATTTGTTTCTCTTATAGACTCTAAATTAGGTATCTCATTTTTTACTAAATAATTTGTTTGTTTTTCAACAAACTCTTTGTCAAAATCTTTTTTAGTAAAAACATCTTCTTTTATTCTTTTTTTTGTTTTAGCTTTTTTAGGGTTTTTCTTTTTTTTATCTTTTTTAGGTAGTTTAACATCTTTATTTTCTTCATTGTCTTCAGAATAGAAGGAACGATACATAAACATTGTTTTACCTTGTCTAGTAGCTTTAATGAAATCATCAGTAGTTACTGGTGGTTCAGAAGGTGAGGTTGTCATAGAATTATCTTGGTCTATTTTATAGTCACCACTAATTCTAGAACCATTTTTATTAACTAATTCAGATAATAGTACAATATTCATAATTACTTTTTAAATAAATATCTAGTAATTATGTTAGTTTAACTTTATTTTCCCTAATATTTGAAGTTTTATACACTAATTAGTTTCCTTTGGAATCTAAAGACTTTGTAGAATCACTAAATCTATCTTTAATCATGTAGTTGGATAACACTTTTTGTGATTCCCAAAACTCTAGTTCTAAATCACTAGGTGTCATTAACTCTTTTAAGTTGTCTTGGTCACCTTCTTTAGATGGTATACCAGAAACTAACTCTAATTCACTTCTAGTAAAAAATTGTTTATTAGCTGGGTCAGTAATCAATAAAGACTCTCTAATGTGTGTTCTAAAAACAACTAATAAAGGTTCTACTTTTTTATTAAAAGAAGTTAGATACTTTGGTACATTATACTCCCCCTTTAGGTTTGGGTTTTTT
>Ga0233415_10000713_pt1 | contig 15273 bp, 19 predicted proteins | sample Na_anoxic_12_MG_FD_188631 | JGI IMG/M metagenome (GOLD analysis project Ga0233415, IMG submission 188631) | Seawater microbial communities from Saanich Inlet, British Columbia, Canada - Na_anoxic_12_MG | ecosystem: Environmental > Aquatic > Marine > Inlet | place: Canada: British Columbia... | reverse complement strand
TAGCTAAGGATTTCTGGACGGATGCTCAAGATATGACAGCAGTAACCGCAGCAATCGCTGTATAAATAAAAGGAGTAATACTATGGGAAAAGATAAAAAGACCCCACAGACAGTAACAATTGATGATAAGGAATATTCAGTAGATGATTTAACCCAAGAGCAAATTGCTATGGTTAATCACGTATCTGATTTAGACCGTAAGCTATCATCAGCACAGTTCAACCTAGACCAACTTAATGTAGGTCGAGGTGCTTTTATGAATATGCTAACTGAGTCTTTAAAGGCTGAGGAAGCAGTAGTAGAATAAAACAAGTAGGGGTGAAATGCCCCGCACAAATTAAACAAGGACACTTATGGAAATATCAGATATCTTTCTAACGCTAGTAGGTCTTGTCATAGCTATGCTCGGTTGGTTTATGAGCAGACTAGCAGACACAGTAAACAAGCTAGAGCATAACATTACTAACTGTCAGACTAATATGCCTATTAACTACGTACTTAAAACTGATTACAAGACTGATATGGCTGAGATTAAGAAGATGTTAGGTGACATATATAGAATCATTAGGGAGAAGAAGTGATATGGGTAGAGCTTGCTGATAACACTGCACGGTTCTTCCTCTTTGACCCTTGGACTCTTCCAATCAATTGGTTGCTTATATGATACGATTAGGAGGTACAAATGATACGATTACTAATACTATTCATAGCACTATCACTTAGTAGCTGTAGTTCATTAGAGCTAAGAAACCTAGGTAAGTCAGGGGCTTCTGCTGGTATTGCTTATGCTATTAATCCTCTTGCAGGTGTAGCTACTTTAGCAACTGCTATGGCATACGATGAGATAGTACCTGATAGTCCCGAGGTTGCCGATATAGAGACGAAAGAACAAGCAGTGGCATTCGTGGCTACCTCCTGGGGAAAAGATGCCTTATATGGCTTCCTAGCGTTCCTACTGGTGACTAACATAGTAGTACCGTGGCTGACTAAGAGGCGTGGGTATAACCAAGCTAAACAAAAATACAAGGAGTAGAGGGTGAAAGTAGAGATAGTACCATTTGAAAAGAAGTATTACAATCAAGTAAGAGATCTAAAGTTGAAGGAGGATGATAAGAAGGAAGTTGAGGCTTCCAATGGATTACCTTTTAGACGCACAGTAATACGTACATTAAATACCTATGGGGATACAATGTACCTTATTCTGTATGATGGTACTGTTTCTGGTATCTTTGGTGTAGTACCAGGACGTAAGAAGGGTGAAGGTATTGGATATTTACTGACAGACGAAAGAATGTTAGAGTACCAGTGGGATATGGCCAAGTATAGTAGGGATGTCTTTAGGCACTTACTAGACTCTTGGTGGAGAATTACAAACTATGTTTCATCACACCATAAGGTTTCTGTGAAATGGTTAATGCACTTCGGGGCACACTTTGATAGGCACCCTGATGGGAGCCCCAAGGGATATTTATTAAATGACCCTGAGGTGCCCTTCTACAAATTTGAATTTAGAAAGGAAGATTATTATGATGTATTTAAAAAGGAGTAGCCTATGTGTAGTCCGCAGTTAGCTGTAGCAGCCTTAATGGCTGTATCAAAGGCCTCAGAGATTTCGCAGGCCAACCAAGCCGCCGCCTCTGAGCAGCAGTCTGCTATGGATCAGCAAGCCATAATGAATCAGCAACGTACTATGGAAGCTGAGGGTGTTAAAGCTAAGGCTGGCCAGGAGCTTACTACTAAGAAACGTGAGCGTCAACGCGAATTAGCCACAGCTAAGGTAGTAGGTGCTGAATCAGGTGTAGCAGGAGTTAGTCCACTTAGGGCAATGTCTAATGTATTCATGCAGGAGAGTCTCGATGCAGGTACTATTGTAGGACTACAGGAAACGAACCTTGCCCAGATTGGTGTCCAGTCGCAGGCTGATTTCCTTAGAACTCGTAGTGCTATTAATGCTGCTGAGAATAAGAAGTCTTCAGGACTGAGTGCTGCCCTACAAATTGGTGTAGCTGGTGTCTCAGGCTATGCAAGTGCTGGCGGTTTCGCTGGTGGTGGTAGTGCTGGTGCTGCCACAGGCGCTGGTAAGAGTACCTTCAACTTGTATGGTACCTCTACCACAGGATCATCTACAGGTGGTTGGTTATATGGCCAGAAGCCTATGAGTGGTTTTACATTAGCAAACTAAATTAACGATTAAAGGAGTATCCGAGGATGCCAAGAAGTCAAAGAACACAATTAAGTAAGAGTCCTACCGCTGAGGCGAAATTAGGCACAATAGGTAGCGAAGCTGTACGCACAGTAAACATGCCTACTGTAACAGCTCAGAAAAGCATGGGTGAATCCCTTGCGGAGGCTGTAGGCCTAGCTGCAAAAGCAGGTGCTGGTATCTACAAAATGGAAGCAGAGAAGCAAAATAAGGCTACTGCTGCCCAGCATAAGATTGAAGGCAATAATGATGGTAAGAATAGAGCCCTGACAGATTTGGAGGAAATTCGTAAGTTACCTTTGCTTGAGCAGAATGCAGCCATCATGGCTAAATCAAGGGCATATTTTGAGTCCCTTAAGGGCTCTAGTTCGGACTTCAGTACAGACTACTTCAGTTCTAATGTATCCGCTTATAGAGATGCAATGGACTCTGCGGATGGTAAAATTTATACTGCTGTTAATAAGGAAGTTCAGGCTAATAATAAGATTAAGGCCTCTAGTGCGATTACCGCAGGGTTTGAGCAAAAACTTACGGCTGCTGAAATTATATCTACAAATAAGGATGGTCCTTGGACGGGTACTAGTGCTCAAAAACTAGACCAATATGTAGAGCAGGCGGCATCTTATGCCCTGGCTATGCAGCAGACAGTCCCAGGCTTTGACACAGAAACCTTTATTAAGGACTACTTAGAGATTAAGGCGCCTAACAACGGTCCTGATTTACTTAAGAATGCAAGTACTGGTGATAAGATTCGTAAGTTACGTGCTGATTTGACTTCTGATGGTAACTCTGTAAATACTAAGATGAAGAAAGAGTATAAGGAGATGACTGGTTTACTAAGCACACAAGGTGCTACACCTACTGAATATAATACACATGTGGATGGTGGTGTTGCGGCGGGCGTATATTCTAAGATTAAGGCTACTGATTTGAAGCTTAAGTACAATGAGAAAGTTACTAAGGAGTTAGTAGCTAAGAATATTACAGCATTAAATGAAGAAGAGCAGGCCTATGTAGCTAAGCTTAAGACTGATGCTACTTATGGGGGCAAAGAAGGTGCATTGTACGTATCTAAGGAGACTAAGACCATCTTAGTGAATTACGAGAAGAACCTTAATAAGCAAGTTGCTGCAAACGATATGACGCACGAGGAAGCTATTGAGAAGGCCGAGGAAATGAAGGCCCATGTATTGAAAACTTCTAAGCACCTTACATACTTAGGTAACTTCCACTTAGGTGGTAGTAATAATGCTAGTAAATATGCAACACTACCTAGCGAGACTAAGGCGTGGGTTACAGACCAGGTTAAGTCCTCTTTAGATCAAGCTAAGGACTTAGGCACTATCGTTAAGATTGCTAATGCTAATCCAGGCGCATCTAAGGCTTATGTATCTACAATGTTTCCGTACACTACGGACGCAGGTAAGATTAAGAAGGCCTTAGAAAGCTTTGATAGCCTAAAGAATCACGATAATGGCTACGATATGTTTAATAAGTTACCTTCTAAGCAGAAGTTATACTACGAGGCACTAGACGCTATTAGAGATCTAGATGGTAATGTAGATGTTTCTCAAGAAGAGGCTGAACGCTTAACTAAGATGGTTGAGGCGGTAGGTGATACCCGTGATTTCCGAATTAAGATTAAGCAGAAGTATAAGGACGTTAAGACCTTGAATGAATCTATTGCAGGACTTCCTGATGATCTACAAGTTGATGTATTAGTGACTTATGATTACTTCACTCAATTTATGAAGCCTTATGATGCGTTACAGCGTATTAAGAGTAAGGTGCGCCCTAAATACTATAAGACCTGGGATATTCCAGGATCCACTAATATATTAGGGTTAAGTGCAGATACGGTTACAGCAATCAACTGGGGATCATTTACTTCAGGAAATAAGATTAGTCCTATCGCTGTCCTGAAAGCCTTTAAGGCTACTGGCAGACCTGTGGAGGGCAATGCCCGTCTCTCTTATGATGAGAGAACAGACACATTTACATTAGGTAAGAGTTCGCTCGATGAGAATGCCTTAGTCCAAGTAGATATGTATAAGGCCACATGGGCTGAACTTAAGGCGGCAACGAAGAAGAATAAAGGAGAATAAGAATGGCAGAATTTACTTCACTATTTAGTAAGAAGGCTTCTATTCCTACGGGGGAGTCTTTTTCTAAGGCTCTAAACAAGTCTAAGAAAATGACTGATGAATATTTAAGTACCTCAGATGGTATGTCAGCAGCCCAGCAGGAGCTCCTAGATCACGCCTTAGCTAAGAATGATAAGAACTTATTAAATGCTCAGAATGATGTTATTAAGAATCCTGAGTTTTATCGTGAGAGGATGTATGGTGGTACACAGGTAGGTAGACCAGGTGCCGATAAGGTAGATTGGACACATCCTGTATTCTCTAAGGGTGTTTATCGTATGAACTACCTAAAGGCTATGCTGGAGTCTTCTAAGACTGTGGATACCTCAGGTACTAGCAAGGCTGCCCTAACCATTACAGGAACTGTAGCGGGTGTGGCTGTCTCGGAAGAAGCTGATGCTGGTGTTATTAGTAGTATTACCAATAGTATTGTTACTAGTACTGCAGGAGCTACTGAGCGCTACTCTAGATTCTCACAGGATGAGATTAAGGGCGCTGAAGCTGAAATTGCACGCTATGAGAAACTGAAGAAGTCCTTGGATGGTCCTATCTTAAAAGAAGAGGATGATGCCTTCTTTAAGGACTTTACTGATGTAGAGCGCATCTTATTCTTATCTGAGCAGGAAGCAAATACTGATAGTGTATATATTGCGGCCTACAAGAAGAACCTTGTTGATACATGGTCTACCCGTCTGGAACATCAGATTGATGATGAGGATGAGGATGATCTTGAATGGATGGAGTTTGGACGTGATGAATGGTATAAGGAAAACCTAGCAGAATTTAGCTTTACTGGTGAGGACGAAACTGATATAAATAAGGGTAATGGTATATTTCACCTTAAGAAGTTTTGGGATAGTCTTGAGGAGCATGAGCTACCTAACAGTAGAGAAGATGCTATGGCACTTACAGCACGCTACACGGATGAGTTTGCCTTGTCTAAGCGTATCTACTCTAAGGACTCAGGTCTTTTCTTAGACTCTGAATGGGAAGCTATGCTACGAGGCTTTCATGCTGATATTGTATCTAGTGTACTAAGTCCTCAGGAATTAGCCCTAGCGATTGCTACTTTTGGGTCTTCTAAGATTTATACTATCTCAAGTAAGATGATGCAGGCTCGGCTGGCTTTTAATAGGGCAAGTAAGGCAAAGAAAGCCATTATGGGTGTAACAGGCACTGCCATCCTAGGTAGTGGTACCGCTCTTACTATGGAGGAAACCCGACAGGCCCTTAAGGGCCTTGAGTTAGATAACAAAGAGACTATGGCTCTTATTGGTGGTCTATTTGGTGTTGGAACGTATGGCGTCTCAAAGACTATTGAAATAGCTAAGGACTTCTTTATGTCTCTTACTAAGAAGGAACAGACACAGGTCATAGAGGAGCTTGGTAAGAAGGTAAGCAATCTACAGGAAGAAGCTAAGAAAATAGATGGTACTAAAACCCTTAAACGTGAGGATGATGAACCTACATATGACGAACTAGAGCAGGAAATCTTAGATGTAGGTTATGATGATTTAGATACTGTTGTTCAACAAGGGCCTAGGTTAGATCGTAGTGGTATAGCTATGGGAGCCTCTCAGACTCTGAATCCTAGCCCTATCTTAAGAGCTTATGATTTAGGTATTAAGTCTGTATATAACGTGCTGGATAAAATCAGAGCATCTACAAATACCTTAATAGGTAGGGATGGAAAACCTGTAGTACAACAAGGCGCTACTTCTGATGCTATCTACCGTAAGAAGTATGTAGGTACACATAATAAACTAGTGGCTAACCTTAGGTCTCTAATGAAGCAGTCTAAGATGAAAAGGGCGGACTTTAATCTAGCCTTGGATACTGCCGTTAAGAAGCAGACAGCGCTACATAGAGAGAAGAGTGTGGCTGTATCAGTCCTTAAGGATTTTATTAAGGTGAGAAAGGAAGCTCTTAAGGAAACTAATGATCCTAGAGAGGTGTATCGTCTTAATACTATTATTAGTAAGTATGAGCGTAAGCTAGAGACTGCACAGGGACGTATTGTAGATACACTATCGTCAGGCAATAAGCATATTGATGATGCTGTTAGTGAAGTTCAGAACTACTACCAGGTATACAACAGAGAGATCTATGCCTTGGATCGGAGAGACCTACTTAAGAAACAAGGTGACGAGCTAGATAGAGTAGCAGAAAGAGATGGTGATATAGACTCTCTAATGGACAAGCACGATATAAAGTTACAAGAACTTGATGATTTCTATAAGGATAAGCATTTAGGTTATTCGCCTAGATACTGGAATCAAGAGGCCCTAGAGAATGACCCTCAGGCAGCTGAGAAGCTTACTAAGGCACTGCTGAAGAGTTCGTATGCACGGGCATTAAAGGTTAATAACCCTAAGGACTACAAAGAGTTTATTAAGGAAATACCTACGATTGTCTCTAATATGCGTAGGAAGATTAAAGACTCTGACATGGAGAATAATCTTCGTGACATCTCTGCATCACGTGTTGGTGGCGGGGGTGATAAGTCCTCAGGTAAGAGCGAGATTGGTCGTAGAATTGATGTTGATGAGCTTATGGTTCAAGATTTAGTTCAGACTGATTGGACTACTGTTACTCAAGCTTATAATCACGACTTAGGTCATAAACTAGCCTTTAGAGAAGCCTTAGGTGTTAAAGACTGGAAAGAGTTTGATGAAGTCTATATGACAGGAATCAAGGATGACTTATCTAGGTCTAACTTGGGTGCTGAACAGCGTAGGAGAGCCGAGGAAGATATTAAGACTGTTGTAGAAGAGGCCCTAGGTACTCGTGGTTTGATCAAGAAAGATAACTCTGTGCAAAGGATTAAGCGTGTCTTCTTAGATACAACTAATGCTATCTTCTCACCAGGCTTTGGTTTAACTACCATTGCCGAGGCGGGCCCTGTTCTTTCTAATGGCGGTCGTGATATTATTAGACAGATTTGGCCATCAATTAAGCAGGTAGCTAGTGAGTATAAGAAGAAAGGATATGATCCTGATTCCATGGATGCCCTTAAGGGGTATGGTATTGGTGCAGGTATTCAGAACTCACTGGTAGCTTCCCGTTTAGAGGATGGTACTTTCTATGCCTTTAATAAGAGGGCTACCTTTGATCGTAGATGGTCTGAGGGAGCTAAGAAGGTTTCTAATATTGGTTATCACGGTGGTGGTTTCCATGGTATTACCTCTTTCTATAAGTATGCTTCAGCAGGTGCTTTTCAGGCTAAAGTTCACCGTATAGGCACACGTTTGGCTGATGGTGGCAAACCTTTATCTAAGAGTGAAGAGAAATACTTTGCTCGTATGGGTCTAGATACAGATACTCTAATTGATATCTCCAAACAGCCTTTTAAGGATAAGGATGGTAATCAGAACTACAATATGAGTGGTTGGGATGATGATGTACAGGAGAGGGTCTGGGACTCTATGAGTAGGGCTACTAATGAGTCTGTTCTAGAGCCTTCAGGCTATGATATGCCTCGTATTACTTCGGGCGGTGATGATATTGGTGCAGTCTCTTCGATGTTCTTACAATACAACCGTTATCCTTTAGCAGCGTACAATATGTATATCAAGAATGGTATGTCAGATAGAGATGCTAAGATTTTGGCCTCATCAGCTACATCATTCAGTATTCTAGCAGCTACCTTATATGCTCAACAAGAGTCTGAGGTAGCTATGGGTATACGTACGGATGAGAATAGACGATACATACATGATGATGATGGTAACTTAACTAGTGATGGTATGATGCAGCTAGGTATAGATACCTTCGGTAAAATGCCGCAGTCTACTCTACTTCCTAGGATGATATCTACAAGTCTAGCCGTTACTGGTCAAGAGCAGTTAGGTCCTGATGGGTTTACACTGACTCCAGGGCAGACTACGGAAGGTGTTGCGCTTAGTACGTTAGGTAGGATTTGGAAGACTAGCCTTGATGCTTTCGAGGAAGAGGAGGCCCCTGTTGCATTATTGGATATAACACCTGCGGCACGTCACCCATTCTTTAGTGGATTTATTGACTACATTGTAGACAAATACGAATAGATAGGAGAAACAATGCGAAATAAAGCAGATATAGAGAGCCTTAACGGGCTACACGACAGAATGGCCATCTACTTCACCGACTTACTTGATGGGGGCGAAAGACTTGCCCCTGGAGAGATCACGGCAGTCTTAAAGTTCTTAAAAGACAATGAGATTACCGCTGACATAGTTGAGTCGAAGCCAATGGCTAATTTAATACAAAACTTCATAGACCAGGAAGAGTCGGTCATGGATGAACTGAGAGGACATTAAGATGGCAATACCAGCAATTGTAGCAGCTTTAGGTATAGGTGTAAAGGTTTGGAACGCTTATAGTAAAGCTAAGAAAGCTAAGATATTAAAGAAGGCCACGGCGGTTAAGAAGGCTGAAGCTAAGAAACCTACCCGTATTCGTAAGGATAAGGATCAACCTAAGACAGGTCAGAAGGAAATGTTTAATGGTAAGGCAGGTACTGCGGTTAAGAGGCCTAAGGGTCCCGTAAAAGAAGGGTGGTATGAGAATACTACTAAGCAACAGGATCTCTTTAAGAAAGGACTTGAGATTGTTAAGAAGAAACATACTAAATAAGGTACTAAATTAGGAGGGGTATATGGAAGAAGAAGAAGTCAAAAATTTAGTCACGGACTTTAAGGCCTTTGTGAATCACGTATGGCACTGTATTGGGCTACCTGATGCTACGCCTTTACAGCAGGATATATGTAAGACCCTGCAAGAGGGGCATCGTAGGCTTCTTATTGAGGCCTTTCGAGGTGTTGGTAAGACGTACCTAACAGGTGCATATGCTGCTTGGAAGTTACTACGTAATCCTAATGAGAAGGTATTAATTGTGTCGGCCTCAGGGCCTCATGCTGTTGCTATCTCTACCTTTATTCATAAGTTACTTGCTGAGGTACCTGTATTAGCCCATCTACAACCTAGAGGTGATCAAAGAAACTCTGTAATGGCCTTTGATGTGGATGGATGTAAGGCTACCGTACAACCTAGTGTTAAATGTCTAGGTATCAACAGTCAGCTGCAGGGTAACCGTGCGTCCCTATTGATTGCTGATGACGTCGAAACGAGTATCAACAGTGCTACAGAGATCATGCGTGGAAAGATCCTACAGCAGATCAATGAGTTCGACTCAATCCTTCAGACTAATAATGATGCCTCTATTGTAGGACTAGGTACACCCCAAACAGGTGATTCGGTCTACAATAGGTTCATCGACAAGGGCTTCTTAGTTCGTATATGGCCCTCTAGGGTACCAGAAAAGCCTGAAGTCTACGGAGGCAGGCTAGCCCCTTATATTGAGGATATGATCGCTCTAGGGACACCTGAGGGCTCTGTGACAGATATTAGGTTTACCCATGAGGACCTACTGGAACGTGAGGGCTCTGTAGGTAGGACATACTACAAGCTACAGTACCAATTGGATACTACCTTGAGTGATGCTGATAAGTATCCCCTCAAGCAGAGTGATTTGATCGTAATGGATATTCCTAAGGATAAGGGCCCTATCAGCTTAAGCTACTCAAGTTCCAGGGATGACGTACTGGACATAAGCAACATCGGGTTCACTGGTGATGCACTACACGGCCCTCAGTATGTTGACAAGGAGTTCTCAAATTACGCCTACAGCATAATGAGTATAGATCCCTCGGGACGAGGAGCGGATGAGATGGGCTACTCAGTCATCAAATACCTACATGGTAGGATCTACGTGATGGCCTGTGGTGGTATGCAGGGTGGGTACCAGATGGAAAACCTGGTGAAGCTTGCACAGATCGCTAAGGAGTACCAGGTTAATACTATGTATATAGAGAGTAACTTTGGTGATGGTATGTTTGATCAGCTCCTGAGACCCGTGTTGAAGAAGGTATATCCTGTGAGCATTGAGGAAGTAAGGAGCTCAAAACAGAAGGAGTTAAGGATCATAGATACTATGGAACCTTTAATGAATCAGCACAAACTAGTTTTCGATGCTGGGATGGTCCGTGCGGATATTAAACATAGCCTTATGGATCCCCAGAAGATGCCCTATGGCTTGATGTATCAGCTAACACACATCACGAGAACCCGAGGTTGCCTAGGGCACGATGATAGACTTGATGCTCTAGCTATTGCCTTAGCTGCTATAGTGGAGACCGTAGGCATTGATGAAGATGAAGCATATGCCGAGTTTAAGGACCAGCAACTTCAAGAGGAGTTAGATGCCTTCATAGGTAATGTTAAGAATCCACGGTGGTCCTCTGGTTTTAAAAGCTAGGTCGGCTTACCCGCCTCCCCCCATCTAGGAGGGCTTGAGGGGCCACCAAGGATCCAGCTAACACACATCAGGAATACCTAGGTTAAAAGTTATCCACATAGTTATACACAGCTTAAACCTTGATGTAGCAGTAAAAACCCTTGTTTTGTATTTAGAACCACGCCCTGTAAGGTAGCCTTGTAGCCCATGCACAGTAGTAAGAGACCCTTAGGACCCTTAGGACCCTTAGGAGCCTTAAGAGCTACAAGGAACCCTTGGGTACTGTGCAGTACTGTGCAGTATCCTAAGGATCCCTGCGTATGCTGGGTACTGTGCCTTACCGTGCAGAATCCTAAAGGCTAAGGGGGTGGGTGGATGATAGAGAAGAAGACTCCAGGCTCCTTGTAGCTCCTGAGACTCCTATAGGGCCCCCCAGGGACCTGTTTTGTATCGGCGGGTTTCAAAAATGGTACAAAAATGCAGATGGGTATATATAAATAGAGACCCGCGGGTTTCCCCCATAGCCCTCGACACAACCCTCGGACATACTAACGCGCACCCGCGCGCACACACATGCGTCCTGAGGGTACCGCAAGGCTTTTCGGGGGTCACTCTAACGCACACGCACGGGGGCACGCGGTAAAAGGGTAGGGCAAATTTTTAAATATCCCAGCGTCACACTCGGGTATTCACACGGGTATTCACGCAGGCATACTAACGGGCGCACACACGCAGGTAACCTTGAGGCGCGCGAGGAATACCCAAGGGAATCAGTAGGGTACTCACGCATTATAACGCGCGCGACCCAAAGACCAACCAAGGGACTCGGGTATTCACACGGATACACTATAACGCGCGCGAGGCTATCTCCGAGTATCCTGCTCGGGTATTCACACGGGTGCATTATAACGCGCGAGGCAACCTAGGGCTTATACACGGGTACATAATAACGCGTGACGCGCGCGGTTCCTTGAGGCGCGTGTAGGCATGCACGGTTCCTTAGTAAAATAGGCCTTAAAGTTTTTTATAGGGCTACAGCCCAGTCATAGCAAGGGTTTCAAGGGTTTCTGCAAATTAATTTCAAATAAAGTGCAAATAATGCTTGACTTATTCAGAAAGTGTGGCATAATGGGAACCATACAAACAAACAAGGGAACGCCAAGGAAATATTTGATTATCATAACACTTATACAATGGGAACGGGAAAGGCAAGCGACCAACGTTCCCCGCAGTCAAGGGAACCACCATTGTATAAGGCTTTAAACTACCATTTAAGGCAAGCGTGAAAATAAAGATCAAAATACACTTGACAAACCTAAATTTATAAGTATAATATGCACCATACCTTGAAACATTAAAGGGTATATGCGAAAAAAGTGTCCCGAGGGGACAAAATTATAACTAATAGATAGGTGAAAATATCATGAAAACAGAAAAAAATACAAATGTAGCAAACGCAGTGACTGAATTATTTACGGCATTACAAGCCGAGGCGACCGCCACCGCCCGAGTCATGGACAAATTTATAAAGGCGTACCAAACCGAGGCCGAGGGGGTATGTAAATACCTAAATGCTTTAAAGGCAAAGGCGACGGGCAAAACCGCCTCGGAAGTCTACAAAGATACCTACGCCAGAAAACGTAAACAAGTACAAAATGCTTGCAAGCGTCCCGAAATTATGGCTGAATTGTTCGGGGACGACGCCGACCGAACCACCTTGAGTATCGTGCAAGTCAAGGGTAAAGGCTTTACATGGCAGGTGGATACAGTTGAGGCTGATGTAGCGACCGAAAAGTGTCCCGAGGGGACAGAAACGGAACCTACGGAAACGGTACCAAAGGTGACCATAGGCAAAGATTTATCCATGGTAAACAGTGAATACCTTGCTGAGTTTGGAACGACGGATACGATTGAGATTGAGATTGAGGCAACGATTGAAATGCTACAAGAAACACTCGCCAACCTTAAGGCTCAGAAAGTAGCATAATACACCACCACCACCAAGGGACAGAAGTGTCCCGAGGGGACAAAACGGAGAAAATTATGAGTATATCTATATTTGCACCATATGAAAGCATAGACCATGGTCTGGCTGAAATATTAACCCTAGTCATGGACGTGAAAGGGGACAAAGGTTTAAAGAGTCATATTGTAATGGCACTGGCACGCCTTGAACAAACTATCATACAAAAGTGTCCCGAGGGGACAGAAAGCGAGGCTACATCATGACTATTGAGATAATTGTAGGATTCATTGGAGCCCTAGGCGTGGCAATCATTGCCTTTGGTATTGTGATGGCTATCACCTTGAATAAATTGACTAACAAAAACTGTCCCGAGGGGACACAAAACGAGGGTAATTGGACTCGCTTTAAATTGAAAGGGGAACTGTAATGGAACTATTTGCTAGAAAATGTCACTGCTGTGGCAAGGGTATGAACGAGGGTCACATATGGGACGATACACACACATTTTGTGGTACCGATTGCCTACTAGAATGGCTTTACATGGAGGAAATCTGTTTCTATACAGAGTGGGACGTTGAAAGCGACTCAGATGGCGAGGTATATGACGAAAAAGGTAATGAATGGGAACTTAAAAAGTGTCCCGAGGGGACAGAAAGTATCAAGGAAAAGATACACCGTAGGGCTAAAGACTTGGAGGCTACAAATGGCTAGAGTATTGAGCAATAATCAGAAAAAGGTATTAAATAGGTACCTAGGGACAGCCTTAACTATTGATGACTTACCTTGTGATGTAGTAATCCAATTGGATAATATGCGATGGTATGAGAGTCAGTGGTCGGACGTCAATCGATACCTACAAGATAATAAATAAAGTATTCACCTAGCCCTAGGCATGGCATAAAACCGCCTATCAAATTAAGTAGTAAAAAGTGTCCCGAGGGGACAGAAAAACAGACTGGGAGGTCATCATGGGTAACAGAGCAGTATTATGTCTTAGGAACAATAAAGAGCAGGGATTTAGCGAGGAAGCCGTAGGTATTTATCTACATTGGCACGGTTCAGAGGATCAAGTAGCATACTTCTTAGAGGGTGCAAGGGCAATTATGGATGACCGATTAGGTGATACCACATATGCTAAGGCACGACTAATTGAATACATCACACGAGAGATTGAGGGGAACCTGAGTGTGGGTGTGGGGTTAGTCGGTGACCTCGACTACTTCAGTGATAATGGTGCATACATCATCGATTGTAGTGATTTGACTGTAACGGGGAGATACTAAAATGAGTGAAAATATAAATACAAAACAGACTGGGAGGTCACATGAATGTAATCAATAATTTAACCATGGAAACAATCCATGACACTATGCGGTGGACTAAGGACATAGGTATGTTCACTATCGACCGCTCAAGGGAAACCTCGTGCCTACACAAGACCACCTTTTGTGATGATACATGTTTCAATAATAAACTTGAACGAGCCTTTGCACATGCTATTGAGCCAAAGGACGTCCGTAACGACCAAGCATGGGACAACCTAAACCATACCAAGGTCAAGGGACTCTTTAATCGAAAGCGTAACCAAACCAAGAGGGCACGTCTGATGAGTAGAGGTGAGGCATTCACAACCTTTGATGATTTACGGAAAGTGCAGCACCTAGCAAACAGTACACCCAACACTGAATGGTGGATACCTACGAGGGCATGGCGGGACGAAACCCTCTGGCATGATGTACGAGCCTTAGAGGTTATGACACCCAACCTCCGCATCCTCGCGAGTGTAGACCCAAGCAATACTCAATCGGAATGGGAACGCCTTAAGGCTGAGGAACGCTCAATTATGTTCTTCGGGGACGACTCTATGACTACGGCACCAACGGGTGAACGTATGTTTATGTGCCCTAAGACGCATAAGGATATGCATGGACATTGTAGTATATGCAAGGGTGGCTGTTTTAGAACCAGTAAGAGGGTAGTGGTGCACCTTAAAGAGCACTAACCAAGATACACAGAAAACTGTCCCGAGGGGGACACAATATTTTTAATAAAAGGAGAAATACAGATGGGAGTTACACTAAAAAATAACACGGAAGAATGGCTTAAGATTTTAAAGGCTAGAGATATGTACACAGTCCTAAGGGATTTTAAGGATTTATCACGAGCAGACTTTGATGTACTCACGCTTGTTGGGGCACGCCCCGAGATAACCATTCAAGAGATTCTTAGGGACGACTTATTTGGACGTACTGAACTGAGTAGCGTAAAGAGATCCGTCATTAAACTTAAAGCCTTAAAGCTTATCGAGTCCGCCCAAGGTGCAGATGGACGTGAACGTCACTTAACTATTGTAACAGAGGAGCACTCATGAATACACACGACACAAAACTATCGACACAAGTAGCAGATTTAGAAATACAATGTGAAAACCTAGCAGAGGAGAACGCTTCATTTGCTAACTACCTAGAGTACCACGGATACTCACAATGTGAGATAGATAATATTGCACAAGGTTGGCACGGTTCAGTGAGTGACAGGTTAGAGGACGCTGAGGAACTAAAAGCTGAGGTTAAAGACCTTAGGTTTAGGTTACGTAAAATTGCAAACTATACAGTGATGGAGAATTAAGATGGCTACATATAACGTAGGAGTGGATGTTACTCGGTCAATATATGTTTATGTTGAT
>Ga0233415_10000712_pt1 | contig 15277 bp, 13 predicted proteins | sample Na_anoxic_12_MG_FD_188631 | JGI IMG/M metagenome (GOLD analysis project Ga0233415, IMG submission 188631) | Seawater microbial communities from Saanich Inlet, British Columbia, Canada - Na_anoxic_12_MG | ecosystem: Environmental > Aquatic > Marine > Inlet | place: Canada: British Columbia... | reverse complement strand
AATTTCGTGTGGCCGAAGCAAAGGTTAATAGACTGAATTACAAGGCATGGGGATTTAATCCTGTAGTGATGCCCTGGCCTGATGTGCCGGTGGCACTAAAACAGGGTGTTATAACCGGTCTAGATCATACACTCACTGTATGTAGCATTACCAAGAAATTTGAAGTTGCCAAATACTTTACCGAACTTAATTATGCCCAGGGTCTTTTCATCTGGCTATTTAACAAGGCGTGGTATAACAAACTTCCCAAAGATCTCCAAAAGATACTTAAAGAAACAGTGAGCGATATGTGTGCAGAGGCCCGTATAGCGGCTAAGAAACAGGAAGCAGAGCAGGTTATAGCTGCGAAGGAAAAATATGGCGTAGAATTCTTTAAACTGTCTAAAAAAGAAATGAAGACCCTTCGTAAACAGGCAAATTCAGTTCATAAAAATTTTGCTCCTGAAATCAACAAGCTTTATAAAGCGGACAAATACCGAAATAAAAATTATCTGAAAAAAGTTCAGAAATACATGAAGTATTAGCCGTAATTTTTTTTGCTCAAAGATAAAGGGGGCCTTTTGCAAGCCCCCTTTATAATTATATTAGTGCCCCATTTTATCGCAACCGGGCTATTATTTACAAATTGTACGAAGGAAATCCCCCATGTTTGGAAAGATTTTGGACTTTTTGGACAAGATATTGACCTTTTTTGAGGAGTGGACGCTTTTTATCAGTGTGATGGTGGCATTGGTTGCGCTCTTTGTTAACGTGGTTTTAAGATACGGGTTTAATTATTCCCTGGCCTGGTCAGAGGAACTGGTCAGGGAGGTGATAATCTACACTACCTTTATCGGGTGCAGCGCTGCTGTTAAAAACCGTTCCATGATAAAGATTGACGCGTCGGTTCAGCTCTTTCCCAGGCTGAAAATTCCACTAACTTATTTCAGCGATTTTGTAACCATAATCTTTGCAGGTATGATGATTTATTACGGCTGGCTCATGGTAGCACTTCAGGTGCGTACGCACCAGAAAACTATTATAATGGAAATTCCGCTGGCATATCTTTATGCAATATTGCCTCTTATGGGGACAATGATGTTGATTCGCACCATCCAGGTTATGCATCAGGACTTTACAGAACAACGGGCAAAGAAATCGCCGGAAAAATAAAAAAGATAGTTTCGGATTTGTTCACCTAAAGGAGATACGGTTTATGGAATTCAGTCATATTATTATTTTGCTGATTCTTTTAGGATGCATGGCAACATATATTCCTGTGTTCATGTGTCTTTTTTTTACAGCGACACTGGGCTTTGTGCTTTTTACAGACCTGCCGATTCTTCTCCTGGCCCAGAGTCTTTTCAGAAGTATGGATAACTTTGCCCTTGTTGTAGTTCTTTTCTTTATCCTGTGCGGCAATATAATGACGGCCGGCTCTATTGTAGAAAAGCTTATTAAGGTGGCCAATGCACTGGTAAGCTGGCTTCCCGGCGGGCTTGGTATGGCCGGTGTTTTAGCATGTGGGCTATTCGGTGCCATCTCCGGGTCCACGGTTGCTACTGTTGTTGCTTTAGGCGGATTTATGATTCCGGCTCTCCTCGATAACGGTTACCCTGAAAAATACACTCTTGGTCTTATGACCACCTCTCCTAATCTGGGAGTAATTATACCGCCCAGTATCGGGATGATTCTCTACAGCATGATCAGTAATGTGTCTTTAGAAGGGCTTTTTTTGACCGGTTTTCTGCCCGGTGTTTTGATAATGGGAGGCACGTGCCTTTATTCTTACTTCTTTTTCAGAAAAAAGAAAGAGATTGTGCGTATGCCGGTACCGAGTACCATGGAAGTTTTGGCTGTTTTAAAAGAAGGATTCTGGTCACTTATGCTGCCTGTTATTATCTTCGGTGGTATTTTCTCCGGTGCTTTCACTGCAAATGAAGCTGCTGTTGTGGCCTGTGTCTACGCCTTAATTGTGGAGCTTTTCATACACAAATCCATGAAGCTGAACCAGGTAAAAAAGATTACAGTCAGCTCTGCCGTCACATCGGCAACTCTTTTGATCATAGTGGCAGGGGCAGTCTGCTTCGGCCGTCTCCTCACTCTTGAAGACATTCCCGGCAAGATCACTGAAGCCGTGCTTGCAGCAATCAGCTCACCTGTTGTTTTCCTTTTAGCTATGAATGTTCTGCTTCTTTTTGTAGGTATGTTCATGGATATAATCTCAGCTACAATGATCTTGGGTCCTGTATTCCTGCCTATGCTGGATGCATTTAATATAAGCTGGATGCATTTTGGGTTGATCATGACGGTAAACCTTGCCATCGGGTATTGCACACCACCAATGGGTGTCAGCCTATATATTACAGGAGCCATTGCCAACAGGGATATTGTCTATGTGTCCAAGGCTGTCGTGCCGTTTATCGCTATACAAACTGCCGTATTGCTTTTTATAACATACATGCCCGATGCGGTTCTCTGGCTGCCGAAATTTATGGGGTTCCTGGAATAAAAAACAAACTAACCCTTTAAATAAACCCGAATGTTGTAAGCATAACCCATTCTTGCTTGACACATATGTTGCCTTTTATGTATTCTTGTTAAACTTGACATACAGGAAAAAATACCAAAAAAATTCAAGGCGGCATGTTTTCTGCCTGAAAACAAGTTTTAGTAATAATTGCGGAGGGTTCCATGAAACTAAAACAGATTGTCATATCTATTGAAAATTCACCAGGTCGTCTTTTGGAGGTGACGCGTACTCTTGGCGAAGCCGGAATTAACTTAAGAGCATTAAATCTGGTAGATACCGGTGCATTTGGTCAGCTTCGGCTTTTAGTTTCCGATATAGGTGCCGCCCGGCGTATTTTGATGGAAATGCAAATTCCAGCATTTGTTAATGAGGTCATTGCTGCTGAGATTAAAGATAAACCGGGAAGCCTTGCCAAGTTACTTGAACCGCTTGGAGAGGCCAATATAAACGTGGTTTTTATGTATGCCTTTATAGGATTTTCATCCGAAAAGGCGGTAATGATCTTTCGTTTCAGTGATAACGACAAAGCTATCGAAGTTCTTCAGGCCGGCGGAATAAAGCTGCTTGATGCCAAAGCCTTCGGAATTTTATAGAGATTAGCATTCTGATGATATAGAATACAATTTTACTTCCTTGCCCCCTCAAAAATTAATGGGCATACCTTCCAATTCAACCCAGATGATGAAGATCATTTGTTTTGCGAAAAAAATCTATCCCTGATTTTATCTGATTTCGGTTGCAATAAATCATGAAGAAAAAACCAATTTTAAATTTGAAATCCATAGACCCGAATCCTGCAAAAGCTCAAGTAGGCAATATTCCAGCAAACAATCATGTCGGAACCGAAGAACTTAAAATTGAGCGGGATCGTTATCGGGTATTTATCGAAGATGTTGCTGATGGCTTTTTCGAAACCAACCTTCGTGGAAACTTTATATTTATAAATGATGCCATGTGCCGTATTTTCGGGTTTTCCAGGGAAGAAATCAAAGAACGTAATTTCCGGGAATTTATGGATGAAAAAAATGCACAAGCTGCCTATGAGAGTTTCAACAAGCTCTATCGCAGCGGCAAAGGTGTTACGGACATTATCTGGGAGATTAATAGAAAGAACGGACAGCTCTGTATTCTGGAAATTTCTGCTAACCTGATTATTGATAAAAATGGCGAAAAATACGGATTTAGGGGTATTGCCCGTGATGTGACCGAAAAGCACTTGGCCCAAAAGCGTGCGGTTGAGTCTGAGCAACTTGCCCAGAAACAGTATAAAGCAAGTCGTCGTGCTGAAAATCGCTACCGTGCATTCCTTAAATTTTTGCCTGATCCGGTCTTTGTTTTTAACCTGGACAGCACGGTTGTTTATTTAAATCCTGCTTTTGAAAAAGTTTTTGGATGGACATTCGAGGAGCTGAAGGGCAAGCATATTCCCTTTGTGCCTGATTTTTTAAAAGAAGAAACAGGTCTGGGGATTCAACGTCTGTTTAAAGAAAAGATCGTTCAAGGCTTTGAAACCAAGAGACTGACAAAAGACGGCCGAATGCTCGATATAACAATTGATGGAGCAATTTTTTTAGATGAAAATAATAAACCGGCCGGACAGGTGATAACCCTTAGAGATGTAACACAGGAAAAACGCATTGCTCTGAGCAATCAAGTTCTGTTCCGAATTGCAAAGGCGCTCCACCACTACCGGGGTTTGGATGGACTTTTAGCTTTCATTACAAAGGAAACGCAAAATCTTATCGCCGTGGAAGGATCATCAGTTATTCTTCTTGATGATGAGAAAAAAGAGTTTTATTTTTTTGCAGCTACTTATGATGACACGGAAGCAGGAAAAAAGTTTAAAGAGATCAGGTTTCCGGTGGATAAAGGCGTGGCCGGCCAGGTTTACAGGACAGGGGAACCATTGATCGTTTCGGATACATCCAAAAGTCCGTATTTTTTTCATGAGGTAGATGAAAAATCAGATTATCAGACGCGAAACATGCTTGATGTTCCCATCAAGATTCAGGACCGGATGATAGGTGTTTTGTGCGCCGTTAATAAAAAGGAAGGAGAATTTGACCAGACAGATGTTGATTTGATGAGTACGATTGCAAACACTGCCGCCCTTCCCATTGAAAATGCCAGGATTAACGGGGAACTCAAACGTTCCTATGAAGAGGTAAAGAGCCTGAACAGGGCAAAAGATCGTGTCATTCATCACCTTTCCCATGAACTGAAAACGCCGATTTCCATTATGTCAGCCTCCATGGGCCTTTTGAAAAAAAGGCTTTCGACTCTTAAAGATCGAAGCTGGGAAAATATATTCAGTCGAACCGAAAGAAGCATCAATCGTATTCTTGAAATGCAATACGAGATAGAAGATATGCTGCGTGAAAGAAATTACAATACATACCACATGCTTTCAACCCTTCTTGATGCATGTACTGATGAACTGGAAGTTCTAATATCTGCGGAACTGGGCAAAGAGGATGCTGCTAAAAATATACGCCGGCGTATTGAGGAACTGTTTGGGCCCCGCGAAGCTGTTTCCGAAGAAATAAGGCTGGACAATTTTGTAAAGGATAAAATTGAGAAACTGCGATCAATGTTTGCACATCGTAAATGCCAACTGGTAACAAAAGTTGAACCTGTTCAACCGATATATATTCCTTATGATGTTCTGGGAAAGATCGTAGAGGGTTTGATTCGCAACGCTGTTGAAAATACTCCGGATTTAGGGAGAATTGAGGTGACGGTAAATCAGGGAAAAGAAGGGCCTGAATTCAAAGTAAAAGACTTTGGAGTTGGGATAACTGAGGAAAACCAGCGACTTATTTTTGATAATTATTTTACAACTTACGAAATCATGAACTATTCTTCCCGAAAACCTTATGATTTTATGGCCGGTGGAAAAGGCTTTGATTTGCTTCGGATAAAGATATTTTCCGAGAGGTATAATTTCAAAACAAAGATGGTTTCTACCCGGTGTGGTTTTATCCCCAAAGAAGAAGATTTTTGTGTTGGCAATATTAATAAATGTGAGCATATAAAAAGCGAAAAAGACTGTTTAAATTCCGGGGGAACAACAATGACAATAAAGTTTTCACCTGCCGGTCAAGGTTCTTTAAGTGATAATAATGGATTAAAAAGATGAAACAAATATTCAACAAAGAAAAACACTCTAAACTCGATTCCCCGCAGCACTTTTTCCGCGAAATAGAAGTCGAGTTTTTGATACATGAATTAAAAGACCCTGTTGCAATTATTGAGACAGGTGTTCGCACGCTCCTGGAGAAAAGAGATAAATTTGGGGCACTGTCATCCCGTCAGGAAAAGACCCTGAAACGTATTTTAAGAAACTCCAATAAAGCTCGCGCTATGTTAAATAGTTTACTGGAGATCGGAAGATCTGAGGCAGGCAGTTTTTTCTGTTGTCGTTTTCAACCCGAAAAGACTGCATACGTTATACTTATGGATGCCTTGGGAACCATTGGCGGGAATATTTGCGAGCAGTTCAGGACATGCAGTGAAGAAAGAGAAGCTATTGAATTATTATCGAGTCACGGGATTTATCTTGATATTGCACCTCAGGTGGCGGATATTGAGATGTATCAGGATGAAACAAAATTTAAGCAGATTGTCGGAAATCTTATAAAAAACGCTCTTCATTACAGGAAAGAGCGAGTCGAAATAAAAGTAGCTATTAAAAAAGATAATCTTATTGTTGATGTAATAGACGATGGCCCTGGCATTGATCCTGAGCATCACCAGGTGATCTTTCAGCGTTATAAACAGGTCAAGGAATCTTCAGCATCGCAGCGGAGAGGGCACGGGCTGGGACTGGCAGGAGCGCTTATTATGGCAAGGTGCCTTGGTGGCGATATAGAGCTAAAAAGTAAAAAGGGAAAGGGCGCAACCTTCAGGCTTATTCTTCCGGTTTCATTTGAAATCGACGATGAGCAAAGGGAGGAGCGTGACTTATTATAGAATTGCAAGTTCATAAAAAAACTAAATAAAAACCAAGGAGGACCTGAAATGGCAAATTCTGAATCTATTCTCAAGGGTAAAAATATTTTGGCTGTTGATGATGAAGAAGATATTCTGGAAACTATTGAAGATATTTTAGATGAGGCCGATGTAGACCGGGCGAGTGATTACAAAAGTGCATCTGAAAAAATTAAAGAGAACTTATACGACCTGGCTGTTCTAGATATCATGGGTGTTGACGGTCTAAAGCTGCTAGAAGAAGCAGTTGAGCGGGGTATTCCAACTGTGATGCTCACAGCCCACGCGATAAATCCGGAAACACTCATGGAATCCATTCGTAAAGGAGCTATCGCATATCTTCCCAAAGAGACCCTCTCCGAACTGGACAAGCTATTAAGCGATCTTCTCAGTGCTCATGAACAGGGAAAGCCTCCATGGAAACTGCTGTTTGAAAAACTGGGAGATTATTTTGATCAGCGGTTCGGATCGGACTGGCAAGAAAAGGATAAGGACTTCTGGTCTGATTTCAGTCGCACTTACCAGATCAGTAAGGGTATTCAAAAACGCCTTATGACAGATAAGAATATTCTTGATAAGGGTATTTGAATTTAGCAAAATCATAGGCTAATCCGTCTTAAACAAAAAGGATTATTAATCACGAAAGCACGAAATTACGAAAACACGAAAAAATTTCAATTTCATGTTTTTCCCCTTTCGTGTTTTTGTGGCTGTTTTTATTTATTTTGAGAGAAAAGGAATCGGCTTGCCTGTACAAAATGCCAGGGCCTGGCAAATAGCGATTAATTGCCCATCTGCATCTTCAACCTTGATATCATAGACAGCAGTTTTTTTAGTTTGACTGACTTTTTGAGCCTCAGCACGTAAGCGTGCACCTGCCTCGGGACTGGAAACATATGTAACATTTATGTTTAATGCCACGGCTATGGTGCCATCGGTTTGACCGGCTGTTTCAAAAGCTTCATCTATTAAAGCGTATATTGCCCCGCCATGAACTCTGCCATAGATGTTGTTCATGGTCTCAGGGTCATAGGTCATTTCCACTGCGGAATACCCTTTCTCCAATTCAACCAACTCCATATTTAAAGCCCGTGCATAAGGCTCCTTTTTTACCGCTTTTAAAATACACTCTTTAACAGCCTGGTCCATGATATATCTCCATATTTTATTGACGATTTTCGATTAAAGATTTAAAGAAATAAAATGTTATAATAAATCAAAAGATGGGACGCAACGACTTCTATAAAACGTCAATCAACAATCGTCAATATTCAATTTTCATCTTGACTTAACTACCTTGTAGCTGTATTGTAGCTGAAAAAAAGAAGGTATCATCTTATCAGTAATTCAAAAAATTTAAGTGATGGAAAGGGGGTGTAAAAATATCACCATCGGAAAATGTCCTCAGTTTTTTTCTTATTTTATTTTATTAAGGAGGGGAGCAAAATGAAAAGGAAAATATTTTTATTCTTAGCGGTTGTATGCATCGGGTTGGCCTTTATTATAACAGGGGTAACAACGGCTGAAGCTAAAACCTTAAAACTCACCTATAGTTGTTTTTTCCCGCCCACTCACATTCAGAGTAAATTAGCCGAATCATGGTCCAAGGAAGTTGAAAAACGGACCAATGGAAGAATTAAAGTCGAATATTATGCCGGACAGACATTGACCAAGGCAAAACAGTGTTATGACGGAACAGTAGAAGGGATTTCCGATTTAGGTTTTTCAGTTCTGGCTTATACTCGCGGCCGATTTCCTCTGATGTCGGCAGTTGATTTGCCTTTGGGATATACCAGCGGAAAGGTGGCCACCGAGGTCATCAACCGGGTTTATAAAAAATTCAATCCCAAGGAACTTTCAGATGTAAAGGTGATGTATCTGCATGCCCATGGTCCGGGGCTGGTTCACACAAAAGGCAAGGCGGTTAGAACGCTAAAGGATATGAAGGGTCTCAAGCTCAGGGGGCACGGAACCAGCGCTCTGGTTGTAAAGGCTTTTGGAGGAACACCTGTTCCGATGCCGATGCCTGAGACTTATCAATCGATTCAGAAAGGCGTTGTACAAGGATCCGTATATCCTTTTGAAGCTAATAAGGGTTGGAAGCTGGGAGAAGTGACCGATTATGTTACCTGTGCATTTTCTGCAGCCTATACCACTTCATTTTTTGTAGTGATGAATAAGGATAAATGGAAGAAAATATCAAAAAAAGACCAGAAAATTATCGAGCAGATCAACGAAGAATGGATTGTAAAACATGGCGAAGCATGGGACAGCAGTGATATGGAAGGGATTAAATTCTTTTTAAACCAGGGCGGGCAGATCATCGGCCTTGATAAAAAAGAAGCCAAAAAATGGCAAAAGGCGGTTGCCCCCATTATCGATGATTATGTGAAAAAGACAAAAGCGAAGGGACTTCCGGCTCAGGAAGTCGTTGATTTTACCATCAAGACGCTAAACAGTCTGCAATAACTTTTTAGATGGGGAGGGGCAAAATTATTTTGTCCTCTCCCCAAATGGATAGGTTTCAGGAAAATTAGGATAAAATCACCATGAAAAAGCTTTGGGAAATTTTTGAATGGGTCCTGGACAAATTAAAGGTTCTGGGCGCCGTCTGCCTTGTAGGAATGACTGCTTTAACCTGTGTGGATGTGGTGGGGCGTTATTTTGGTTACCCGGTTTTCGGTTCTGTTGAGCTGGTCGGTTTTATGGCTACCCTTTCAGTTGCCCTGGCCCTGCCGTACACACATCAGTTAAAAGGACATATCGGTGTAGAAATTCTGGTAAGGTTGTTTTCAGAAAGGACACAGACTATTATTGAACTTTGTACCAGCTTTTTAAGCCTTGGTTTGTTTGCCTTAGTAACATGGCGAATGACTGTTTATGCTCAAACGATGCAAAAATCGGGTGAAGTATCCATGAATCTGGAATTGCCGGAGCATATGATAATCTATATCACATCTTTTTGTTTCCTTATGTTCTTTCTGCTTATTATTCAAGACATCACCAGATATATTAAACTTTTAAAAGGAAGAAAATGAATCCGACCCTGATTGGTATCATCGGTATTGTCATTATGCTGGCCATTTTCATGACCCGGATGCCTGTTGCCTATGTCATGGCTTTGGTTGGTTTTGTGGGTTTTTCGTTAATGATTTCACCTAAAGGAGGCCTTAACCTTCTTTCTAGAAATATTTATGAGGTTTTTTCTTCCTACGGGCTTACCACTATTCCTCTTTTTATTTTAATGGGCCAGATTGCATTTAACGCCGGAATAAGCCGCAGGCTTTATGATACGGCATATAAATTTTTAGGTAATATACGTGGTGGACTGGCAATGGCAACCGTTAGTGCCTGTACTGCATTCGGGGCTGTCTGTGGATCCAGTCCGGCGACTGCAGCGACCATGGCTACAGTTGGGTTACCTGAAATGAGACGCTATAACTATAACGATGAACTATCTGCCGGTTCTGTAGCATCGGGCGGAGGTCTGGGCATGATCATGCCTCCCAGTGTTGTATTAATCGTCTATGGCGTATTAACGGAACAGTCCATAGGCGCGCTGTTCGTTTCAGGGATCTTGCCCGCGATTCTTATAACCATCTTGTTTATCATTTGCATATATATCAGATGCACCATTTCTCCCGATCAGGGTCCTCGGGGCGAAAAATTCACCTGGGCTGAGCGGATAAAATCATTGTCAGGAATGGGTGATACCCTGTTCGTTTTTTTAATGGTCATGGGGGGTCTTTTTTTTGGAATCTTTACACCCACAGAGGCTGCGGCAGTGGGTGTTTTTGGCGTCCTTTTAGTATCGGTGATTCGTCGCCAACTGACCTGGAAGGGATTTGTTAAATCGTTATATGAAACCCTCAGGACATCATGTATGGTGATGTTTCTCATTGCCGGTGCCGTAGTATTCGGTAAATTCCTTGCTGTAACCCGAATACCTTTTAATATTGCGAACTGGGTCGGTGGATTTGATTTGCCACCTTATATGATTTTAGCCGTTATCGTGCTGGTATATTTTATCGGCGGATGTGTTATGGACGCCCTTGCTTTGATCATGCTTACCATACCTATCTTTTACCCTGTGGTGATTAATCTTGGATACGATCCGATCTGGTTTGGTATTATAATCGTGCTGGTAACCCAGATGGGTGTTATCACACCTCCGGTGGGAATCAACGTTTACGTCGTTTATGGCGTAGCAGAGGGAGCAGTTGGGGGTATTCGTCTTGAATCGATATTTAAGGGAATCATTCCATTTTTAATTGCCATAATCGTCGGAATTGTTATTTTAGTAGCCTTTCCACAAATCATTCTCATTTTACCCAATCTTATGTATTGATGGCGTCGTAGAAAGTCCCATCTACTGCGTTGCAGCAGTTTTTCAGAAACTCGGCATACTACATGTATTGCCTCGTCTCTGAAAAACCACTGCGCCTTGTATATGGAACTTGAAACGATGCCATCGATGATACTTTTTGCGAAACCATTAAAAATGATTAATTCATAAGAAAATGAATTCATAATGTTTTAAGGTATTATTTTAGCTTGTTTTTTATGAAAAAAGATAGTATAGTATAAGCAATCAATAAAGGACCGACCTTAATTGGCGGGCCGGTTTCGTTCTGAAGGAAAGATCCATTTGTCAAAGAGGCAACCTGCAGTTTGGAACCATGAGAAATTTTACGGAAGGAGGGTGTCACAATGGCTGATGGAATTGTAAAATGGTTTAATAGCGGCAAAGGTTATGGCTTCATTGAACAGGAAGATGGTCCGGATGTATTTGTTCATCATACCGGAATTAATTCAACTGGTTTTAAGACTCTTAATGAGGGCGACCGAGTTACCTTTGACATAGAGCAGGGTCAGAAAGGTCCTGCTGCAGTAAATGTTACTGTAGTTTAGCTTGCCATTTATGAACTAAAAAAAGGGCATTCCATCGAATTGTGAGGGAGTGCCCTTTTTTTATTTAAAGTGCTATAATTCGTTAATTCGATAACGTATTTTATATAGATTTCTTTCACCGCCCGCTGCGCTCAAGACGATGAGAACGCAGAGTTAGAAGTTTTTTCCTTTGCCGTTGGAGAGGACGGCAAAGGAAAATCAATCGCATTTAAGAATATATGTATTAAGTAAAAAGGCTTATATACGATGAGACTTTTTATGACGCCAAAAAGCTTGATTTTTCTGAAAAATGTATTATTATTGAAATAATCAATAAAGGTCCGTTCTAATTGGCGGGTCGGTTTCGTTCTGAAGGAAAGATCCATTTGTCAAAGTGACAACCTGCAGTTTGGAACTATGAGAATTTTTTAAGGAAGGAGGGTGTCACAATGGCTGATGGAATTGTAAAATGGTTTAATAGCGGTAAAGGCTACGGCTTCATCGAGCAGGAAGATGGTCCGGATGTATTCGTTCATCATTCAGGAATCAATTCAAGCGGGTTCAAATCTCTTAATGAAGGCGACCGGGTTACCTTTGACATAGAGCAGGGTCAGAAAGGTCCTGCTGCAGTAAATGTTACTGTGGTTTAGCTTGCCATCTATGAATTAAAAAAGGGCATTCCATCGAATTGTGAGGGAGTGCCCTTTTTATATCCAAAGTGATAGGTTCAAGAAGTTCAAAGGTCTCACCCAGATGATATCAGACAGTTTTGGCTCTTAAACTGTAAACGTTGAACCGCTCAACCTATGTCATAAATTGTCTATCTTTGATTGATCGTGAAACTCCGTGTTTTCCGTGGTCAATTTGAAATTTAATGAAAGGGAAACCTTTCCCAGAATTCCTCGTCACTTTTTTGCCAGTCTTTTCCAAATCTCTTTTCACAAAAAGAAGCCATTCTTGAAAACCAGCCTTCCCATGTATTTTTTCCTTCTTCGTTGGCTTTAAGTATGTCATTTAGAAATGATGCTATGTTGACCATTTCCTCTTTTGGGATATAATAAGCAGCTCCTCCTTTATGAGATTTTGCAACATCTTCAGGAGTTAGTGCATAGGCGGTCAACATAACGGCGACTACTTTTTTTTGGGTGGTGATTTCAAGAAGCTCATAGCCGGAAACCCCCATTATGTCCAAAATGGCTAATTCAAAATGCTGAGTCTCAAGCAGCTCTTTAGCTTCCTCGAAGCTGGAGGCTTCAGTGATATCACACATGTCGAGAAGTTCACTCAGAGTTTCCAACACATCAGGCTCATCATCAACTATCAGAACCTTTTTACCCAACAGTAAATTATCTTTGCCCATAATAATTTCTCCTTGTTTCAGGTATTGTTAAGCGGTTGTTTAATATAAAATGTAGTTGCGAGACTTAATATGAGACCTCGTAAATTTTATTCAATTTTTTTAAATTACATCCTTCCCCGCATAATGGGATCTTTGACTGGCGTGGATTCTTTATTTATTTCTTCTTCCTTCTTCGCCTGTGGCTTCAGACTACGCTTTTCAAGCTACGCCGTGACAAGACGCAGGACAAGCCCTTTGTGCCTCTGTGTTTTCTATCCCTTTTTATCAGGAAAATCAATCGATAATGAGTCCAACTGTCTTACCGTTTTTTAGATTTACCAGCCCTTCTTCGCAGATTCTTATAAAAGGAATTGCCGCTCCAGTGAGTGCTATTAAAGAAAGCAGGGGATCAGCAAAATGCACGCCAAGCACTGATAACTTATTTTTTATAATGTCAGTTTTTTCAGCGATTTTCTCTATGGGCAGATCGGAAAGAATGCCAAAAACAGGCATGGGAAGTTCCGCCTCGATTTTTTCGTTAACGCTGACAACAGCACCGCCCTGAAGGTCAAAAATTCTATTTACTGCCAGGGCCATATCAGCATCATTGGCTCCGATAACGATGATATCTGTTGTATCCCAGGAGGCACTGCATGCAAATGCACCATTTTTTAAACAAAACCCCTTGATCAAACCGGTAAAGATTTTACCAGGATTATGTGTTCGGTCGATTGATGCAATTTTTATAATGTCGCTGCTGATATCCTGTCTGATTTCACCATCAACAACAGGTACCTTAAGGCTAAGCTCGCTTGTTACCAGATCGGTAACCATATTGATTATTCTGGCTTCAACCTTGTGGGGAGCATTTTCCATTCTGACAGCAAAATCTGATGCGTTAAATTTTCGGGTTAAATGGACACTTGTCATGCTTTGTTTTGAAAAAACATGCCTACGTGGCTGTTTTAAAAGATTTCCATTTTGGGCAATAACATGACCCTTGCTGATAACATATTGCGCTTCAATTGTTCTTTCATCAGGGATTATCAGCAAGTCAGCATGTCTGCCAGGAGCAATTCCGCCTATTATATCATCTAAGGAAAAATGTTCTGCCACATTCAAAGTTGCCATTTGAATAGCTGTTATAGGATCAAAACCGCAGTCTATCGCTTTCTGGACAATAAATTCCATATAACCTTTTTCCAGTAGATCTTTCGGCTCCAGACCGTCTGAAACAAGGACCAGCCTTCGCAAATCAATGCCGAAATCCTTTATCTTCGATATTTCTTTAAGATCCCTGCGGATGCTGCCCTCTCTGATCATAACGTAAAGCCCCAGCCTTAATCTTTCCAGTACTTCATCAGCTTTAATAGGTTCGTGGCAGGATGAAATACCGGCGGCAATATATGCATTCAATTTATTTGTGCTGGCACCGGCAGAATGTCCTTCAAGGCTTTTGCCGGAAAGAAAGGCTTCATGCAGGATGGGAAGCGACAGATCGGGATGTTGAAGAACCGATTGCCAGTATGATTCTCCCAGCCCGATAATGTCCTTACGGGACAAAAACTTTTTGAGAGTCTCTATTGAAATACCGCGGGCTGAATCACTGATGGAGGCCATAAAGGGTGCGGTGGAAAAAATCTTAATGGGTTGGTCTTTTAAAGATTCAAGAAAATCGACTACACCATCATATCCTGATATAGGGAAGGGCTCCATTGTCTCGGTGATTATTGTTGTTGTGCCACCTTTCATAGCAAATTTTAAAAATTCGTATGCAGTGTATAGCCAGGCAAGGTGAGTGTGTCCGTCGATAAAGCCGGGTATGACTGTTTCCCCCCCGGCATCTATAACTTCTGTCTTTGCTCCGATAGAATATTCCAGATCGTTACCAACAGCGGCGATCCATTTATCCTTTATGCTTACCGAGCAGTTATCTAAAATCTCTCCGGTGTAAACATTAACAAGTCTGGCATTGACAACTGCAAGATCGGCCTTTTCCCGACCTAGTGCAACCTCTATTAGTTTTTCCGAATCCCTTGTTTGTGCGAAAGAAGATGATTTGCCTGCTGTCATCTATATTTTTCCTCAATTGAATAAATCTCAGAGTTTTTTACGAATTCATCAACCTTAACACATCAAAAAAAATACAAAAAGACTTATTTATGGTAAAGGTCTATAAGGAAAGATACGCAGGTAATTTGAAAATGCAGCTTGATTTTAATTAGCTCTGTACGTTAAGATTGTTTGAATATTTAACGTTGTTTTACAATTAGGATCATCTCCAAAAGAGCAGGTATAATAATAAAAATTCAAGGGATCAGGGGTTCAAGTGAAACGCGTAATCATAAATATATTCTCCTGCACGGCCAAGGCACTTTTCCTTGGTATGCTTGATGCCCAGGTAATAGCCACAATACAGGTATATCTGTCTAACGCCGCCCTGCATAATAATATAACAGCAATAAAAGATGCAGGTTATCTTGCCATCCCCAACCAGCACATTTTAAATATTCTGCCCAATTTCGGCCCTGCCTTTTTCGGAGGCA
>Ga0233415_10000711_pt1 | contig 15283 bp, 32 predicted proteins | sample Na_anoxic_12_MG_FD_188631 | JGI IMG/M metagenome (GOLD analysis project Ga0233415, IMG submission 188631) | Seawater microbial communities from Saanich Inlet, British Columbia, Canada - Na_anoxic_12_MG | ecosystem: Environmental > Aquatic > Marine > Inlet | place: Canada: British Columbia... | reverse complement strand
CTACTATGGTATTATCAGATTCTTTAACACTTTCTTTTTCTGGTTTTAAGTCACTCCAATAATAAACATTTTTTCCTCTACTAATTAAATCTTCCCTATCATACTCAACTTCTAATTTTCGTTTTTGAAATGATGTACCATTAGGTGTGTAGGTAAAGCTACCATTAGGTTGTTGGTTTGGTAAGACATAGTGTATCGCTAATATACGTTGATACAATGGGGTTTTTCTACCTGTATTCCACGCCAAACCCTTACTAAATAGGTAATTTTGTATATCCTTAGATACTTCCAAAGAATCAGGGTCCACATCGTTAATTAACATCCATTTATCGTTTTTGGGTAAAGTGTTGGGAACATCTCCAACCCAATCGAAATCATTTGAAACTTTATCTTCTTTCATTACTCTTTTTTCTGAACCCATATCAATAAATATCACCTACGTGACCCACAATGTTTTCTTTATTATCTCTAAAAATCACACAATCTTCATACCTTTCGTTATCACTAACCAAATAATTAAGAACCCATTGGTATTCTTCCTCTGTTATTAAAACACCATCACCACCAGATTTAAGATTATCTAGTGTGGTTTCCATTAATAATAATTTTTCTTCTTTTGTTAGTACCATTACCTTATTTTAAATCCATACCCAAGAACCATTATTAATAAATTCTATTAGGTTTTTAATTGTTGCGGCATAACCATGTGATTCACCATATATTGGGTGGTGTTTAGTTAAAGCTAAATTACCATTCCCATCAATAGACTCTATTGTGAAATATTCTTTGTCATGAAAGCTTGTTAAATTATTATCTTTTTGAAATCGTTTTATAACCCTATCCCCATAACCAAAACTTTTACCCACAAAAGATTGGGGGTCCATAAGTTCCATTGGGGTGGTGTCATTAACCCAGTCCCACTCACCTTCAGATTCATTTAAATCTTTAGGGGTGGCTCTTCGTAACCATAAGGCATTATGCCAATTTTTATTATCCTCATCATCTTTAGGACCCAACCAAGCTATTTTTTGGTCACTACCCCATACATGTTGGAAATTCATGTGCCATCCAGCAAACTCCTCTATGGTGAATATATCACCATTAGAATTTACCACTTTAGTACCTAAAGGAACACTTTCTTTTGGTAAACCGTTTTTACCACCGATAATAACTTCTGGTGTCTCTTTAACCCAATCGAAATCTTCAGATTCATTTAAAATTTTCCCATCATCACCCATCACTACCCAAACTCCAATTCTCACCAAATTTTCAACTTCATCAATAGGGTAACTAAGTGGTTCACTTTTATATTTGTTTGGATATAACTGGACTAAAGCCTCATTGGTTTTAGAATCTATACCTTCCACAACAAAATAATCAGTCCACCTTATTTTACCTAAAATAACCTTACTTTTATCAATAGTTGTGAGGTCATGACCTAAATCTTCTAACTCACCTAAATTGTTGTGTCTCCAGTGTATTTTTTTACTAATAATATTTTCTATATTATATTCTGGGTTTATATCTTTAACCCAATCAAACTCGTCAAACTCCTTTATCCTTTTTTTTCTTACCATTCTAATTAATAAATATTGTTAAAGTTCGGAATGTGGTGAAAGTATTTTAACTATATTTTAAAGATATTTGGTATATAAGTTCTCTAACTTCTTCATAACTTAGAAAACCATTTTCCAAATCTTCGTGGTAACCCTCACACCTAATAGCATCTTCGACTGAAATCCCCCTAAGAATTTTTTTCCATTTGTTATGTATTTCTTTTTCACTCATTTTCGATAAAAGTTTTTCTGTGTCTTTCTTTTTTGAAATGTTTCCTACACACTGGGGTGTAAGATTCATCGGCTGCTATGTGTATTTGACTACCCTCAAATATCGGTTTACCGTCTAACATTCTCATATTCATTGAAGTTTTATCACCGTATTCACATATGGTTTTTAATTCCTCTATTTCATCAGATAAAGTCATTAAATACGTAGAACCCTCAAAAGGTTCTCCTTGATAATCGGATCGTAAACCATAACAAATAACATCGATGTTTAAATAATCTACCACATCTGTTAGTTGCCAAACCTGTGTTTTTGTTAAAAATTGTGACTCATCAATTAACACACAAGATAGTTTTCTACTATTGATTGGGTTGTGTTCACTGTAAGGGACTTGGTTTTCGTGATATACCAACTCGTATATGTCTGTTTCTTTATTAAAGGTGTCCGCTTTCTTACTAATACCTAACCTAGACGCTATTTTCTTTTTACCAAATCTGTTATCTAAATCTGAAGTCAATAAAAGTACTCTCTTATTCCTCTCCTCATAGTTGTGAGCCGTCTTCAATAGATCCAAGGATTTACCAGCTCCCATTGTTGCGTATCTAAAATAAAGTTTATTCATAATCATATTTATTGATTCTACTTTTCATTTTTTTTCTATAATTTTCCCAATACTCCTCATCGTAATATTCTAAATAACTTTTTTCCACCTCTAAATCTAACTTAGTTATTATCAATGGTAGTCTGAGTATTTCTGGGTATTTTTCTAAGTCCATAATAAAACTAAAGATAAATATTTATTTCAAAAAAATCAACGATAAATTTTTTTTATCTATATAATTTTACTATATTTGTTTAACGTTTAAAACAGTAAAAAATGAAAATAGTTAAACTAAGAGACCTAGAAATACCACAAGAAGTATTAGTACCAATAAAGACAAACACCATTCTAGATGATTTTATATCTGATAGGGGTGGTTTATTACCTTCTTGTGTTTATGTTGTTGTTGGTGGTGCTGGTAGTGGTAAAACCTCTTGGTCCATTGATACTATCCATAAACTACAGACAAATAACCCATCTAAAAGGGTTTTATATATTTCTGGTGAACAGGATGAGGTTGATAATTACGAACTTTCACAAAAAATACCTGGTTTATTAGATTTAAACACTTTATATTTAGCTGGTTGTAATGAACCACAAAAAGTTTTAGTTGACGTACTCAATCAAGGTTGGGACGTTGTTTTATTAGATAGTTTAGAGGTTGTTGCTGGCCGTATCAACATGACTAGTGATTTAAACACTAAACAAAGTACTAGATGGGTTTTGGATTTAATGTTCAAACATAAAAAGGGTGGTAATGAAAAAAATATTTTTAGTTCCTTTATCGTCATCCAACAATCAACCAAATCTGGTACCTTCAAAGGTGACTCCTCAATCGAATTTGACACAACTGGTATGTTATATGTTAAGTTTGATGATGATATGGGTAACCGTTACTTAGAATTTAGTAAAAACAGAAGAGGTGAAAATAAGGTGAGACAATACTACAGATTGTCTAAAGGTTGTATGACCTATATACCTATCGAACAAGAAGATCTTATTGTAGGTGAAGTCACAGAGGTGGAGACAATACCGATACAACCAAGATTCAAACACTCATTTTTTTAGTAAGAAAGGGACTTAGGTCCCTTTTTTAAATGCCAATGATTATAAAAACATCTCTGAAATGTAACCAGCAAATTTATAACCAACAAATGCTCCTAGAGCGGTAGGTACTGGAAATAATATAAATTTACCTAGAGAAGTCACATATTTAGGTCTATTTACTACCCTCCCCAAAAAGAAGTAATAAACTAAATAACTCATTAATACAGCTATGTCTACACCAGAGGATATGAACACAATTAGGGTAGAACCTAAAAAACCGTAAACAGTATTTTCAATTATTGCTTCCCTAATTTCTTTAGATGTAGACTCCCTATATTCTTTTTTTAATTTTCTTAATTTTCTACTCACTTAGAATTTTTTACATGGTAAGTTATTGTACTGGTTGGTATCCCATGTTTCTCACCAATAGCTTTGAAGCTTAAACCGTTTTTTCTATCTTTAACGAAAGATTTTTTCATTTGTGGTGTAATTTTAACCTTTTTCTTAGTTGCTGGTTTAACCTTTTTCTTAGCTGCTGGTTTAACCTTTTTCTTAGCTGCTGGTTTAACCTTTTTCTTAGCTGCTGGTTTAACAACCTCATTTACTTCTGTTTCATTTTTAGTTATAGGTGTTTTTACCTCACACCAGTTTAAACAAACTTTATTAAAAGTTAGTTTATTGATTAAAATACAAATCCATTTTTTCATTTTTCTTTTTTTTGTTACTATAAATATAATTTATTTTTATTTTTATTAAATTAATTTAACTATTAATTTACCATTATTCAAAAAGTCTTCATGAGACTCTAACCCATAATCATCTAATACTAGGTTCACCAAACTCTTCATATCTGTACTGTACCCAGTTATTATCTCCAACTCCCCAAAACCCCTTATCACACTCTCACCAACAAATAAATCTACTTTTCTAAAGACATCTCTATGTCTAGTTCCATGTAAATCTAAAGTATTTACCTTCATTACTTATTTTTTTTATACCAGTTTCTAAATATATAAAAAGTGAAAACTGAGATTATCACGAAAACAAATATAACATATTTAAATCCTATCATAATTACTTTTATTTTTTTTACCAATATTCCTAACTAAAAAAAACAGAATAATTTTTTTAACTAAGTTCCTCATCTCAATCAATTAAAACCCTTTTTCTTATTTTAATGGACTCATTAACAATTTTTTTTTGTGAAGAGGGTGAGTCACCTAACCCATTCGCCATCCAAGATCTAACCTCCATCTCTGATAAAAAATCTGATACGTTTGGTATAAACTTTTTACCATAGTCCTCTAGTATATGATACTCACATATATCTTTCACTGAAACTATTTTACCTTCAGAATTGGTTATGTATTCACCAAACAAAGGTATCATAACTTCAAAAATAAAAAACATATTGTGTGTTAAAGTCCTATGTCTATTATCAGAAAAATATTTCTTAGAACAGTCCATTTTATTATGAAGTGGGAGATAGTCTTCTATCTCACCACCCCATAACCTAACAGATGACTTTGAATGTATTATAGGATTAGCCATTTACCTCTTCTTTTGTGTTTTCAGTTTCTTCCTCCTCATCTTCAGCGTAAATAGTGCCCCAATCTTCATTACTAACCAAAGTAAAGACAGCTAATTCTTGCTCATTCTCTTCATTATACTTAATGTTACCAGTCGTACCAGCACTGTTCCAATTATAAGAGACTCCCGCTGCATCAATAATCTCCAAAAGAAGTTTTTGATTTTCGGATTCATTTAAATCTACATCACCATCTCTACTAGGATATATATCAATGTAATGAAAAGAACCGAAAGAGTCTCCACCACCCTCAAATTCTATTTCAACAGAGTCATTTTCTTGGTCGAACTCTGGATAACCATTTTTAATCATTTCAATAAAACGTTTTCTAATACTCATTTTTTTTTTGTTTTTAATTTATTATTTATCTATACTTTTCAGAGAACTCTTCGTCCTCTAATTCTGGTGGACAAACATCCACTATGTGTTTTTTCCACCAAACTCTTAAAATTCTTACTAATCTACTCAACATCGGTTAATTTTATGTGAAGAGAATCTTCCTTAACACTTTTTTTTAATGAATTAATTTGTTCTTGCTTTATTTTTAGTTTTCTTTTTACACTAACTAATTCACTAGACAACGACCCGAAGTACATCAAAATAAAGATAATCGCTAAAACACTAATAACTACTTCTAAATTATTTTTATTCATAACAACTCTCTATTATATAAATTAACTAAGATCAATCTAGCGAATTTAAAATCTTGTAGTCTGTTTAATTTTAATCCATACGCTAAAGTGATAGGTTTTAGAAATGTTAAAGCTTCCGACAAAGGTAAACTACCTACTGTTTTTTGATTTATTTTATCCATTTTATTTTATATTTTAATCCTAATATAATAAATTAAATTCAAATGGTAAAGACATAAAACAGAAATAGCGTAAACTTCAAACCAAAAAAGATTAAAAACAACCCATATTATAGGTGATATACAATATATTAATGTATAAATTCTAAATTTTTTAATAAAAAATAATCCTCTTATACAAGAAACAAAAAATAAGGTAGCAGAGAGATCATGTATTAACCTAAAAGTGTCCAATGGAAATGCTGTTAATAATAAAAGAAAAAGTGCTGGTAACCTCCATTTTTTGAGTTCAAAGAAAAAATAACTAGTTAAAGCGTTTGTTATAACAAACATAGGTTGGAGTGGGGTGTTCCAAGATTCTGAAACCGAACCTATTGGTCCTATTGTCGATATTATTGTAACTAAAAAAATAAAAGACAATAAAGCAGTGATAGGTTTTAATTTATAAATGAAAACCTCAAAATCAAAACCTAATCTAAACAATTTTTTTTATATTACTAATTTTATCTTTATCTATTGGGTACTCTATTTTTTCCACTTCCCACAACATATCTTTTTTCTTGTTATTACAACTATAACACGAAACTACTAAATTATCTTTATCTTTCTTTAAACTTTGGTACTTAGATTTGGGATAGAAGTGGTCAACTGTTGCCACATTAGATAGGTCAACTTTTTCACACCAATCGTAAATAACCAAACTTTGCTTACCACAGTACTCACAATGTAACTCACCATTGGAGGACAAAGTTTCCTTTAAAAAACTTAAATTAAACTTTAACTGATCCCACCTAATCCTCTTCTTCTTCGCCCAAAAAGGCTCACCCACACAAGGCATACTAAATTTATTTGTTCTTAATTTCTATTATTTCATAAACCCAACCACTATCTGAGTTAAGGTTTAAGATATCAATCAGTTCATTAGCTTCCTCCATAGAAGATATTTCTAAAACTTCACTTTGTGAATTTAAAAGTAAGACATGTTTTTTCTCACCTTTAGCATCAGCCATAACTTTCTTAATTATATAACTATTATCCATATCACAATTGTAATAAAAAAAGTTATATAAGAAAAGGTAAAAGATAAATTATTTTTTATCTAATTTACCATGTAAGTAGAACATCTTATCGATACGTCTTAAAATATCTCTACCTCTTTTGTTAAAATGTTTTTCTGTATATTTTAAAAAGTCTTCAACATTTTTAAATTTTCTAAAAAACGGTATATTGTATTTATCTATTAAACCAGACCAATTCCTTTGTAAGTATTTAGTAAAGTTAGCATTACCTAGATAATCAGAAGCTTTAAAATTCATCATTTTTTTAGCAACTTTTCTATAATTTTTATGTGTGGGATAGTCGTATTCATTCTCTAAGTAAGCTGGTGTCTCTAATTTAGACCCCATATAATAACTTTTTATAATATTAGATAATTCATTACCAAAACTATTACTACCACCCAAAACTAATTTCTCAAAATCTGGGGTGTATATATTTTTAATCTCCCAACTATCCCTTATTGGTTTAGCTCCCCTACTCATCCTATTCCAATCATCAAAAGCGTGTTTTATTTCATGAATCAAAGCTGAACCACTAACAGAATAAATTGGCATATTTAAATAAACAACATATTCACCTTCTTTGTTGTAACCAGATTTCCAATGGTCATATTCTATTCTACTTGAGTTATTTATAATCCACTTGTCAACCTTAAAATTTTCGTAAGCTTCTGGAAAATCTTTCCCTTCTATTTCTATTTGGTCTATGGTTGGCGTTGAGAACAATTCTAAATTACTCTCATAAAAATAATCAGAGACATCGTTTTGGTTGTACACAACCTTTAACTGGTCGTACTCATCATCGATAAAGAGACCACCATCGAATATGTAATCCTCAACAGCGTAATAAATTTGGTCAAAAACTGTCTCCCCCAACTCTTCAATTTCAAAGTTAACAACATCTAGTAACATACCATCAGAGTCAAACTCGACCTTGAATAAAACATTTTCTATAATATCTATTATATCTTCATCTACGTAATTATTAAGTTCTAAACCGTAAACATACCCCTCACTATATTCTTCTCCCTCAGTATTTACAAAATGGGTTGGGTAAGCATCGTAGTAGCTTTCACGATATTCTGAGTAATCTGGTTCTGAAACATAACCGTTTTGGGATCTTGTTTTTTTATATTCCTCCCTCTCTTTTTCTAAAACATCGGAAACATATTTTTCTATTATTCTAGCCCATCTTCTGGACTCAATAGATATTCCACCTACTTCAGTTAAAAATTGTTTTATTATAGAACTTACCCCCATACTATATAAATATGTTGGTAATTAAATAAATATTAGTCCTCTACTTCGATGGGTTCAGCTCTTTTTTCACCAATACCAGCTTTCTTTTTAATTAAGTTAGAAATTAAACTTAACATCTGTGATGTTAAACCTTGTTCTAAGACTGTACTAGACTTTGGTATGAATCTAAATTCATCACTTATTTTACCTAACACAACTTTAAAGTCTGCGTCATAGATAACGTTGTTTAACTCATCTAAATAGATATAGGAACCATTGTCCGATATTATCTCATATAATTTTTTCTCTTTATTCAACATTTTCATTAAAATTAAATTTATTTTTCTTTTTTGTTATTAATGAATTATTAGTTTTTTCTAATTCATCGTTTAAAATATTAGTCATTTCATGGATTGTTTCTAAAACTATCTTTTTATTTTCTTCAGTTATTTCAAATTTAGGTTCACTATGGACCTCATTAGTATATGCCTTTTCATTAACCATTTGTGTTACCATCTGTAGAGTCCAAAGACGCATCAAATGGATATTAACTTCTGGTTTACTACCATTAGACTCATTAAAAAGGTTCCAATCCATTTTACCACCACTTCTAACCATTTCAACTTCTTCTCCTTCTGGTCTTTCACCCGTACTTGTTATACCACCTAACTTTCTAACATTTAAAATAGTCTCAGCATTTTCTCTTTCAGTGGTAGGTTCCTTAATATCATAATAAGGTTGTACTTTAATGTGAAAAGGTTTTTCAAACTTCATCTTCTTTTTCTTTTAAAACATTTATAATTTTTTCTACTTTACTTTTCTTCTTCTTCTTGGGTCTGGTGGTGATTTTGTCTTTATCATTAATTGATACACCACCCACATGAATATTAACAGTTTTATGTTTTCTCCCTTCTTCAAAAGTAAATTTAATTCTGTTAAAGTCATCTCTATCAGACTCAATATTTATTGATGAAAAGTCTTTGGGTATTAAATTTAAGCCGTCTTCATCCCATATAACCTCAAAATAACGGTTAATATCATCCAACATCTCTTTTTTAATTGGGTACATTATCTTTTCTGGTTTAACCCAAAAAGGTTTTCCTATCTCACCTAACCCATTATCAACCCACTGAATAACCTCATAAGATCCGTTAGACATAAAAGCTCCAGGTAGGTTGATGATTTTGACTATTTTTTCACCACCAATTTTTACTACGTCACCCTTCTTGTAATCCATAAAACAATAGTACTGAAATAAATTTAGTAAATCAACCCCTATGAAGCAAAAAAAAAGACCATACTAACATGGTCTTTTAATTTATTTAATCTATCACTAAGATTTAAATGCTAATAAGAATTCCCTAACACCAACACCTATAGCGATACCTGCGTAAAATAACTCACCCTTGATTACCAAACCTATGGCGACTAAACCAGCTAAAGCTGACCTAAACCAAGAAGAGTTAACTATTTTCTTTATCTTATCCATACTATTTTTTTTTTATAAGGTTAGAACCTTATTTTTTTATTATACTAGAGTTTTTTTAATAAAATATCCTCTAATTTTTTGACCTAAATCCCAATCATTAGGTGTACTCCTAATTAAATCAATTAACTCAGACACGTCTTCTTGAGTGAGTAATGGTTTATTTAATTCCCAATAAACCGTATCTTTTACAGCACCAACATATCGTTCTATCTGTGTGATACCATATTCACGACCCTCCAATATATTACGGTTAACCTCATCAACATTACCAACCCAATCATTGTCATGTCCTGAACTTACTGCTTTTTTAAGTTCTTCACTATTTAAGTTTATCAAAGTTTTACTAGGACTTCTATCAGTCCAAACGAATAATTTTACCCCCTCAGACTCATTGGCCTTAACATTTGTAATTTCATACACTGAGTCTTTTGTTTGTCTATATTCGTTTAAGGTTCTTTGTTTGATCATACTATTTTTTATTTGTAGTATCTATTAAATCTGAAAGGACTTGTACTAACCACTCATAGTCTTCGTGTTTCACTGTTGCTAAAAGTTGGAAGGATATTAACTTAGCGTATTTTTCGGTTAGACGTTTTTTTCTCATTTTAATTGAGTTAATCCTTTTTTTTTAATTTGAGCGGATGAGTGAGAATCGAACTCCTGACTTCTAACTGGATGTTAAACGTTTTACCATTAAACTACATCCGCTTATATTATGACAATTTAAATTGTCTTATTTATTTGAGCGGGTAGGTCAGATTCGCACTGCCAACTTCTAACTGGATGTTAAACGTTTTACTGTTAAACTACACCCGCTTATATGGGGGTTTTACCCCCCTTTATTTAAACATTAAATCTCTTCTTCAATACTTAAGTTTACAACTTTTTAATTTAATACGATAATTAATTTTAAAAAATTTATCTTCTTTCTTTTTTCTCAGACTTTTCTGTTTGAATACAATACAATATTACTAAACTTATTTTAAATGGTCAACAGTTTTTATAATTAAATTAAATCTTTTTTTGAAATTGTTACTTTAGATAGATCGAATTCTGGTGAAATTTCTTTTATTTTATCTAGAATAGACCCAAAATTAGTCCACACTAAATTACCTTCGGAACTTGGATTATATTCATTGTCCACTAAATATTGAACCACGGTATGGTCCTCTAAAGTGATGAAACCATGAGCGTAACCTTTTGGTACAATCACCTCATCTCCTTCAGACATTTCAAAGAACTCAATTTTTGATTGCGTATCATCTCTTAAATCCACCACAAAGTCCAATATCTCCCCTTTTATAACTTTTATTAGTTTAGCTTGTGAATACCAACCCTTTTGAAAATGAAGACCTCTGAGTGTCCATTTCTTAGGGTTAACACTAACATTACTTTGAACCCAAACCTTATCTAGTAGATTTAGTGATAATGGGCTAAAGGAACCTCTTTCGTCAAAAAAAATACAATTTTTTATTTTTTCAGCTTTCTCTCTCATATCCCTTTGTTTATATCTGATAAAGCTTGTAGTAGAAAAGTATTAGACATTTTTTGATTCCAAAACCTAACATGTCCAACAGACCGTTCTTCTTCCGATAACTTTATATCCCAATCATTACCATTTTTTTTGAAACTGAGGACATTTCTATTATTTAATAAAACATCTCTCATTCTTTGTAAAATTAAATCTATTTTATTTTCGTAGTCTTCTGTTGATAGAAAACTTTTAAGTGTTTCTTCATCTTCATAAGAATCAGAAAAATCAATACAGAAAGTTACTATTGGGTCTTTTTGACTTAACTTTTCACTTCTTTCAGACTCAATATCAGACTTCAACGTATTAAAATTATTAAACAACTCTTCAAATAATTTATCCATCATTTTAACAATATCAAACCTAGGACCAACCCTTCTATATAATCTCCTACAAATGGGTACGTAGACACTATCATAAACATCTAAAAAGTCATCACTTAAACTTTTTCTGTTTATTTGGTCTATCACTACTTTTGTGGCATTATCTAAGATTAAAGCTAATTCGTTTTTTTCCCATATGGGTAAACCTTCTAAGAGTCCAATCGTACCCCACCTTTCTATTGATTTACTATTTACTTCCATCTACCAATTCTTTCGTTGTTATAAAACTTAATGGTAAGGTTTCATTTACCTGCTTCCCAGTTTCTGGGTTTATAACACTATCTATTATATCTTCTTTTTTGAAGACCTGACCATTCAAGTTTATGTTGGCATCATTAACTACTGTAACAGAATAACCCCTTCTCAACAAAGATAAGGCGGTACTACCTACAGATACCCCATACAAGTAAAAAGATGGTCTCTGCATTATAGGAATACCCAAATTATTTATTAAGGCCTCAGAAAAAGAATTACCCTCAAACAAATCAGGATTTTTTTTAGTTATTACAATGTTTAAATTTCTGTGTATCTCTGGAAAGACTAGATTACCACCTTCCCAATTCATTAAGAAATAACCAATTGGTGCTGTTTGGTTTATGAACCTAGCTCCCTTACTATCTTTAATACAATGTTTAGGGAATTTACTGACATAGTCTGGCATTTCAGAAAAGAAATCAGAATCTTCATTAAACCACCTTATTGTGTGGATGGTTTTTATTCTTTCTGATTTTAAATAATCAGTAACTAATTTTAAATTATTTAATACAGATTCACCATTTGGTATGTCTACGGATTCCCTATCGAAGAAATCTTGTTGTGTATCTATATTAAAAAATATTCTACCATTTTCCATTATTCTTCCCCTTTTAAATTTTTTACAATAGCCTCTAAATAAGAAGCTTTTTCTTTAGCTTCATAAAATTCACCCACATATTTATCTACATTATCGAAACAATCCCAACTTGGATTTTTTAACTCTGTGTGAATCAATGACACGACTCTCTTCATATCATATTGATACTTTGTTCTTAAAGCATCTATAACTTTCTCATCCATTATAAACTCCTTATTTTAGCGTTTGTTATTAATTCTGCTACATCTTTTAAGATGTTATTATTTTCTACCCACATAACCGCTATTAAGGATTTAGCGTCTAAACTTTGGTATGGGGGTATCATTTTTTTATTTTCTTCAGTGTTGAAATTCATCATATTAATAGGGTCTTGAACAAACAACTTACCACCTAAACCTAGTTTTTCAATCTCAACTAATTTATAGTCATTGAATTCTAAATCATCGATGACCTTCTCATTAACCTCCACATAATAAAGTGAACAGATTTCATCAGAGTTGTTGGTGTCAGTATAGTAGTTGGTTATTTCTTTTACTAATTCAACTTTATAACCAGTTAACTCAGTTACCAAGCGTTTTATTGATTGTTGTGGTTTTTCGTCTTCATCAACACTACCATTAATGACCTCTACAGTCACACCATCAGCAGCTACTTTGTATTGTTCAATAAATATATATTTTTTACTCTCAGTATTATATATAACAGCTGATACAGTTTTTCCCTTTTTTAGAACTTCTGCTTTTAACTCTTCACCATCTTGGTTTCTTATCACTTCTTCTATCTTATGGTAACCATCGTAGACTAAAGAATTTTCTAAAACTTCACTTTCCTTATTAGACATTTTCTTCTTTATTTTCACCCTCTTTGTTATTGTTTAACTCAGACATTCTCTTCTCAACCATTTTTCTGAATTGGCTTTCCATACTTCTTTTTTTGGCATCCATTCTCTTTCTTCGTGCCTCCACTTTTTTCTTGTGGTTTTTTCTGTTTCTTGATTTTGGCATAATTACATTATTTTAAACTTAATAATTTATTTATTAGAATAATACTATTTTTATTTAATAAATTAAAGCTTAAAATTACTTATTTAAAATAAAACGTCTTCGTAGTTTTTGTGTGTATTGTGCCTTTGGTAGGTTTTTCATAGAATAGTTAATCCATAACTGTAATAATTTATCAGCTTCTTCTGGAGTAATTTTACCATCTACTATATCCTTTTTTAAATCTACCAACATTATAGTATCTATTGGTTTTTTTTCTAGTTTAGCTCTACGATAGAATCCATGTACTAGAGCTGCTACCTCACCTTTATCTTTATGGTGATCGAAAGTGGTTTCATAATTAGAAGAATTTTTTAAATCTAGAACCTCCCTATCACCATTACCCATTTCTTGTAATAGATGTTCTATTTCGTGTCTAACGTCTTCATTAATTTTGTAGAAAATCTCCTCATAAAAACTTTTACCATATAATTCGTCTAAACTAACCTCTACAACTATAGAATCTTCATCAGCTAAATAAGTAAATACATAATAAGGTAATTCTCTATTACCATAAAGTATGGTGTCTTCAGTTCTACTAATTACTAAAGCTACTTCTATAACAAGACCAGATTCGTGATTATATGTTGGTATTTGCTTTGTATCCCAAGGAAGTTCTATACGAGTAATACCTAACTTTCCCTCTGATTTTTTTATTTCACTAAAAATATCATTACTTATTCTTCTAGTTAAGGAGTCATACCTACCCATTTCTAATAATATGTCTTTCATTTTTAATATCTACCATTTATATAAACAAATACCACTTCTGGTATCCTAACACAATCAGATGTGTTGTTATCTTTATCTTTACATTTAATCACTTCTAGGTTATTAACAATTCTTTTTATATTTCTATCAGCGTTTTTGGTAACACTGTCTACATAACTTTTATTGTAAAGTTTGTTAGAATTGAAATAAGATTCCCTCAATATTGATTTGATTAAATTCTTCATTTTACTATTTTTCTTGCTAAAACATCACTAAAGATGCCGTAATCTTGGATGTCTGGGTTTGACCTATATTTATCACAAAGTTCTGGCCAAACGACAACTCTCTTAGGACAATCATCGTCATTACTAACGCTTGTTTGTTTTACGGTTATTGTTCTATTGGGTACATAACCATAACCACCACTGAACTCATCACATACGTCCTCCTCACCAAATTCACCAAAATCACCAAATATTTCTGTGCTGTTACTATAACCATCCAAACAAACTAGTTTTTCACCCACTTCTGGTTCTTCACCCCACTCCAATTTTATATACTGAATGTCATCAACCCAGTCAAAATCAGATTCCTTCAATATTTTTCTAATTCTATCTTTCATTTAACTGTATTTTCGGATGATGTCATTAATGTTATTAACAATATTCATACTATTTGGATTTTCAGCCCACATTTTATCACCACCACTTTGAATTGACATTCTTAGTTTTTCTAAATCTCTAATTAAATCTTCATTGTTTGATTCATAAGCGAATTGTGTTGCTGACTCGATTAATCTTAAACCTTGAGCGAAATGGTCTGCTGCTTCATTTAATAAAGATATTGTAATTTCAGTGGTACTTCTTTTTTCAAGTTCATTATATTCTGTTAATGATTCTTCTACGTCCCCATGAACTTGTTTCTCAAAATATTTATGTGATAGGTCTAATAGTTGTTCTAAGGTTAAATCATACTTTTCACCGTATGGACCAAAATACTTTAAAAAAGTCCATAATCTATTTTGTTCACCTCTATAAGTGTCTACATACCAACCATTGGTATTTCCGTCTTCATCACCTATATACTCCTGTATAGCTGTAAGCATATCTTTTGTGTGATGTAAACCAGCTGAACTATTTAAATTTTC
>Ga0233415_10000710_pt1 | contig 15294 bp, 5 predicted proteins | sample Na_anoxic_12_MG_FD_188631 | JGI IMG/M metagenome (GOLD analysis project Ga0233415, IMG submission 188631) | Seawater microbial communities from Saanich Inlet, British Columbia, Canada - Na_anoxic_12_MG | ecosystem: Environmental > Aquatic > Marine > Inlet | place: Canada: British Columbia... | reverse complement strand
ATAGATATGGTAGACAGTCAGACGTTGTATTATCTTCTATCAGTAACTTCCAATATTCACAATCTGGAAATACAGAGACTTTTGATGGATCAACAGTTTATCATCCATATTATTCAAGAACTAATAGTGAAAGTAAAGGTGTTCCAATAGGTTCTTTAGGTAAAGGTTGGTTTGGTGATTCTTTAAAAGTTTTGTTTAATGAAAAAATACCAGAAACTGCAACAGGTGAAAACAGTATTGGTTACCCTGGACTATATAAAAGCGGTTTATATACAGCTAATGTTAGCCCTGCTGTTGTTGATAGTACTACAGCTGTTGTAACAGATCTAGATCCAAATATAGCTATAGGTGATATAGTTGATACAACACCAATTGTTAGTATTGTAGGTATAAATTCAAGCACTAAAACCCTTACGTTTTCTAGTGGTATAACAGTAGGTAATAATAAATCTATAACAATAAGTGGACCTGAAAATAAATTAGGATGGTATTCTTATAAAGTAGTAGTAAAACAACAAGCTCAAGAGTATTATAATGCTTATTTATCTAATATATCTTCTAGGCCTAATTTAACACCTTTGTCAGTAACGTCTAACAATGGAGCAGGTATATCGACTTCTCAAATAACAGTTACAAATGCAGCGGATTTAAAAGGAGCTCAAGTTGGAGATTTAGTAACTGGAAACAATATAACAGTTCCTCAAGGAGGAAACCTACCAGTAGCTATAACAAAACTAATAGGTTCTACTCAATTTGAAGTAGCATTTACAATAACTATACCTGCCAATGCTGTTTTAAGCATAACACCTCCTTATTCTTCAACTACTTCTAGTTATATAAATAACCAGTCTTTTTATACTACATTGATAAGTGACAACGTAAATAAAATACCTGCAGATCTTGAAGAAGTTCAACCAGAACAAACTCAATTTAGAACTAGTGACGTTGTATTGTACCCTAGAGTAACAGGTGGCGAATACGTCTTTCAGGGTAAAAGTTACAATTCTCAAAGACATTTAGGTACTAAATTTGCAACAGTAAATGCGATAGGTAAAGTGACTGATTTAGGTTTACAAGGTTTTAAAACAAATTCAACAGGTGATGATGTCTCTATAAATCCTATAGTTTCAGCAGGCCTTTTTCAAGTTGACACAAATCCACCTACGGCTATTCTTTTAGCTGATGGTGTTAAAATAGGTGGTTCAGCTTCTGATCCTTTTAATTTTAGTGTACTAGAAGTAAAACCAAAAAACTCACTTTTAAGTATATTTTATGAAACTTCTACTAGTGGTCTAATATCTGAATTAAATTTAGATATAGAAAATGGAGCTAGTTCTAGTGAAGTTTCACCACAACCTCCTTTATCACCAGATTCTTAAATAAAATAGCATGTCAAAAATTATAGAAATAGATTTTTTTAATTCTTATTGGTTAAAGTCGTTAAAAACAGCAAATGCTGACTCTATAGATGGGTTTCCAAAAGGACATCCTGGTATAGCTTACCCTGGCGGACTAGCATTAGATTATAGCCTTAGAAACTACTACATAGAAGAAGGTCGTATAAGAGGTGGTTATAATAATACTTTTACTGATATTGGAGTTAGAGCTTACTTAGATGAAGAATATCCTCTTCAACAAAAAAGAATAAACACTTTGATATATTCAGGTGTATATAATTCAAGAACTGGTATAAACAAGACTAATGTTTTTTCTGTTGGTGAAGAATTAACAAGATCTTTAGACCCTATACATGGTTCTATACAAAGAACTTATGCTGAAGATACAAATTTAATTGTTTTTCAAGAAAACAAAATTCATAGAGCATTAATAGATAAAGACACTATATACACAACTGAGAGCGGTACGCAAACTCAAGCAGGCGCAGTGGTTATAGGTCAACTTGTGCCATATAAAGGTGAGTATGGAATAAGTAAAAACCCAGAATCATTTGCAATATATAACTATAGGAAGTATTTTTCAGATAAAAATAGAAATTCTATAATGAGATTATCTAACGATGGTCTAACAGAAATAAGCATGTATGGTATGCAAGATTATTTTAGAGATAATTTATCTGAAGTATCAGATGAGTTTCAATCACATTATATCTCTAGCACTGTTATAAGTGGTGGTGGTACTAGTACTAGCTCTATTGTTATAAATTTAAATGCTAATCAAGTTAAGCCTTCGGTAGGTATGACTATATCAGGTCAAGCTGGTGGTTACATAACTAATGTTTCTGAAAATGCAGGTAACTATACGATTCTTTATTCTAAATTATTTGATCCTGCTATAGTGTCAACATGTTCTTTATCCTATGAAACTAGAGGTAGAATTGTAGGAGGTTGGGACGTACATAATAAAAACTATGTTGTGTCTTTACAAAAAACAACTAATCAAGTTTCTACTACGTCTGACTATCAAACCCTTACTTTTGACGAACAAATAAACGGTTGGGTAAGCTTTTTAACATTTAAACCAAATATGCTTTTTAGCGTAGTAAACAAAACTTACACTACTCAAAATGCAGACTTTTATCAACAGTATGACACTAGCATCACTAACAATAGAGGTTTATTTTATGGAGTTAGATCTGCATCTAATATAACTTTTGTGTTTAATCCTAACCCTTCCACTATTAAGAATTTTAAAACAATAAATTATGAAGGTAGCAGTGGTTGGGAAGTTAAATCTTTTGTATCTGGTTTTGAAGGGCAAGATCCAAACCCATCTGCTCCACCAGCATATATAGAAAATAGAGACACTACAAGTAATATACTTAGTTATCAAGAAGGGTTATATTCTGACCCAAATACTGGTCAACAATTAAGAACTGGGTTTGATAGAAAAGAAAACAAATATGTAGCTAATTTAGTTTCTAGTTCTAGTGCTAGAGCTGGAGAAATTATCTACGGGTCTGATATGACTGGCATAAAAGGTTATTTTGCCACTGTAAAGGTAGAAACAGATGCTACCACTCAATTAGGAGGAGCTAAAGAGCTTTGGTCTTCTGGATCTAGCTACTCTATCTCTTCATATTAAATTAAATAAAATGAAATCAAATATAAGAAACATAGTAGAATCAGACTATGAAATGCTAGTTGAATGGTGGAAAGACTGGGGTTGGGATCCAGTTCCTAAAGACATGCTACCTGATAATGGTACTGGAGGTATAATTGTTGAGCAAGATAATAAACCTATAATAGCAGGTTTTATATACTGGAGCAATTCTAACGTAATATGGTTTGATTGGATTATATCCGACAAAAAGGCTAGTAGAATAAAAAGAGCTAAATCTTTAATTATTATGATAGACGCTGTTGAAGAAATGGCTAGAACTAAAGGTAAAAAATACATAATAACAGTAAGTGATAATGAAAGTTTTATATCTACTTTAAGTAAGAAAAAATGGTATGTAGATGAAGATCCACTTAAAAAAATAATTAAAACAATATAATATGGGATGTCAAGACAAACAAGATAAAGCTTTAGAAGATCAGAGAATAGACGAAAAACTAGCGCTTGATAAAAGAGTAAGTAAAACTAATAAAGCTAAAAAAATAAAACAACAACAGTTAAATAGTTTATTAAAGAATAGACAAGCTATTGTAAATCCTTATGCTGGTATGACTAACGAAATGGCTAATTTAGGTGTTGCTAATAAAGCAGCTGAATTTCAAGCTGAGCAATCAGATATGGCTCTAGCTAGCACTTTAGACGCCATGAGAAGTTCTGGAGCTAGTGCTGGTGGAGCAACCGCTTTAGCTCAAGCCGCTTTACAAAGTAAAAAAGGTATATCTGCTTCTCTACAACAACAAGAAGCTTCTAATCAAAAAGCTGCAGCTCAAGGTGCTCAAGATTTAGCTAAAATGAAAGCACAAGGAGAAACTATTGCTTTTAACGCACAAGAAGCTAGAGAAAATGCTGACATAAATAGAGCGTCTAATCAAATAGATCAATACAATCAGCAAATGGAAAGCGCTTATGATGCTTACACAACAGCAGATTTAGCAAATAGTTAAAAGTAAAGTATGAGTTACGAAAATCCCCAAGCCCCAAATAGCAGCAATGCATTATCAGGTATTATATCTAAAGCAAGTGAAGCTAGTAGAGCTGAATTGCTTAGAAAAGAAAAAGTAAATAGAGCTAATATAACTTCTTTAGCTCAAGGCCTTGTTAATTCAATAACGCCTAAGAAAACTGCTTTAAAAGATTTTACTAAAAGTCAAAAAAATCAACAGCAAGACTTGTACGATGCTATTAGTAGTACTGATTTAGGTTATAAAGATTTTGACGCTAGTTCTGATGAAATGATGCATGGGTTAATAGATGATTTTAGCACAATACAAGGTCACTTAAACAACGGTACTATGGTTGATGAACAACTAGGTAGAAGAGATCTTGCTAAAATAAAAAACAAAGTAAACACTTACGCTGCTGCTATCCCAAGGTTTAAAGCTATCACAGGCGCTATAACTAAAGCTTCTGAAGACCCTAACAGTCCTCAGTTAAGCATTACTGGACCACCTGTTGAGCAAATGGAAATAATAACTAAAATTACTAATGGTAAAAAAGTAAATATCATACAAAGCGGTGATAGTATAATACTAGAAGACCCAGACACAGGTTCTATATTAAATGTTGCTGAGTTCAATAAAGCTTTTGATGACCCTAAAAGTCCTTATCTAGTGTACGAAGCTGATGTAACAGAACCTTTAAAAGATGCATTTACTAGCTACATGAAAGATGATGAAGGTAGTTTCACTGCTAACTTTACTACTCCTGAAATTAGAAAAGATAGAAACAATAACGATGTGGAAATAACAACAATGACTATCGAACAGCAACAGCAGCTTAAAAATGCTATGGTAGGTGTTGAAAATAAATCAACTGGAGTTCCTGATGGGCAATTCACAGCGTTAATAGCTGAAGAAGGAGAGAGTATATGGGAAGATATAATGGATGGAGGAAGAGGATACAGTGAGTTTACTAAAGAAGAAAGTCAAGGAGAAGCGCTAGAGTGGTTTGCAGGAAAAAATTCTATACCTGCTCCTGATGATCCAGAATTTGAATTATATAAAAGGCAATATGATGTAATGTTGGATTACTTATCAACAAGAGCTTTACAAGATAATGCAGCATCAGAGGGTATAGAGTTACTAACAGAAACTGTTAAACCTAAAGTTGTTAATGGTGAAGAAGTAATTACTCAAAAAGAATTTAACAAGCAATGGAATAGTTTAAAGCCTGGAGAAAAGTTAACAGGACCTAACGGAGTTGAATATATCAAAAAATAAAATATTATTATGAGTGAATTTATACCACCAGAAGATGCTATAGTTGAAGAAACAACTAAAAAACAAATAGACTTTGTTCCGCCGGTAGACGCAGAGACAGAAGAAACCGTAGAGGTGGAAAAGAAGTCGGATCCGAAGACTCAGTCCCCAACTACGGATCCAAAAGATGGGGAGTCCAGCTCGGAAGATTCTTTATCGGAGTTATCTCCGGATAAACTAGGTAAAGCTAAAACAAAAAAGCCAAGCGTTGTAACTGTAGCTAACAGTGATGAGATAAATGAGGGTGACTATGAAGTTGTAGAAGAACTAGATGTTTATAAGCTTAAACAAGAAGATCTAAATAAAGTATTTAATAGAAGTCAAGAAGATCCAGATAATTTAAGTAGAACACAGCAGGATATAAATGATTCAAAAGGTGAATTAGTATCTTTAAAAAAAATAGATGTACCTTATAGTGTAGAAGATGAGATAGACGTTGTTGATTTACCAGGTGAAGATCCTAGAGAAAAAGGAAGAACTACTAGAAACAAAGGTTATTACTATGTTGCTACGTATAAAAATAATAAAAAACAAGATCCTGATATTTTAAAAGAGTCATTTGATAAAGATAGGTTTAAAATGTCCGAAAGAGAAGCTTATGATAAATATAAGTTAACTGGTGAAATAGATTTAAGTCTAATAAAAGATAATTCACAACCTGATATAATACAAGACACACCTATATATATAAAAAACGAAGACTACGATAGAATTTTTACTGATGAAGTACAAATATCAAAGCCTGATGCTGATGCAGAAAGACTTCCAGAATTTGAGATTACAACTGATTCAAATGTTCTTCAAGCAGATCCTCAAGAAATTGAAAATAAAATAAAAAATTTAGAGCAAAAGAGACAGGCTAAGAAAAAAGAATACGAACTAGAGCAAGATCCTGAAAAGAAAAAACAACTACTTGTAGAACTAGAAGATATACAAGATGAAGAAATTCTTACGAAAGAGAAAAAACAAGAAGTTTCAGATAATAAAACTAAATTTGATTTACTAACTAGTATTAGTAAAGATAAACCAAGCCCCACTGCTTGGGCTAATCGAAAATCTAGGCTACTAGAAAAAGACGAACAAGGAAACTATAAGCTAAAAGAAAGAACAACTTTCTTTGGTAATAAATCTAAAGACGCTTACAGGTTTGAAGAGACTATGGATCCTGTAAATGTTAGTAGAGATATAAATAAGATATATATAAACCATGGATTAGGAAGTACACATGAAGGCAATACTGTATATGTTTTTAAAAACCCTGTGTTTACTAAAGATGGTAAATTAAACTATGAATCTACAGCTAGAGCTAACGGTATAGAAGATCCTGAAGCTTTTTTAGGTAAAACTGGCGTATATGAAAACAGTCGTTTAGTAAAGGCTGGTATAGGTTATGAATTAGACTTAAGTAAAGCAGAAGATATTGAGGGTTTTACCAACTTTATAGATAAAAATTCAACAGAATATAGTCCATCATCTAACTTTGCCCCAGGCGTAGAAGTAGACCCAGCTATTAAAAATAAACAAAAACAAATAAAAACTGAGTTAAAAAACAATATAAATGCTGCTGGTGAAGAAGTTTCTAGTCTTAAAAAAATAGTAAAAAACTCTGTTAAACTACAGTCTGATATACACGATGAAAATAAAAACTTACTTAATGAGTTTGAAGATGTAAATTCTAAAATAAATTCAATAGAAGAAGAAAATAAAAACCTTAAAGAATCTATTGATAGTAGTAGAGAAAAAATAGAAAATAAAAGAGAGCAAGTTAAAAAAGCAATATTAGAAAATCCTAGCTTAAAAGATAATCTTGCTAAAGAGTATAATAAATGGGAGAAAAATTTCGTTAAAGAATACGAAGACACTGTAGATAAATACAATAAAAATACTCAGAAACAAAATAAACTATCTAATGATTACAAGAGTTTTTACGACTCTAACCAGGCTAGTTTAAAATCCTTAGAAGAGCAAGGAAAAGAAATAGGTTTAAGCCAAAAAGAACTTCAAAAAAATATAAATACATTATATCGTTATCATAATATATACAGTGCTGCTAGCTCATCTTTGAGAAATTTAGAGCTACAGTCTAGTGATAGAATACAAAAAATGCTAGACAAATATGAGGGTAAAGGAAATGTTGTTAAAGAGCTGTACAATACTCTAGCAACTCAATTTGCTGGAACTAGAGCTGGTACTTATACAGCTTTTATGAGTTTAGCTGAAGGCATAAATAAAATGGGTTATGAACTTGGTGGTATAAGTGAATCAAAATATAAAAGTTATTTAAACACTTTTAGGTCTCAAAAAGCTTCTTTAAAAAGTACAACTGATGCTATTGCTAAACAGCTTACGATTCAAGGTAATGATCCTGAATTTAGCAAGAGTTTTGCTGATAGTTTAGTTGGTGGTACATTAAATTCTTTTGCTCAAATGGCTGGTGCCACTTTAGGAGCTCCAATAACAGGATTAGCAGGTGGTTATTTCTTTAATTCTTTAACAGAAACTACAGCTAGTGTTGCTAGTATGGAAAATGAATTTGTTACTAAGGCTATGAAAGAGCAAAGTATAAGCCGAGCCGAAGCTACCAAGCAGTTTGAGGAAGTTTTTTCACCTACAAAACAAAAAATGTACTCACTAGGTAAAGCGACTTCAGAAGGTTTCTTTTCTTATATAACTGGAAAAATACTAAAAGGAGAATTTAATCCTGCTGCTGGAATATCAGAAAAAATAACTAACAGTGTATTAAGAAAATTAACTGGCAATGTCACAGCAAAAGATCTTCAGATATATATTCAAAAAGAGTGTGGTGATTTAGTCGCTAAGTGTATTACTAAGTTTGGTAGAGTGACAACAGCTGGTTTAAGTGAGTTAGCAGATGAAACTTTTCAAACTGGTATAAGCTATGGTTTAGATGAAACTTTCAACACCTTAACAGATAATAAAGTTAATTTTCAACTACCTAACTATAGCTCTGAAAATTTTGAAAAAGAAATGTTACACATGGCTGGTGTTTCATTTTTATCAGGTAATGCTGGTGGCACTTTTCAATCTTTGATAACTACGGATAATGTACTTACAGATTACGAAAGAGAAACTACATTTGCTGAAAGACTTGAAAATGATAAATTTTTAGAAAACGTAGCTAACACTGCTAGAGACGCAAGTGCTTTGACCGCTGCTATCGAAATGAAGCAAGAACAAATAGGTGTTGAAAACGATAATGGAGAAGTTTATACACAAGAAGACTTTAATAGTGATAAGTTTCAAATGCAAAAGAAATTTGACATATACAATAAGATAGATTCAGAACTAACAGGTACTTCTCAATTTGAGATAGCATCTTTGTTAGAAAAAAAGGAAAATTTAGAAAAACAAAAAGAAAGCTTAGCTAAAGGTACTACTGGTCGTATAGATAAAAAAATAGAAGCCATAGATGCTGAAATTAAAGATATATCTAATAATCCTCAAAATGAAAAAGTAAAAGAGTTAACTCAAGAAGAACAAATAGCTTTTACAGAGAAGCAGTTAAGAATAGTTAAGCTAGAAAAGGTTAAGAACTTATCTAAAGATCAAGATTTATCTAAAGAGGAAACTGAAGAGTTGCTTAATAGTGCTAAAGTAGAAGTATTTAACGATGACAACGCAGATGAGATAGCTGAAAAATATAATTTAAATTCTGAAGATTTATTAGATCCTGAAGGGGTTTATTTAAAAGACGAGGGTATAATATTAATGTCAGAGACGGCTTCTAAAGGAGTTTTAGAACATGAGGCAGGCCATAACTTCCTAGATATAGCATTGAACGATCCTAAGAACAAAGACATTGTATTTGGTTTAGCTGATTCGTTGAGAAAAAAGATGCGTGAAGTAGATCCAAAAGCTGCTGATATTATAGATAAGCAGATTGAAAAGTATAAGAAAGATGATAGATATAATTCTGAAGCTGTAGCAGAAGAAATAATGACTTATTATATTCAACTAAAGAAAAGAGGATTATTTAAAGAAGGCACAACTGTAGGAAGCGAAGTACAAGCTGGATTTAGAAGACTTTACCAAGGTTTAGGTATGGAAATAGAAATCAACGAAGACAACATTATGGACGTTCTTGATGACTATGTTAGAAATACAGGCAGAGGTAAATTAACTAGAGCTCAAAAGAAGTTAGCACAAGGTAAGGTTAAGTTTGATACAGAATTAAGAGAGAAAGGTAAGAAAATAAAAGAGAAAGATACAACTCCAGTTATAAGCATAAAACCAGATACTAAAACTAGACAGGCAGCTGCTTTACCTATAAAAGTAGATACAAAATCTATGTCTACAGCTTTTGATCAGAACATTACCGAAGATCTTACTACTAATGAAGATTTTAAAAACAGTGAAGCCGCTATTGATGCTTTTGAAAACATAGAAAACAATTCTCAATTTAATAATTACATAAACCAATTAATAAATAGAGATAGTAATTTACAAGGTTTAGATTCTAATGTAAAGCAAGAGGTTAATAGAAAGATAAAAGAAAACCTACAGCTTAGAGCTTTAAACAATTTTAAACCTATAGTAGATGGCAATAGAAGAAGTCTATTTAGCTACATGTATGGTAAGGCAGATCAAAGAGGTTTAGGTGGAATTGCTCAAAAAGCTTTATTAGACGTAAAGAAAGAGTACGCTACAAGAGTAGATTCTGATGCTCGTAGTATAGATAAACCTACTAGCGAAGGTCAAGTATTTGATATTGCAGATACATCGACAGATATTATAGCTGAGGTAGATAGAGGCGTAGCTAAACAGCCAAGATCTACATTTAGAAGAAACATAGTAAGAGGTAAAGAAAAAGGATTAACTGATCAAGAGGTTAAATCATTTAAAGAAATTACTAAACCAATAGTTGATAAGCTTCCGCCTGTAGATGATAAAAAATATAGAACTAAAGTTGACCAGGTATCTGGTAAAGAATTAAAAAGCTGGGTAAAAAGTAATGTATTAAAAGGGCAAGACTATAAGACTTTTGTAAAAGAAAACTATAATAACATAAGAGATCTTGATTTAAAATACCTTATAGAACTAGATAAAGGCTTAATGAAACAAGGTAAACCTAGAATGTTTACTAAACCTAATAAGCGCTTAACTACACAGGAAGATATTAGAAAATATAGAGACTCAGGTAGGGCTTTTGTAGAGAACGAAGCGCAAGGTGTTATGTTATATGATATACTAGATCCAGGTGCTGATGCAACTGTAGATTTTTACACTAAGCAAACGCCACAGAATGTATCTAATAGAAAGGGTAAATTAGCAGAAGCTATTGGTAAGAAAATGTTTAAAGATGTATTACCAGAGACTATAGCTAAAAGAGGTGATACAGATCAGCAAAGAGCTACGTCAGCTAGAAAAACTCAAACAAGACCTGATTTATTATTTGCTAAGAAATTAAATGAAAAAGATATATCAAAATTACAAAGCCAATCTGTGCTTAGAAGTATTAATGATGCAACAAAAGATCTAGATATAAAAGACAAGGTTACTGTTTCAGAAGCTAATAGATCTACTGTACAAAGTAAAATACTTAAAGCAATTATTGATGGCAAGCTAGGCTTAACGGCTTTTGAATCTATGATGCCTGCTTCAGGTGGTGCTATAAGTAAAAGAAGAGATAACGGTAATAAATACTACAAGCTAAGTAATGGCGAGGAGATTATTGGAAAAAGAGTTTTCAAAGGTGAGGTTGATGAAGATGGTAAACCAGTTCAAGCTAAAGATAAAAATGGTAAGAAAAGATTTGATCCTCCAACAATTGAACAAATTGAAAAGAAACATGGTAAAGGAGTAACATTAGTGCCACAGTCAGGTTTTTTATATTATGGAGTTAAAGATCCTGCATATATAAAAGCAGAAACAGCCGCTATTAAAAATGATTCAGAAAATAACTACCAAAGAATACGAGTAGGTAAAGACCCTATAAGCAAAGCTTGGTTAGATAAAAAGAATAGAAAAGGATTAACACCTAGAGAACAAGGAGAATTAAATTTTAAAGTTTTTAAACAGGCAATGCTTGAAATAGAAAAAGCAGTGCAAGACGGCAATATGGACATTGAAACAGCGGCTTTAATGATACTCCAAGGTTATCAAGCTACTTCAGGTATAATAAAAGGTGTTGCTCAATTTAAGTATAGATCTAGAAACATGAATTTTGCTAAAAAAGGTAAACAAAAAAGTGGTAAAGTTCCTTTTAGAGAAGAGCATAACCCTCCAGCATCGGTTATTGGTGCTAATTTAATATGGGCTATAAAAAATGGAAAAGTTGAAGCTTTAATGACTTATATTAAGAAAAACTTTTATCAAACTCAATTATCGCTAGCTGATGATCTACTACTTGATTTAGCTAAGCTAGATGCTACGCTTCCAGAAGGTATTTCTATATTAGATAATCCTATTATAAGATTTGCAGTAGCTGGTATAAACCTTAACACTATTTTAAATATTGAAACAGGTCAGTCTATAGTAGATGAATTTGGACTAGGTGTTTCTCCTTCTGTTGAGTCTTTTCCTGGAGTTATTGCTTTACAAAATAAATTAGTAGAGCAAGTTGTTAGAGGAGAAGTTGAATTAAGTGAAGCAAAGAAAAGATTAGCTGTTTACACTAAGTTTCCTAGTAATGGACAACCTAGTTTAGCTAAAACTCAAAACGATGCTAATAAAACTACTAATAAACAACTAGCTGAGTCTAAAGTATTAGATGTAGATGAAGATCTAAGTATGGAAGAGTTGCTTGGTAAAGCTGCTAGCATAGATGAAGCTTTGAAATTAGCTAACTCTTTAAATAGACCTGTTAAGAAAATAAGAGTATTTGATTTTGACGACACATTAGCAACAAGTAATAATAAAGTTTTTGCAGTTAGAGGAGATGAATCAATTGAAATGAATGCAGAGAAGTTTGCAACTGACGCGGCTCAAATGATAGAAGATGGGTGGGTTATGGACTTTAGTGACTTTGATAATGTTACTGAAGGTGGTCGTGGTCCTTTGTTTAAAGTAGCTCAAACTATTAAAGATGCTAGAGGTAATGAAGACTTATTTGTGTTAACTGCAAGAGGTCCTAATGCTGAAGCATCTATATATGAGTTTTTAAAAGCTGAAGGCTTAGAATTTAAAAGAGAAAACATAGTTGGATTAGGTAAGTCGCCAGGTGAAGCTAAAGCAAATTGGATATTAGATAAGGCAGCAGAAGGTTATAATGATTTTTATTTTGCTGATGATGCTTATCAAAACGTTAAAGCAGTACAAGATGTTTTGAGTGTTATAGATGTTAAATCAAAAATACAACAAGCTAGAATAAAAGAAAGTAAAAAGCTTGAAGAGGAGTTTAACATGCTTATTGAAGAGTCAACTGGAGTTAAGGCTTTTAAAGAATACTCTGCTGCTAAAGCTAAAACTATAGGAGCTAGCAAAGGCAATTTTAAATTCTTTATACCTTACTCAGCTGAAGACTTTTTAGGTTTAATATACCCAACTCTAACAAAGGGTGCTAAAGGTGATGCTCAGATGGCTTGGTACAAACAGAATTTAATAGACCCATATACAAAGGCTCAAGAAAATTTATCTGCAGCTAGATTGAATCTAATGAATGACTTTAAACAGTTGAAAAAATCGTTAGATGTACCTAAAGATCTTAGAAAGAAAAATGATAGTGGATTTACTAATGAACAAGCAGTGCGAGTACACTTGTTTACTAGTATGGGTTACGAAGTTCCAGGTTTGTCTAAGAGAGATCTTAAAGAACTTAACGATATAGTTGAAGGTGACGCTAAGCTTAAGACTTTTTCTAATCAGATACTTACTATTACAAAAGGTGATGGTTATGCTGCGCCTGATCAAAACTGGCTCGTAGGTACTATAACTACAGATTTAATAAACTTAATAAATACAGAGAAAAGATCTAAGTATTTAGCTGAATGGCAAGAGAGAGCTGATGTTATATATAGTAGTGAAAACTTAAATAAGCTAGAAGCTGTATATGGTACTAAATATAGAGAATCCTTAGAAAATGTATTGTCAAGGATGAAGTCTGGCAAAAATAGAATGACAGGTGGTAGCAAATTAGAAAATAGAATACTAGATTATATAAATGGTTCTATTGGTACTATAATGTTCTTTAATACTAGATCAGCAGTACTTCAAACTATATCTTCAATAAATTTTGTTAACTGGAGTTTTAATAATCCTATTCAAGCGGGTAAAGCATTTGCTAATCAAAAGCAATATTGGTCTGACTTTAAAGAGTTAATGAATTCTGAGTATTTAATGGATAGACGTAATGGATTAAAGCTTAATATATCTGAATCTGAGATAGCCGATGCTGCTTCTACTAGTAAAAACAAAGGTAAAGCTGCTTTAAACTGGCTATTATCTAAAGGTTTTCTACCAACTCAAATAGCAGATAGCTTTGCTATTGCTTCTGGAGGTGCTACGTTTTATAGAAATAGAATAAAAGATCTAGTTAAACAAGGTAAGACAGAGGCGGATGCTAAGAAACAAGCTTTGATAGAGTTTAGACAAATAGCTGAAGAATCTCAACAGTCTTCAGATCCTAGTAGAATATCATCTCAGCAAGCTAGTAATGCAGGTAGAATAATATTAGCTTTTGGTAATACACCTATGCAATACGCTAGAATACAAAAAAGAGCAATACAGGATCTAATAAATGGTAGAGGAGATGCAAAAGCAAATATCAGTAAAGTAATATACTACGGATTTGCTCAGAACATCATATTCAATGTTTTACAGCAAGCAGTTTTCTCTTTAGGTTTTGGAGATGATGAAGATGAAATGAATGAAGAACAATTAAAAGCTAAAGAAATAAACAAGAATAAAAAATATTTTAACGTTGTCAACGGTATGTTAGACTCTTTATTAAGAGGTTTAGGAATAGGTGGTGCTGCTGTTTCTGTTGGTAAAAACTTTTTAATAGATATTTATGAAAGATCAGGAAGAGATAGACCGGAGTATGTTGACTCTATATGGGAAGTTACTAGATTCTCTCCTCCTATATATTCTAAGTTATCTAAATTAAAGCAAGCAGCATGGCAGTTTGATTCTAAGAAACGTAGAGAGAAGATATTTACCAAAGGGTTTGCATTAGACAATCCGGCTTACGAAGCTGCATCTAAGGTAGTCTCTGCAACAACCAATGTGCCATTAGACAGGGTTTTATATAAGTTTAAAAACATAGAAGGCGCTTTGAATGAGGATAATGAAATTTGGCAAAGAATAGCAATGTTGGGTGGTTGGCCTGAATGGCAATTAAAAGATCCTAAAGTTATAACTCCTTTAACTGATGAAGAGAAAACTAAAGCTAAAGAAAATAAAAAGCAAAACTTATATAAAGAAGCTAAGGGGTCTACTGATTATGATACACTTAAGAAACTTACGTCATCACAACAGATAAAAATGTTAAAAGGATTAGGTTTTGGAGAGTACACTATTAAAAACGCGAAGTCGGAAGATGCTAAAATAAAGCTTATACAAGCTAAGAATAGTGGTAAAGAAATAAAGGTAGATAAACAAGCAATTAAAAAAGCTAAGTTTAAAAAGTTAAGTAAAGCAGATCAAGTTAGAAAACTTGACAGCTTAGGTTTGAGCAGTGAAGAAATAAAAGCTTTAAAATATGAAAATGATAGAGTTAATAAAATGCTTGAATTAATGAAGTAGGAACAAGAAAAAACTGGGCACCATACCCAAAGTTCCTGTAACCAAAAAGGGGAAGTCGTAAATGACCTCCCCTTTTATTATTTTAATCCTTGCAATACTCGCAAGTACCGCCTAAACATAGTCCGCACATAACTTTACATTTTAAAATCTATAACTTAAACCAAACGCAACAAAGAATCCTCCAGTAGCTATTGCCATTGTATTAGGATTCATATTAAATCTTGGTGCGCTCTTGTGATGTACCATATAACAGGTC
>Ga0233415_10000709_pt1 | contig 15313 bp, 20 predicted proteins | sample Na_anoxic_12_MG_FD_188631 | JGI IMG/M metagenome (GOLD analysis project Ga0233415, IMG submission 188631) | Seawater microbial communities from Saanich Inlet, British Columbia, Canada - Na_anoxic_12_MG | ecosystem: Environmental > Aquatic > Marine > Inlet | place: Canada: British Columbia... | reverse complement strand
ACGAGACCGTTTTATTTGGATCTTTTAAGAAAAAAGTATCTTTGTTAATTCATTTTCGGGAAAGATTTTTTCTTCCAATACGACTTCTTTAATACTCTTTCCCTTCTCATGAGCCTTGTCCGCAATCAAGGCTGCCTTGTCGTAACCCACATGAGGAACCAGATATGTGGCCATGGCCAGGCTTTTTTCAATATTTTCCGTGCACTTTTGCCTGTTGGCGGTGATACCGCTGATGCATTTTTCAGTTAAAAGCTTAGCTCCGGAAGATAGGAGATCTATTGATTGTAGGAGATTGTAAACAATCACCGGCAACATGACGTTCATCTCTAAATTGCCTGACTGTCCACCCAGCATGATTGTTGTGTCGTTTCCCATGACCTGAGCTGCCACCTGAATCACGGCTTCCGGGATAACCGGGTTGATCTTCCCGGGCATTATGGAAGATCCGGGCTGAATTGCGGGAATAGATATTTCACCAAGCCCGCACCTTGGTCCGGAAGCAAGCCACCTGATGTCATTGCAAATTTTCACTAAACTTACGGCAATGGTTTTTAAAGCCCCGCTGGTTTCAACCGCAGCATCCTGGGCTCCCTGGGCTTGGAAATGGTTTTCTGCCTCTTTAAAATCGAGTTTTAAATGTTCTGAAATAAGCGTAATAACTCTTTTCGCAAAATCAGGATGGGTGTTTAAACCGCTTCCAACTGCTGTTCCTCCTAAGGCAAGCTCCGCAAGACTGTCTTCAACGGCTTCAATCCTTTTTATGCCAAGCTCCACCTGTCTCGCATATCCTGCAAACTCCTGACCAAGAAATACGGGTACGGCATCTTGGAGATGGGTTCTTCCGATCTTTTTCACATTCTCAAATTCCGATGACTTATGCATAAGACTCTCTTGAAGATAAGCAAGCGAGGGAATCAAGCGGTCTTTAATTAAAGTTAAGGCAGTAATATGCATTGTCGAAGGTATTACATCGTTACTTGACTGACCAAGATTAACGTGATCATTCGGATGAACCGGAGATTTTCCTCCTTTTTTTCCTGTAATTATTTGGTTTGCTCTTGAGGCAATAACTTCGTTCATGTTCATGTTTGTAGAAGTGCCTGATCCTGTCTGGAAAATATCCACCACAAATTGGTCGTCAAATTTTCCGTCAATCACCTCCTGTGCAGATGCAACAATGGCCTTGGATATCTTTTTATCCAGCAGACCCAGTTCATTGTTCACCATGGCAGCACATTTTTTTACAAGGGCAAGGGAATAAATAAATGACAAGGGAAATGTAAGCCCGCTTATAGGGAAATTTTCAACTGCCCTTTGTGTGCTTGCCCCAAAATAGGCACTTTCAGGGACATCTATAGTCCCTAATGAATCTTTTTCTTTTCTGTAATTTGCCATTGATTTTACCTTGGTTGTATTTATTAGAGAAATAACATTGATGGCTTCGTAAAAAGTCCAACTTCTGCGTTGCACTGCATTCCCTGCCCAGTTAAATTTTTATAATACCATAATGGGCTTTTGGTAAAGTCTTTCTTTCTTCATTGAGTGGATAAACACGCCAAGTTATTTAACCGGGTGAATCACTGCGACGTACTATAAGTACGTCTCGTTCCTCGGAATTTGCGCGCCTTGAATTTGGAGCTTTTTACTTTGCCATCAAAATCTGACTTTTTCCAAGACCGTCAACATTTAATACAATTGGTAATAGTACAATAACCGTGCCAAAACACAGAATCAAGCAGATTTGATATATTTTGGCATGAGCATTGCAGCGTAATTGCAGAATAAGTGGTAATTTGGCAACGATCTTTTTTACAAAGAATTTGACGGATAATCTTCAACGCGTTAAAAAGGAGGTGAAACATGGCTAAAAAACACTATAGAATTGAAACATCATGCCCTCAATGCGGATGTAGCGCTGTTTCGCATCTTTCTACCGAGGAAATCAGAGAAAGATTCGGTGATGTTCAAAACGTTGAGATGGAATGTAGTGAATGTATGCTCAAATATAATACCGACATGAAGAAAGCATGCCCTGAGTGGGATAAGGAATGCAAGATGAATCAATAATGATGGCGTCGTAAAAAGTCCCATCTACTGCGTTGTAGTATTTTTTCAGACACTCGGCATACTACATGTATGGCCTCGTTCCTGAAAAAATACTGCGCCTTGTATATGAACCTTTTTACTTAGCCATCCATAGGTGAAAAAGATGGTATATGATTTTACTGCAGATGACGTATTTGAAATGGCCGAACAGCTTGAAAGAAACGGAGCCAAGTTTTACAGAACAGCGGCTGAAAATGTTTCCGATCCCAAGTCAAAAGAGCTTTTAATTGAACTTGCGGCAATGGAAGATGAACATTTAAAGACATTTGCTTCTTTAAAAGCCGATCTGACCGAGGCCGAAAAAACGACAACCGTTTTTGACCCGGAAGATGAATCTGCCCTTTATCTTCGCGCACTTGCGGACACCCGTGTTTTCTTTGAAAAAGAGATCGATGTTTCATCAATGAAAGATATCCTCAAAGCTGCCATTCTGGCTGAGAAAGACTCAATCGTCTTTTATCTGGGCATGAAGGATTTTGTCCCGGATCAACTGGGAAAGAACAGACTGGATACGATTATCAAAGAGGAGATGGGGCATATCAGAATTCTCAGCAAAGAGCTTGTTTCTCTTAAAAAATAATTCTCATGCCTGTCTCATGATACAAGTGTGTATCAAACCTAAAAATGAGACGATTTTCAATCGTAAACGTTCAGCCACGAAGACACGAAGACACCAAAGATTATAATATAATTCTTTTAATGCCATTTTTAATAAGAGGCACGTTAAATAATCTTGAGTAATATATAGATATTTCTGCTCTTTCAGCTATTCTTTAAAAAATATTCCCCATCTGGCACGAAACTTGAACCATTTTTAACAGTGTATATAGTCATGAAACTTGAACCCATTTTTGAATAGGAGGTGTATAGTCATGAAAAAAGTATTTATATTGCCTGGTCTTTTGGTTTATCTGCTTTTATCCGGTTATTTGGTTATTGCCGCAACTAAGCCGCCGGGAGTGGGTGATGTGTTGCCGGAAATAATTCTTTCCGTTCCTCCAAAACCAGAGCACCAGAAATATCTTGGCCTGGCAGGCGAAGGCAGATTTACAATACCAAAGATAAAAGCAAAAGTTGTGTTAATAGAGATCTTCAGCATGTATTGCCCTCACTGCCAGAGTAATGCATCGATAGTAAATGAATTTTATCGTAAAATAGAAAATGATAGCAACCTAAAAGAGCAAATAAAGCTGATTGGTATTGGTACGGGGAATTCCTCATATGAAATCGATGTCTTCAGGAAGAAATATAATATAGAATTTCCCCTTTTCCCTGATGGTGATTATTCTATCCACAAAATGGTCGGAGAAGTTAGGACTCCCTATTTTATCGGAGTCAAGATTGGAGAAGGAGGAGCACACAGCATCTTTTATTCCAAGCTTGGTGGTATAGAAAATCCAGATAAATTCATAAGTTTAATGCTTGGTCTTTCCGGGCTCTAAAAAGGAGGTGTTTGTTGTGAGCAAGTATCTCAAGATAATAATGGTTCTTCTAATAACTCTGTTTGTTATGAGCAATTATGTATTCGGGCTATCCCGAGCATTCAAGGACAACATTTATAACCCGGGCAAGTTAAAACCTATAGACAGCACCGTAAAGATAAAGGTAGGTGAAAAAGTCCCGGATTTTATTCTTCCTTCTGTATCAGGAGATAAGATTGCTCTTAACCAGTTTAAAGGGAAAAAGCATGTAGTCATATCATTTGTTCCGGCCGCCTGGACTCCTGTATGCTCTGATCAATGGCCGGGATATAACATTGTAAAGGATATTTTTGATAAAAACAATGCGATACTCCTGGGAATTACTGTAGACAACATCCCCACACTTTTTGCGTGGATCAAACAGATGGGAAATCTCTGGTTTCCTGTCCTTTCCGATTTTTGGCCCCATGGCAAAGTGGCGAAGATGTTTGGAGTGCTTCGTTCTGACGGAGTTACTGAAAGGGCTCTGTTTGTGATCGACAAGGAAGGCATTCTTAGATATGCTTATGTGGAAGATATCAACAAAAGACCCGATCTAAAGATTCTTGTAACAGAACTGGAGAAACTGAGCGGTAAATGATCCAGAGGACGTTCATATTTCTCCACTACCTTTAAAATTCACAGGATGCTTTATTTTTGTATTAATAACTCAGGAGGATCCCATGTGGGAATATACCGAAAAAGTAAAAGATCATTTTTTAAATCCGCGAAATGTGGGTGTGATAGAAGACGCTGACGGTGTTGGCGAAGTCGGCTCACTGGCATGCGGCGATGCATTAAAACTCACTTTAAAAGTTGATGGCGATAAAAGAATTAGAGATGCAAAATTCCAAACCTTCGGTTGTGCAAGTGCCATTGCATCATCTTCCGCTCTGACCGAAATGATCAAGGGAATTACAATAGATGAAGCGGGAAAAATTACGAATAATGATATTGCGCAGTATCTCGGAGGACTCCCAAAGGAAAAGATGCACTGCAGCGTTATGGGCCGTGATGCTTTGGAAAAAGCAATAGCCAATTACAGGGGCGAACCGGAAAAAAGGGTTGACGGTGAAATTGTGTGTGAGTGCTTTGGGGTCACCGATCTTGAAATCCAAAGGGCGGTTAAGGAAAACAGTTTGAAAACCATCGAGGATGTCACGGATTATGTTAAAGCAGGCGGTGGGTGTGAGAGCTGCCACGATAAAATTCAGGAGATCATTGAATCTATTAACGGCACTCCTTTTAAGGAGAAGATAAGACATTCGGAATTGACCAATATCCAGAAAATCAGGCTTATTGAAGAGACGTTGGAACGTGAAATCAAACCAGAACTGAAAAAAGACGGCGGCGATATTGAATTTATAGATTTTGCCGATAATACGATCTTCGTAAAATTGCGTGGCACTTGCTCGACATGCAGCGCATCTCAAGTGACTTTGAAACATTATGTGGAAACAAAGATAAAGGAACAGGTTTCCCCTGAGTTGGTAGTAGAAGAGGTGGAACAATGAAGACGATATATTTGGACAATAACGCAACAACAAGGGTCGCCCCGCAGGTGCTTGAAGTAATGCTTCCATATTTAAGTGAGTTTTACGGCAACCCGTCCAGTATGCATTCCTTTGGCGGGAAAGTAGCACATAATATCGAGGAAGCGCGCGCAAAAGTCGCATCGATGATCAACGCATCACCTGATGAAATCGTGTTTACCAGTTGTGGAACCGAAAGTAACAGTACTGCCATCCACGCAACAATCTCGTCCATTCCCGATAAAAAACATATAATAACCTCAAGAGTTGAACATCCTGCTGTGAAAAATTTGTGTGAGTACCTTTCGAAAAAAGGCTACCGGGTTACATTTGTTCCGGTTGACCGAAAGGGAATGCTTGACGTCGATTATCTTTACAATAGCCTTGCCGACGATACGGCCATTGTCAGCGTTATGTGGGCAAACAACGAGACTGGTATGATTTTTCCGATTGAAGAAATATCGCAAGTCGTTAAGCACAAGGGGATTGTTTTTCATACCGATGCCGTTCAAGCTGTAGGCAAGGTGCCTGTTGATGTTGATAAATCAAAAGTAGACATGCTTTCTCTATCAGGACACAAGATTCATGCACCTAAAGGAGTCGGAGCCCTTTTTGTACGTAAAGGGACACGATTTTCTCCGTTTCTTATTGGCGGCCATCAGGAAGGCGGACGGCGAGGCGGAACGGAAAATGTCGTTTCCATCATCGGGCTTGGAAAGGCGAGTGAGCTGGCAGAAAACCACCTGGAAGAGGTGACAACCAGGGTAGGACTATTACGGGACAAGCTCGAAAGTGAATTATTAAGGCGAATTCCTAATGTAATGATAAACGGTGACAGTGAGAATAGACTTCCAAACACCACCAGTGTAAGCTTTGAATATGTTGAAGGTGAATCGATTCTTTTAATGATAGATGAATTTGGCATTTGTGCATCATCAGGTTCGGCATGCACATCAGGTTCTCTTGAACCTTCACATGTTTTGCGTGCCATGGGCGTTCCGTTTACGGCCGCCCACGGCTCCATACGTTTCAGCCTGAGTATCTATAATACTGAAGAAGAAATCGACTTTATCGTAGAAAAACTTCCACCGATTATTGAACACCTAAGAAATTTATCACCTTTTTGGAAATATTGATATTGTTTGATTTTTCCCGTCTTTTTGTTGTTCTTCATGAGAAATTTGAAGTAAATTTCCTCAGATATGTCTTGTGAGACAAATTTGTACCACAAAGGAATATGAGACAGCATGTATATTGCTCTATTTTCAATAAATATACCTATTTATAGATATTTTCTAACTGAAAATTAATGAGAACGCACTTTGGTGTATCGCTATATTATAACCTGAATCCTTCCTTTGGAATATATTTCAAACCCGCAGAAAATTGTAAAAACCTTGTTTTTCAAGGCATTACTAAAAACATTATACTACATTCATCCTTGGCACGAATTTTGATATCTAAATAGTAAGAGATACTTATAAAATGGAGGTGAAATATCCGTGAAGCCCTGTGATAAAAATATCAAAAGAACCCTTCAATTGACATCCGAAATGCTCGAACTTGCGGAAATAGGAGACGCCCAAAGAGAAGATACCGGATGCGGTATTCTTTACGGTGTTTTGCTTGATTCTGCTTATAAACTGATAAAACTTGCTGAAAAAGAAAAGGAGGCTCATATTAAGAAAGGTTGGTGGAAAAATGACTGTGAATAGAAAATGAATCGTGGTTATTGACAACAAAAATTAATAAAAATAGGAGGAACAACATGGGAAGTTTACAAGGAACTCAAACTGAAAAAAATCTTTTAACCGCCTTTTCAGGTGAATCTCAGGCAAGAAATCGCTATACCTATTTTGCCAGCAAGGCCAAAAAAGAAGGCTATGTTCAAATCGCAGACATTTTTACCGAAACCGCCAATCAGGAAAAAGAACACGCCAAAAGATTGTTTAAATTTTTAGAGGGCGGTGAAGTTGAAATCACAGGAGCGTTTCCCGCAGGTGTTATCGGAACGACCATAGAGAACCTGAAGGATGCTGCCGTAGGAGAACATTACGAGCAGACCGAAATGTACCCTGGATTTGCAAAGATCGCTCGCGAGGAAGGGTTTGATTCAATTGCCGCGGTATTTGAGGCGATTGCAGTTGCGGAAAAACAGCATGAAAAAAGGTATGTGGACCTTGCTGCCAATATAGAGGCAGGTAAAGTATTTAAAAGGGATGAAAAAGTGATTTGGCGCTGTCGCAACTGTGGTTATCTGCATGAAGGAAGCGAAGCCCCGGAAGTATGTCCAGCCTGTGATCATCCCCAGGCCCATTTTGAACTGCTAGGAGAGAACTACTAAACTAAACAAGAACACAGATAACCACAGATTATCAGGATATTTAATATAAAACTATCTGTGTTCGTCTGTGAGAATCCGTGTTCTATCTTTTTAAAGGAGGAATAAAATGGCTGAAAGACTTGAAATATACAAATGCGAAACATGTGGGAATATCGTTGAAGTCCTCCATGGTGGAGAAGGAGAACTGGTCTGCTGTGGACAACCTATGGTACAACTTGTAGAAAACACTGTTGATGCAGCCAAAGAGAAGCATGTACCGGTGATTGAAAAAGTTGAAGGCGGAGTGAAAGTTAAAGTCGGAGACGTTGCCCATCCCATGGAAGAGAAACACTGGATCGAATGGATTGAAATTATTGCGGACGGCAAGGCTTACCGGCAGTTTCTCAATCCCGGGGAAGCACCAGAAGCAATCTTCGATGTAGAAGCTGAACAGATTACAGCACGAGAATACTGCAATATACATGGTCTGTGGAAAGCATAAATTGGTAAGGGTGAAAGAATAGATTCAATGTTAGACAAAATTAATGGTATTAGCCAGAGTAGTTAAAGCTCCGCCTGAAGGCGGATTGTCTTATCTCATTTTTGTCAGATAAATTGGATAAAAGTATCCTGAATATCCTGTTGATCCTGTCAAAAAAAGTAAAAGGAGGTGATCATATGGCTAGTTGGAAATGTGGAAATTGCGGATATACGCTGGAGGCTGATACACCACCTGACCGGTGTCCATCCTGTAAAGAGAAATGTGAGTTTTTGGATACCACCTGTTATACCCCTGATTGCCCGCCGGGAGGTGTTGACGAACGGATAAAGTAAAGGAGTAAATATTATGGCCAAAGCATTAATCGTATACGCCTCAAGAACCGGGGAAACAAAAAAAATTGGTGAACTAATCGCTGAAGGAATTAGATTCTCCGGACATGAGGCAACGCTTTCAAAAGTCAATGACGTAAAAAAAGAAGCAGATCTTCAGGGCTATGATGCCCTTGTCTTTGGGTCGGCCACTTATCATGGCGGCATGATGCAGGGGATGAAAACCATGCTCTTTCTGGCTGAAAAAGCAGGCCTTGAAGGAAAAACAGGCGGTGCATTCGGCGCATTCGGCTGGAGCGGAGAAGCGCCTGGCCGTATTTTTGATACCATGGAAAACATTTTTAAGATGAACATGGTCAGCGGTCCTTTAAGGCTTAAATCGAGCTCTCTCGGAGGGGGACTTCAAATGGCCCAGGATTACGGCCGTGAGGTTGCCGAGAAACTATAAGTGTAGTACCAAGGAAATCTTTATCCATAGAACCTATAAAATATTTAGCGGCGCATCCGCGTTATATAGAATCGCAAAGCGGTGATATTAAAGGAGAATATTATGTCTACACCAAAGCATTGCCCGGGTTTTCAAAATTTCAAGACGTTAACATCGTTTTCATGCAAATGTCCCAACTGCGGTCAAGAAGTTGAAATCTTTTCTGATGAGTTTGACAGAACTCATGTGTGCAGTGAATGCAAACAAGAGATAGACTTTACACAGTGTAAATTGGAAGGAAAAGCATAAGGGGGTACTAATGGATGTAGTACTTCTTTCACGGCTGCAATTTGCAACCGCCACCATGTTTCATTTTTTGTTTGTCCCTCTGACACTGGGTCTTTCTGTACTGGTGGCCTTTATGGAGACAAAATATGTCAAGACAGGAGATGAAACGTATCTTAGAATGACGAAATTCTGGGGCAAGCTGTTTTTGATCAACTTTGCTGTTGGAGTTGTCACCGGTATTACACTCGAATTTCAATTCGGAACAAACTGGTCCCGGTATTCAGCTTATGTGGGTGATATTTTCGGTTCGCTTCTTGCCATAGAAGCAACTGTGGCTTTTTTTCTGGAATCGACTCTCATCGGTGTCTGGATTTTCGGGTGGAACAAAATATCAAAAAAGGCACATGCCATTGTCATGTGGCTTATTGCGGGTGCAGGAACCATGTCTGCTGTATGGATTCTTATGGCAAACGGCTGGATGCAGCATCCTGTCGGTTTTACTATCAGGGACGGCAGGGCCGAGCTTGTCGATTTTGCCGCGGTTGTGTTTAACAAGTTTGCCATCCTTGAGTTTTTTCATACAGTACCGGCGGCTTACATTTTAAGCGCATTTTTTGTTATGGGTATCAGTGCTTACCATCTTTTGAAAAAACAGCACATCGATTTTTTTACAAAGTCATTTCGGATTGCCCTTGTATTCGGGCTGATCTTTTCAATTTTCACTGCTATAACAGGGGATATGCATGGGGTCCATGTAACCGAAACCCAGCCTGCCAAGCTGGCCGCCATGGAGGCGCACTGGGAAACAACCACCCGAGCCCCTCTTCACCTCTTTGCCGTTCCAGATGAGAAAAATGAAAAAAATAGCGTTGAAATCGGTTCCATACCCGGACTTCTGAGCTTTCTCACTCGTCATGATTTTAATGCGGAAGTAAGGGGAATCAAGGATTTTCCGAAAGATGAAAGGCCCCCTGTATTACTTTCCTTTTTTTCTTTCAGAACAATGGTTGCCCTTGGAACCCTCTTTCCCCTTTTAACCATCATCGGATGGTTTAAAAGAAACCGTCTGGTTGAAAGTCCCGGCTATTTGAAGATTATGCTCTGGTCAATCCCATTGCCGTATATCGCCATTGAACTGGGATGGGTCCTGGCTGAAGTCGGCCGCCAGCCCTGGATCGTGTATGGACTGATGAAGACTTCGGATGCAGCATCTCCGGTTGCGAGTTCTCAGGTGCTGATATCTTTAATCGCATTTATTCTGGTTTACAGTCTTCTTGGAGCGGTCGGTTTCTATCTGATTGTAAAAAATGCCAAAAAAGGTCCCGAACCCGCATCCGATTGATGATTTTTGATTTTTGATTGACGATTGACAATTAAATATTAAATTTTTAATTATATTGGGAATAAAAAATGGTTTTACAGACAATATGGTTCTTCTTATGGGGCCTTTTATGGGCCTTGTTTTTCATGACAGACGGATTCGACTTCGGAATAGGAGCACTTTATCCGTTCCTGGGAAAAACCGATCAGGACAAACGGATTATGATTAATTCATTAGGGCCGCTATGGGATGGTAACGAAGTCTGGCTGATTACTGCGGGCGGCGTTACTTTTGCAGCCTTCCCCATAGTATATGCCGTAATGTTTTCATCCATGTATTCGGCCTTGATGTTGATTCTTTTTGCCCTGATTCTGCGCGGGGTCTCCTTTGAATTTCGAGGCAAGGTTGATGATCCGCGCTGGCGAAAAATCTGGGATACATGCATTTTTATCGGCAGCTTTACGCCGGCCCTTCTTTTTGGTGTGGCCTTTGCAAATATTTTTAAAGGAATTCCCATAGATCATAACGGCATCTATCACGGAACGCTATTTACGCTTTTAAACCCTTACGGGCTCCTTGGCGGCGTGCTTTTTGTAATGCTTTTTCTTGTACACGGTTCTTTATGGCTTGCCATCAAGACAGAAGGTGATCTGCATGAGAGGACTGCTTCCGTTGCCAATAAGCTCTGGCCGGTGCTTCTGGGTGTGGTGGTGATTTTCCTTATCGCCAGCAGGTTCTCCACACATCTTTATGATAACTACCTGGCCCATCCGGCTTTATTTCTTGTTATTCTGATAACAGTTTTTGCTCTTTTGAGTATCAAGTTTTTTCTGGCAAAAAGAGCTTTTTTCAGAGCCTGGTTTGCCTCGGCGCTTACCATTGTGGGATCAACGTTTTTCGGTATTGTCGGGCTTTACCCAAATCTGTTCCCATCGAGCTTAAATCCCAAATACAGCCTGACAGCACAAAACGCATCCTCAAGTCCTTTAACCTTGAAGATCATGCTGATTGTGGTAATAATTTTTTTACCCATTGTGATTGGATATCAGATATGGACATATAACCTGTTCAAAGGAAAGGTGACGAAAGAGGATCTGGCTTATGAAGAAGCGTACTAGAAATTGATCAACGCGATCAACGGAGATATTATGAAATTAAAAATAATTATTGTTACCTCGATCCTTTTTGGGATAGTATTTTCAGTTGCTATGGCAGCTGAAGTCCAAGACAGAGGGGCGCCGAACATTACGATTGAAGGAGGCAAAAAAGGTAATGTTTATTTTCCCCACCATATGCACCAGGACAATATAAAAGACTGCAACGCTTGTCATGATCTTTTTCCACAAAAAGCCGGAGTTATACAGGATTTAAAAAATCAGGGAAATTTGAAAAAAAAGCAAGTCATGAATAAAAAGTGCCTTAAGTGCCACAGGGCAAAGAAAAAGGCAGGGGAAGAAGCAGGCCCAACCAAATGCTCGGAATGTCATATTAAATAGTTTCCATCCATAAATGGTTATTTTTCCGATGAGCGGCGTTCTCCGCGGGTTTCCGCCCTCGACGTACTTCAAGTACGCTTCGGGCAAAAACCCTTGTGCGGCCTTGCTCATCAAAAAAATCCCTCATTTATAAATTGGAAACTACTTAGTGCTTAAATGTATTTATGGATGGACACTAAATAGTTTAGGAATAATTAAAATGTTTGTATTAGGATTACAGGGAAGTCCCCGGAAGAAGGGGAATACGAATTATCTGCTCACCACGTTCATGAACGAGGCTGAAAAATTAGGAGCCCGGACCCATGTTGTTCAAGCGGCGAAAAAGAATATTAAGCCCTGTATCGGTTGCGGTTTCTGTGAAAAAAATGGTTTTTGTGTCACCCAGGACGACGATATGAAGCCCGAGATCTATCCTTTGCTGCGTGAGGCGGATGTTATCGTGTTGGCCTCGCCCATTTACTTTTACAATGTTACCGCCCAGATCAAAGCACTCATTGACAGGAGTCAGGCCCTCTGGTCCCGAAAATATAAATTGAACCTTACCGATCCGGCCAGAAATTACAGGCGTGGCTTTTTATTGTCCCTGGGGGCTACCAGAGGGAAAAATCTTTTTGAAGGCGTCCACCTTACCGCCAAATATTTTTTCGATGCCGTAGCAGCCAGCTATGACGGGGGTCTCACGTATTGGCGCATCGAAAATCCCGGCGAAATGGAAAAGCATCCAACCATGCATGAAGAGGTCCGGGATGCGGTAGCTCGTCTTTTAAAACCTTTTCTGGCCCGGAAAATAATCTTATTTGTGTGCCGCGAAAATGCCTGTCGCAGCCAGATGGCCGCAGCTTTTACTCAATATTTGGCTGGAGATAAAATTGAAGCCTCGTCTGCAGGGAGCGAACCCGCAGATAAAGTCAATCCTGACATGGTGGAAGCCATGCAGGAAAAAGGGATAGACATGGCCTTCCGCAGAACCCGATCACTGAATGAAGCTCTTTTGGAATCACAACCGGATATTATTGTCACTATGGGGTGTTCAGAAGAATGTCCTGTAATCCCGGGTGCACAAATACAGGACTGGGATCTGCCGGACCCTGCCGGCAAATCCATCGAATTTATGCGAACTGTGCGTGATGAAATAGAAAATAGGGTAAAGGATCTTGTAAGCAATATTCCTATTTAGTGCCCGAACGAAAACTAGGATTTTTCGTTAAGATCAAGGAAGACGAAAATTTTAACCACCCCAGTACGATCTGCCGGACCTACGGGGCAGGCAGTAATACTGGTAGTATTTCGAGGATTAACCCACCAAAGTTCGGTGGCGGGTGAAAATTTGAGTCTGACGCAGATATTGGCGGAAAAGACAGTTTTCTTTCAGGCACTAGTTTCCCAATCGATTCCCGGCATGTCAAGGCTCTTGTCCAGAAACTCATTTAGCAGAGGATTCGACTTCCTGTGCATTAGACTACCTCTTATTCTGCAAAACCCATAAATCAGGATTTGTTAGGAGTCGGTTGGTTCGGTATCTTGTTCAGGTTTTTGTTTTGAACCCTTGGCAATTTCTTCGACAGTGTTGTAAACGGTTTTAAACGTTTCATGGAAACCGGCGGGGCCCACCCGTCCGGTTTCAATAAATTTAACGACAATTTCTTTGGTTGCTCTGAGAATCAATTCATCGATCGAGCCCATATAACACTCCTTTTTAGTTTTATTAATTATTTTGATCTGTTAGCAGAATAAATTGCCGGTGTCAAGATTCTCTCCCGCCGCTTTATTGCCAGGGTATTAAAAAATTCTGACAGTCTATTTGACACGAAACGTTTTATTAATTATTACAAGCTGTAAATGCAGGAACTACATCTCAAGTTTCGCGCCCTGTAAAGTGGAGAAAACAAACAATGTCAGCGTTAAATGAAAAGAATATAAAATATAATATCAAGAGTCCTGATACAGTTAAAGCCGACGTACTAGAGTGCATCGAATATGAATTTAAGTCCCGAAGAGACATTGATATTACCATTAAACAGCCGGAATATACATCTCTATGTCCAATGTCCGGACTTCCCGATGTGGGCTGTATAACAATCAAGTACCGGCCGGATACCAAAATCGTTGAATTAAAATCTTTAAAATATTACCTGTTGCAATACAGAAACGTGGGGATTTTCTATGAGAGTCTGGTCAACCGAATTCTGGATGACCTGGTTTCCGTACTGGAACCCAAGTTCATGGAAATTACCGGAGATTTTACCGCAAGAGGCGGAATTGCCACCGCCGTCAGCGCCGTATTCCAAGGAAAAAATAATGAATAAAAAAATTAAAGCTTTTTATGTAAAGATTCATATGTTTGCATGGATCTTGTTTTTACCGCTTTTCATCCCTCTTACTACAGGATGTTCTACTTATTCCTCCATGAAAAAAAATACAAAGAGGCTTATCCGGGATTATAAGGCTCCGGATGGAGATTTTAAAAAAAGGGTGGCCATTGCGTTGTTTGAAAACAAAACTGCTTTCGTCGGTAAAGGATTAGAAGAAAGTTTCACTAAAGATTTGGTGGAAGCCATCAAGATGTCATGCCAGGATATCCTTGTATTAGCTCCGGATGATCCCGACTATCCTGATGAACTCGCAGACCTGCCCAGGCAGGCATCCGGCTTGATCGAAAACTTTGATCTAGCCAAAACCGGCAGACAGCTTGGTTTGAATGCGGTGGTAACCGGAGCGTTAATTAATATCACAAATCATAAAGAGACTCGAGGAATCCTATGGTTCAAAGACATTCACAACTATGTCCAGGTCCAGGTAATGACGGAGGTATACGATACCCAGACCGGCGCAAAACTGCTTGATAAGAGTTATATGCGCAAAATTGAGGACGAGGATATATTATATGATGATGTATCATATTATGATTCAACCAGCAGGACCAATGAAATCAGTACCCATATAATAAATGATGCTTTGAAATCTATTGCTGCCGATATGGGAGAACAGATCTGTGATGCGGTCGTCTTACAGCCCTGGAAAGGATACATTACATCAATCTTCGCAGAAAAAGTTATCATTTCTTCCGGGAAAAATGTGGGGATAAAGCCGGGTAATATATTTGAAGTTTATAACAGCAACGGCGTATTTAAGGGAGCAAAAGAGCAGAAGTTCTTTATACCCGGTCTTAAAACAGGCGAGATTAAAATAACCGTTGTTTATCCTGACAGTGCTGAAGCTGTACGTTTTTCAGGCCAAAACATACAGCCAGGCAGTTCGATTAGCCTAAAAGATTAAACCTAAATTCTAACCCGATAAACGGTAATAGGTTCGTTAACCCCCTTGACATTTGCTGAAGGCAGAGTCTCAACTTCTATTTCACCGGGAAGTTGCTGAAAAGTTGAATCACTGATAAGGATCTCACCTCCTCTTGCCATGCCTTGCAACCGTGCGGCGATATTGACCGGCATTCCAATGGAAGTAAACTCCTTAATTCTTAATGAACCCAAAATGCCGGAAAAAACTTTCCCGGTTGAAATGCCTATGCCGA
>Ga0233415_10000708_pt1 | contig 15321 bp, 33 predicted proteins | sample Na_anoxic_12_MG_FD_188631 | JGI IMG/M metagenome (GOLD analysis project Ga0233415, IMG submission 188631) | Seawater microbial communities from Saanich Inlet, British Columbia, Canada - Na_anoxic_12_MG | ecosystem: Environmental > Aquatic > Marine > Inlet | place: Canada: British Columbia... | reverse complement strand
TCATCACTCCATTCAAGTGGCTTGCACTTTAAATGAAAGCTATTAGATTCATCTATATAAAAAAATGCTTCTATTACTTCCGAGCAATATGGATTCAAGCCAGTAGTTTCACAGTCGAGATAGACATTTATCATTTATTGATTACTCAAATATATATTAACTTTTAAACTTTGCTCTAAATGATCTAATGCTTGTCTTTTTTTAATCAACTTCTTTACTAGTTTGCCTCTAGTTTTATCTGTAAAGCTTGTAACATCTATTGTGTTTTTGATGTCAACACACTCGTTTGATAGTGCAATATGTTTAGAAGTTAGTTCTATGACTCTCGTTTTAAATTGTTCCATCATACTCTCCAAATAAAATTTAATAATCGTTTGTACCAGGGCATATATGTTTTATACTCCAGCGTTTCTGTTCTATGCTCTTCATCAATAAGCCAGTAGGCAATATCGCCAATTGCATAGGGGGCTGTATTCTCTTTTCCAGTTGGATCATTACTACCATGATCATAAGAATAGATATTGTCATTAGCTGAAACCATGTGAGTTAATTCATGATAGAAATTACCAACAAAACTTGCTATTGATCTATTTAGTTTATATCCATTTATATTAATAGTTGTTGGGTTATTTATGCTAAAGTATCCAATAGCCTTTGACCACTTCCATTTTGGATAATATACATTTATAAAAATATCATTTTCAATCAAGAACTTTTGTATTGATATAGCTATATGTTCATTTGTAGCATCGGTCATATCAAATTGATCAGCATCACATATATCATCTATCAATAACATTGTTACATCTTCGCTATTAGCCTCGATAACAGCCTCTTTTATTTTTAAATTATTACCTTTATATTTAAACATTTTTATCCTTTCTAAATGGTTTCATCTTGCATTCGCTATGAGATTTAGACGACGAGCCTTTTCTTTTAAAGTGCGGCTGCTCACATATCTCACATGATGCTTGTATATAATAATAATATTCTTTAAATCCAGTGATAGGATTTCTTTTTGTATAACACAAAACTCCATCATATCCTCTATACTCAAAAAAGTAATGTTCGGCTATCATTTTGCTAACATGAGTTATTTCATATCTATTCATCTAATAGACTCAATTCTCTTTTGAGTTTATTTCTTCTGTTAACTATACCACCAGCTTTAGAGCCATAGCTTCTTTTTAAAAATGATTCTAACATTGGATTCTCAGTAAGCTCAATATCATGTTGCTTGTAAAGTTCAATAATATCATCATAGGTTTTATCTATAGCTTTTTGATATGCTTTTTTACTTTCTTTGATCTCTCTTTTCTTTATGCGGTCTTCTCTTTGTTTTGCAAAACTATTTAATATATATTCTTGCTTGTCTTTATTTAAAGTGAAGTCATTTAATATTGTGTGTCTTTCTAGTATGTGGTCTCTATCTAGCATTTTAAAATCCTTTATGTATGATATTAACAAAAGTATTAAGCACGAAAAAACTATAAGCCAAGAAAGTTAATCCAGCTAAAATCATATCTAATAAATTAGGTCTAAGATTATTACTAGAAAAAAACAATGCTGCAAACATAGATAATGCGCAAAATAAATTTATATATGCTTCATAGTTTATAAATATATTATAAATGTTATTCATCAAAACTCCCGCCGCCAGAGCCATAGCCATAGCCATCGCCAGAGCCATAGCCATCGCCAGAGCCGCCGCCATAGCCGCCGCCATAGCCAGAGCCATCGCCATCGCCAGAGCCGCCGCCATAGCCAGAGCAATAGCCAGAGCCATCGCCATCGCCATAGCCAGAGCAATAGCCAGAGCCATCGCCATCGCCATAGCCAGAGCAATAGCCATCGCCAGAGCCATAGCCAGAGCCATAGCCAGAGCCAGAGCAATAGCCATCGCCAGAGCCAAAGCCATTATTTAGCTTTTCCATACACTAACCTCATCTATAGTTGCTTTTGCTTTTGCTGTAACATCGATTATCTCGATAGCCTCAGTCAAAACAATCTTATCAACTTCCTCTGGAAATTTACACTTCTCTGGCTTACTAGTTCCGCTTTGTGCGAACTGACTAAGGGTGCTTGATCCGTACCACTGATAAAATCTTCTAGCTCTTAACAATTCAACTTCTTTTCCGCTTCTAGATTTCAAGTAACCAGAAAACACACCAGCTGAATAAGTTCTAACAATAACGTATTGCATACCATCAAGCTCAGGCGCTTTTTGAGTTAATTGATCTTTTCTAACATACTCAACTTCATTAATTTTAATTGTTTCTATTTCATTCATTTAAATCCCTTGTCTAGCTTAAGTAGCTTTCTCATTTGCTCTTTAGTTATTTTAATTTTATTAGTATTACATACAGAACAAAGACCTGAGACAAGGTTTAACTCGCCTATAGGTGTCTCTGCTCTGCACTCGAGGCAGTTATCAAATGATTCATCATTGACACTTACCCCGACTACAATTTTCTTAATTTGATTTTTGCTTAACATTAAAATGGTATACTATCTGCTGCAAAATTAGCATCAGTCTTAACATCATAATCTTTTTGCTCAATAGGTTTTTGTGACTCACCACCTGATTTAGCATCTAGAAATTGAATAGACTTACCATTTATTTCAGTAGTGTATTTTTTATTCCCTTCTTTATCATCCCATGACCTAGTTTGAAGAGTTCCTTCAACATAGCATTGACTTCCTTTTTTTAGATATTGATTTGCTAGTTCGGCGGTCTTGCCCCACAATACGACTCTATGCCATTCGGTTTTTTCTTGCTTTAACCCTGATGACTTATCATTCCAAGTTTCAGAAGTGGCAAGTGAAAAATTACAAACGGCTGCCCCCGATGGTGTGTGTTTTAGTTCTGGGTCTTGACCCAATCTTCCAATCAATAACACCTTGTTTAATCCTGACATTTTATTCTCCCTTGTTTTTATATTCGTTAATTTTATCAACTAACGCATCATAGTTCATACCACTAATTATTCTAGAGGTATTATTGTCAAATTTATTATTGGCTTTTAAAAGAATTGTTAGCTCTGTTCTTGCATCATCCATTGCCTCACGCTCACTTAATGGTAAGTCTTCTCCAGTAAAAATATTAATACCCAAACCATGCAATGCAATTGCTTTTGCTAAGGCTCTTTGAAGAGAGCTATTTATTTGCATGGCATCTGGCTTCATCACAGACTTGTTTCTAAAATCGAACACAGGATGAAGTTGCTTTCTTGTTATATCATTAATTGTGACTGATACTTCAACAAAACAACCTGCCCCAGTTTGCAAGTATGGTAAATCATCCCATGTTCTATGTTCCCAAGTTGCCAAGGGATAATGCTTTAATAAAGTTTCTACTGCCGATGCCCAAGATAGATAATTAAATTTATTCTTTTGCTTAACATCTTCTTTAACATTGATTGAACTTAATGTTTCAAATACTGATTTTTCATTCATCTCTAAAAACCTCTTATATATATTGTTTGTAATCCTCATTAGTGTTAATTGCTCGACACTGTAAGTCACTGTTATTTCTATTGTTTGATATTCTTTGAGTCTCTTTCATTCTCCACACTTTTGCAAGCTCTTCTTTATCAAGTCTATAAAAATTATCATGCCAATCAAATAGAGGAGACATTTCCCAAAGATCACTCGTAAATATTTTTCTTTGCTCTTTGTCTATTCCAACAAGTTGCGCATAATACCATTCTACATAATTGGTTAATTGCTCTTGAGTGTATTTGGTTAGCCACATAGCTTTTAAAGCATCTCTCTTTCTTCTATGCTGCCTAGCAATAGGGTCGTCTGAAGTAGATATTGTTTCGGTTTTTTTATAAGAACTAACAACAGACACGATGTCTTTATATGCAGGGAACTTATCAAATTTGTCGGGAATTGAGTTAAAACCTTGTTTACATTCAACAAATCCAAAGCCTTGTTCTTGCAATCTATCACAAATATATTCTATCTTATCATCGGTAACAAAGCTAAAAAGCTTTCCTATCTTTCTAAGAGAGTTTACCATCTCGCTGCGCTGTCTTTCTTTTGCGACAACGTTGGTCAAAGCCAGCTTATCTAATTCTACTGGGTCAATTTGATTAAAAGCTTCTGCGCTTCTATTGTACTGAAAAGTCATTACCAACCTCATTATGTTTTTGTTTTTATACAATATATACAATTTAAATTAAATATAAATAATTATATGAAGAGTATATAAATATTATATAGAAGTTGATTGTTAATAGATTTTATCTATCAGTTATATAATTTTAATAGATAAATAATATTGAACTATCTAATTTTTAGATTTTACTAAGCGTGTTGTATTCTATAAAACTACAAGTCTACCAGAGGGGTTACTGTTTATCCTTATATATCGGCAAGCGCTGGTGGATGCTGAATATGCAAAGCGGCTAGATGAAAAGTGCGACGAGAAGCTAATACATTTAGACTAGATGAGAGAAACATCATAATAAACTTGCTCAATGCCAATATAGACGGTCAATAGAATGAGCTTAGACTAAAGACGATAAAGTGGTTTGTAACCAGCCTATTTAGACTAGGTATCTTAACGAGGAACAATAAAGCTTTATAATGTGATCTAGGTAAATACTTTTAAGTAACTAAGTCATAGCTTTACTAGAATCCCTATGCTCAAAAAGCTATATAAAAATTACAATCATATATATAAGATTTTATTATTAGATTATAGTTACTAAAACATTAACATCTGAGGTAATTATGAGTGACATGAAATCAACTTTATTATTATTAAAAAACAACATAGCTGGAGATTGCGATTCTTTATATAACGAAATTGAATCAGTTAGATATAGACTAAAACTTTATGAGTTGGAACTAAAACATAACGATTATGACGACATTAGCATAGAAGAACAATTAGACTCGATAGAAAGTGTTAAGATAGAGTTGAATGAATTAAAGATAAAGAAAAGTGTTTATGATCGTTTAAATAGAGAAATAGAAGGATATTTAAACTAATTAGAAATCATATCTTTCAAATAGCAAGCGGCTTTAGATTTTAGACTTTGCAATATTGGTTCTTTCCATAATATTTTTGTATGAGCAATTATCTTTTTAACTTCTATTTGACTTGGCGAGTGAAAAACACACAAAGCAAAATAGTCGTCTTTACCTAATCTATCTAATTCACTCTTTTGTATAAGCCAAGAATTTTTAACTGGACTATCAAATCTGCAACATTTTACATGGATATTAGAAATCTTATTAAGCTCACGACTAAATGTAGTCAAATCTGCACCAGAATCGCCACTGTTTGACAGCTTAAAGCAAGGATATGATACCAAGTAGCCTTTTTTGTCTAAGTGCTTTAAGACGGCTAATTCAGCAAGCTTTCCTGAGAAATGATCAAATATAAGCTTTTCAGTAGATGCGTACTTATTTCTAACTTTATAATATTTCTCGGTTCTAGCCGTAACTGCATAGCTAAAATTAAGACATAAACCTATTTCACTATTACTGAGTTCTATCATTCTTAAATGGTTGCAAGATTTTCATTATAAGTAAAATGAGTTTGATTGGATGTAAGTAGTTGTATTAATTTGACATGTTCAGCTTTTCTATAATTTTTACATTAGCTGAACATTTAGTTTGACTTTAATAACATAAATGTTATTATGCATGTATTCAAACATTAACAATTATCAATCTGAGGTGAGAAATGACTAAAAAAGAAAAAGCTAGAATTGAAGAAATTTTCAGTGAAAGAATAAATTCACTTGTTAGCTGTGCTGGTTCATTAGCACTAGAAAAACTATATGAAGATGATAAAGAATTTTATGATAGAGAAATACAAGAAATAGATAATCTAATTAATATATTACATAATCTAGAGAAACAAATATTAGAATAATAAAAATAAATCTGAGGTAATTATGAGCAAAATAGTAGATGAAATACGTAATCACAAAAACACAATACTAGACAATAATGAAATTATAGTAGAGCTACTAACTCAAATGGTAGAACCTAATATTGTAAGAAATAATTATGTATTATCCGTATTGAGAGAACAAAATAGATTGTTAAAAATAGTAATTAAAGAGCTTAAAGAAAAGCTAAAAGGCTAAAAATGAAAACTAAAAAGACTATAACATTTACTATGTGTATTGATTTAATAGACAGACTAAAGCAACTTAATAAAGATGAAGGCTTAAATATGTCATATACAGCAGAACAGTTGTTTATTGAATGGCTAAAAGCAAGGGAGTGAGAAATGATTTTTGAAAATTGCAGTAGCGAAGAACACCATAAGACTTATGAAGATTTTTATTATGAACATATAAAACAAATTAATTCTCTTAAGCAACAACTTAAAGAAGCTAACGAGGTTATAGAAATATTAAATAACAAAGCCACTGGTAGAGAATATGGTCTTGATGCGGAAGATATATGGGAAATAAGCAAGATTTATATAGAAAAATATGGGAGTGAGACATGAGTAATGAATCTTACGTGAATGGCTATGACGATGGTAAATCAGACTGCGATATTGAGTGGCAAAAGGATTATGAAAAATTAGAGCAACAACTTAAGGAAGCTACTGAGGTTATAGATTATTATTTACCTATACTAGAGGAAAGATTAGCGTGTGGTGCATATGCTAGGCAGCACAAAAAGAAGTGGAGTGAGAAATGAATGTAATAGATATGCCAATAAGGTGCAGTAATTGCAAGAAACTAGTCGATGAAGGTCAGATATTTAAAACTGACTCAGAAAAAGGATTTATTGGAGAGTGTTGTTCTTACTTGTGGGGTGACATTGAAATTTCAGAGTTAGAAGATTAAAAAGAATAATAGGTGAAGCTGGTGAGAAAACTTGAATTTTTAGACGGTGTTTCAATAGGTATTATAATTTGCATAATAATAAGCAAGATTATAGAGGTGATATTTTTATGAATATACTAGAAATAACTTACGGTAATTTAATTATAGAAAAAGAGAGACTTGAGAATAGAGTTGAAAAGTTAGAACAACAACTTAAAGAAGCAAGAAGGCACTTAACCGAATCTGTTGTGAAAGAGTGTAAGTGTAAAGCTAATATTAGTGTTAATAATGATCTGGTTAATAGAAATTTAGAGCTAAAGAAGCTATTAGAAAGAATCGCTGGAGCGTGCGGAAATACAAATGCTAGTGATGACTGTAGGGATATATTGAAGCTGTATAAAGAATACTTAGATAAATACAAAGCAAGGGGGTGAGAAATGAGCTATCAAGAAAAATGTGAACAACTTTTTAAAGACAATGGATTAATGAAAGATACTCTAAAGACAATTAGAGATATGACATTAGATGTTACAGATAATGATAAATTTATTAGAGATGCTGAAACAATCAAGGCATTAGTAAAAACAATTTTAGCGGTGGTGAGTGATGACAAACAATGAAGCAAGCGAAATTATTGCAAAATATATGAGTTATGCAATAAGAAGAAATGGTAAAATACATAAAGATGACAAATCCATTGAGGTAATATTTACCAAGTCTTTAGATAGCTTGATACCAGTTTGGAAGAAAATTGCAAAGGATTCATCTAGGTGCGTAGATATAAATGCTTTCTTTAGTGACGAATCTTCCTGTGAGTTTAGTGTAAGTTATAATGGGTGGTTTGATGAGTCTAGTGAGTGGGGAACTGCTCAAGAGTCGGCTGCTCATGCAACAGCGAAGGCAATCTTGGCTCTGGAGAAAAGAAATGAATAATGAATTAGAAGCATTAAAAGAAGATTACAAAAAGTTATTAGTTCAAGTGCAAGCTGAAATGGTGCAGAAAGAGCATTATAGAACAAAGCTTAGTGACACAGATGAATTATTAAAGATGAAGCAAGCAAGGATAGATCGACTTGTTGAGAAGTTAGAGTTAGCAAACAATAATTATCAGTGCTTAGCAATGGATATCAGAAGAAATCTATAAAAACTAAATAACTCAAACTTAAATACCTTTTAATAGCTCATTGCATTAATATAGAATAATGTAATGAGCAATCTACATATAATCCCATTTGCACAAACAACAGAAGAAAGAATCCATGCAAGAATAGATGCATTCAGAAAAGACTTTATAAGCCAAGACGGTGATCTTGAACTTGCAAATAAACTTATAAGTTTAGTTGTTGAATATTTACAAGAATTTGACGATGAATTGCATTTAGATCAAGCATATTTAAAACTAAATGAATCTATTTTTTATTTAGACAAATATATGTATGGGTGATATATAAATATAGCAAGTTAAAGCCTCAGATACTTTAAACAAGCAAACCATTGGTTTTTCGGTATTCATCTCCTGACTAACTATAAAGAAAGCCTCTAATTAAAAACTAGGGGCTTTTTTGTGCCATCTTTTTGACATCTCATAATAAATTGATAATGATTAATAAAACGAAGCTGTGCTTCAAACTTATTAGCCGTGCTAAAAGGTCATTATGTCAGAAATCAAAAGCGAATCTATCACGTTAGTTGATATTGATTCTATTATCCCAAATCCAAAAAATGCAAATCGTCATTCAATCGAACAAATTAAAAGATTAGAAAAATTAATTACATATCAAGGTTTTAGAAATCCTTTAATAGTTAGTAATAGAACTGGTTTTTTAATTGTTGGTCATGGTCGATTAACTGCTGCTCAAAACTTAGGCATCGAGAAGCTACCAGTTATCTATCAAGATTTTCAAGATGAGGCTCAAGAATACGCTTACTTGATTTCAGATAACGAAATAGCTAGATGGGCTGAATTAGATAAACAAGCAGTTCATATTGAATTAGAAAATTTAGACATTGAACTTGATTTATTAGGCATTGAAGATTTTACCATCGAAAAAGAAGAAAAAAAAGAAGACAAACCTGTTGAGTTGAGTTTTGAATATAAATTAGAAATAGATTGCAAAACGGAAGAAGCTCAACAATATCTACTAAGCGAGTTGGAGGATAGAGACTATGAAGTTCGAGTTCTCTTATAATACAAAGCCGAGTCAATCATTCAGATCAAAAACTCTAATGGGTCAATATGATCTTGAAAATAAAGAATCTATTCAAACATTTAAAGGTGATTATAATTTACCTGACAAGTGGAATATCGGATTAATAGTTGGTAATTCTGGTTCTGGAAAAACATCAATATCTAAAAATGTATTTGGCGAGTTTGATTCATGCGAATGGTCAAAAGATTCATTGATTGATAATTTTGATAAAAAATTAAACATGGAACAAATAACTTATGCTCTCGGCAGTGTTGGCTTCAATAGTGTGCCGTATTGGCTAAAACCCTTTGATGTATTGTCTAATGGTGAGAAGTCGCGTGTAGAATTGGCTAGAATGGCATTAGAGAAAGATTTTGTAGTATATGACGAGTTTACATCATTAGTTGATAGAGATGTTGCTAAATCAATGTCTAACAGCGTTCAAAAGCTATTCAGAAAATTAGATAAGCAATTGATAGCAGTTACTTGTCATCATGACGTTTTAGATTGGTTAAATCCTGATTGGGTTTATGATACCGATGAAAAAAAATTTTATATCCCAAAGTTGAACGAGAAGAAAAACTCGAGTTCAAAATCAAGCGAGTACAAAAATCAACATGGGAACATTATAAAAAGTATCATTATCTGAATGAATCAATTGGTAGTGGGCATTATTATGAAATGACTTTAAATGATAAGCGTGTTGGATTTTTATCAATTGCTAGATTTCCTCACCCTCAAGCAAAAGACATCATGACTATAGGTAGAATTGTTGTCGTTCCGGAATTTCAAGGGTTTGGAATAGGTATGAAGTTTATGAAAACTATAGCTGACTTATATAATGGTAATAGAATTAGAATAACCACCAGCTTAAAACCATTTATGATTGCATTGAATAACAATAGAAATTGGAAGTGTGTTCGTAGTGGTAGAGTTGGCAAACCAGGCAAGAATAGCATGATTCATGCTATTAAAGACTCTAGTGTTAGCTACAATAGAATAACAGCAACATTTCAATATAACGGTGATTTATGACAAAAGAAGCTGGTAGACCCAAAATAGAAATTAACTTTGAAATATTAGACGCTCTAGTTCAATTTAAAGTCACTAAAATATTTGTAGCTGATTATATGAAAGTTTCAGAAGATACGATTGAAAAGCGTATTAAAGAAAACTTTAACATGACATTTACAGAATATTCTAAACTAAAACAGCAAAGAACAGGATTTAAGCTACAACAAAAATGTATCGAGCAAGCACTTGCAGGAGATAGAACATTAATGATATTTGCACTTAAAAACATGGCTGGTTGGTCTGATAAATTAGAACAAACTGCAATTGATGGCGGTATCAAAATAGATAAAATAGACTTGGATAGAGATGACTTACAGCTTTAAAAAAACAGCTATTCAATATGAAGCTACTAAACTAATGGCATCACCTCCAAAGCATATAATGTGTTATGGTGGTTCAAGATCAGGTAAAACTTTTAATATTGTTAGATGTATTGTTGCCAGGGCTGCCAAATGTAAATCAAGACATATAATATTAAGGCTAACATTTAACGCATGTAAAACTTCTATTTTTATGGATACGTTCCCAAAGGTCATGGCTATATGCTATCCTGATTTAAACTATAAAGTTAATAAGTCAGACTATTGTGTGACACTTCCAAATGGTAGTGAGGTTTGGTTTGGTGGCTTAGATGATGATAAAAGAGTTGAAAAACATCTAGGCAAGGAATACTCAACTATATTTTTTAATGAATGCTCACAATTAAGTTACTCTTCAATACTGATGATGCTAACTCGATTAGCTGAAAAGTCTGATCTTAAAAAGAAAGTTTACTATGATGAAAACCCACCATCTAAAAAACACTGGTCATATTGGCTGTTTATTAAAAAGCTAGATCCAATAGAGTCTGAGCCATTAGACGAACCAGAGGATTATACATCTATCGTTATGAATCCAAAAGACAACATGGATAATATTGATGCTGATTACCTTAAGATGCTTAGTAAAATGCCTGAGAAAGAGCGAATGAGATTCTTAGAAGGTGAGTTTACTAATGATGATGATGGTGCTGCTTATTATTCTTTTGATAGGGAAATTCATGTTGGCGAAACAAAACAACTATCAGGAACTTTATTTATTGGTATGGATTTTAATGTCAATCCAATGACAGCCGTAATTGTTCAGTATATTGGTGGTAAGTTTTATGTACACGATGAAAGATATTTAGAAAACTCTGATACGTTCAAAATGTGTGATAGCTTAATCAAAGGCAAGTATTTTGGAACTGTAATCCCAGATAGTACAGGTAAGAACCGTAAAACATCAGGTAAATCAGATCATAACATACTTAAAGACAATGGTTTTACTATCCCTCATGTATTTAATCCCTTCGTTACAGACCGAGTAAACAATGTAAATAGACTTTTAACAGAAAATAGAATTATAATTAACCCTAAGTGCAAAAAGTTAATAGGTGATTTAGAGAAGGTAAGCTGGAAAGATAATAAGTTAGACCAGAAAACAGATAGTTCTTTAACTCATATTAGTGATGCACTCGGTTATGCTTTATGGCATTTAGACCCGATTGTAAATGCAGCAAGACAGCCAGTAAAAATTAATTCATACAGATAGGATATAAAACAATGATTAACTTATTAGACCAGGCACAAAGATTTAAACTAATTGCTGATATGAACAGCGAGAACAATAAAGCTAGAAAACAATGGTCGCTAAGATCAAGTGAAGTTTCTGGTGGTCGCATGGAGCAATATGTTAAAGAGCGATTACTTGGAGAGTTAGATAATAGCTCTGTTAAAGAAATGCCTATTGTATCTAGCATTAATATTCAAAAAGCTATTTGCGACAAGAAAGCAACTATCTATAAGAAGAAACCTACAAGGCGATTCACTGAAACAACACCAGAGGCAACAGATACAATCAATTTAATATATAAAGATATGAAACTTGATATGAAGCTTAATAAGTCTAATAAGAATTATATCTATCAAGATCAATCTATTGGTATGATTGTTCCAAAGAATGGCAAATTAATAGCCAGAGTAATGAAAATGCATCAAATAGATGTTGTTCCAAGTGCTAGTGACCCAGAGACAGCAGAGATGTATATCTTATCGGCATTTGATAGAACACTTTATATTCAGCATGATACTGATAAAGCAGATTATGACACCGCTACTGGTTATCATGGTAGATCAGTAAGGTCTACAGCAGCAGAAGATCAAAGCCTGGAGATAGCTGAAAAATATCAATTTCAAAAGTATGTTGAAAAATATATTGTATGGTCTAAAGAATATCATTTTATGATGAATGGATTAGGTGAGGTTATTAATCCAGCTACAGGTGAGATGTTTGAGCAAGGTGAAGACATAGATATTTCTAATCCTATTGGAATGCTTCCATTCTTTGAAGTGGCTAAGGATAAAGACTTTGAGTATTTCGTTAGAAGCTCTAATGCATTAACTGACTTTACTATTCAATTCAATACACAACTTTCAGATATGGCTAACAATATTAAGATGAATGGATATGCCGTGGGCGTTTTAAAAGCTCCCAGCGATATGATGCCACAAAATATAACGGTTGGTGCGGCTATGATGTTAAAGCTGCCAACTGATAATCCAGATGCTGAAACCGATTTTGAATTTACATCGCCCAACAGCAACATAAGCGAAATCTCGGAAGCTATAGATAAATTCTTGAATTACTTTGTTACAAGTGAAGGATTAGGTGGCTCAGTTGTTAATAGTCGTGGTGATAGTGAGAAAGCTTCAAGTGGAATAGATAGATACTTAATGATGTTGTCTAAAATAGAAGCTCACTTAGACGATTATGAAATGTTTAGATGTGCTGAACATGACATATATGAAATAATTAAACAGTGGCAATTAGCATTAGCTGGTTCTGATCAATTAATGGATAAGTATAAAGTTTCTATACCTGTTGATTCAGAATTAGAGATTGATTACTACAAGCCAGAGATGATTGAAACAGAATCAGAGAAACTTACTAATATAGAAAAGAAAATGGATCTTGAGCTAATGAGCAAGAAACAAGCCGTTATGGAGCTTCACGGAATTGAAGATGAAGAAAAAGCTCAAGACTTATTAGATGAAATAAAAAAAGATAACGAGTTCAATGCTCCAGAATTACCAGAGCTTCCAAACATGATAGAGGTTGATGAAGATGACGAAGAAGAAAGCTAAAGGTGAATTTACTGTTAGTCTAAATGAGCTATCTCAAGAGATTGATCTTAAAGACTATTTAGGAAGAACACCATCAGCAAAAGAAAAAAAGCTTTTTGCCGAATTGGCTATCGATACTATTGAGAATAGAACTTTAGATGGTAAAAATATTAATGGTCGTAAGTTCAAGAAGTATAGCAAAGCCTATGCTGAGTTTAAGGGAGTCACTCAAGATAGTGTTGATATGTTTCTTGAAGGTGACATGCTGGATTCTATTAAGAGAAAAAAGAAACTAGAGTCAGGAGATACGGTTTTCATACACTTAAATGACAAACTTGAAACTAAAAAAGGCTACAATCACATGACTAGAAAAACTAAAGCTAATCCATTGCCTAAAAGAGAGTTCTTTGGATTAAACGATGATGAAGCTGAAAAGATAGCCAAGAAGATAAAGCAACCAGACAAAAAGAAGTCAGTATCACTAGCAGAATTAAGAGCAGCATTAAACTTATTAGATATAGAGCAAGTGGAGTAGGTGTGAATAAATATCATTGTGATACATACAAGTGTGATTTCTTTTTTTATAATGGCGTAAAACCGGATGTTTTTTGCAAAGATATTGCCGACAGATTTGGAGATGATAGGCAGCCAAACTCTTTAGGTGATGGATTATGTTTAGAGCTTCGCAACAACCACAATGGAGCGGTTGCGTATGTTATATGGGTTAGGTTCAAGAACATGTATGCCGAACTAGCTCACGAGTGTTTACATGCAACAATGTTTTTGTTCGAGCGGCGAGGAATAAAAATAGATCCAAACAATTCAGAGCCAACTTGTTATATGGTAGAAAAGTTAATGAGGGTTGCTATAAATGGCTAAACTAAAGATAAAAAATCTTAAACAAGTACAAACATCTTTGAGATTGAAGATTAGAAAAGAGTTACGTCGTAAAGATGTAGCCAAAGGTGTTGCTCAGATAGTTGTTGGCGAGATTCAAGATGGTGACTTTGGTAGACCGTCAGAGCCTTATAGAGATTGGCGAGAAATGAATGATGGCATAAATAATACTGATCCAAAGTATGAGAGAGATAAAATCAATATTACGTTTACTGGTGAGCTATTAAAAGATTTGATTAAAAATGTCAAAGCATCTTTTAGCGGTAATAAATCAGAATATGTATTAGAGCATACTGACGGAACGCATAAAGCATACAAAACTAAAAGCGGCAAAACTAAAAGATCTAGTTATAAAGATATTAGCAAGGGTGTTCAAAAGTATTATCCATATTTAAAATTTAGTAGCAAAACACAATCAAAGGTGATTAAATTTATCAGAGATAAAGTTTTTAAGAATTTGAAATAGTCAACAGTGTTGACACATTAAGGCAAGGGGCTTTAAAATGAATGAAAGTACAAATGAGTCAGTGACTCAACCAGAAGTGAACAGTGTTCAACCTGAGATCAAAACCGAAACTAATTCTAATGTAGATGGCTACAAGAATGATATGTTTAGGTACAAGCAAGAAGCAAAAGAGTTAAAAGCTAAGTTAGAAGCTATTAATCTTGAGAAAGAGCAAAAGAATGGAAACTTTGAGAGTGTTATTTCTACGCTGAAAGACAAGGTTAAAGAGTATCAAAATGAAGCTGCTCAACTTAAAAGCAACTTTGCTGAAAATGCTTTAGATAGAGCAATTGAAAATACTGCTATCTCTAAAGGATTAAAAGGGCAACAACTAGACGCATTTATGAGATTAATTGATCGTGATGCAAAGGGTGTTGTTGAATTTGATGAAAAGTTTAATGTTAAATCGGAAGATGTTACAGGTTTGGTTGATGATCATTTAAAAAGATATGGAGACATATTTAATAGAAAAGTAAATGTTGTAGATCAATCACCTAATAACAATCCAATTAACAGAGACACTAATAAATTTGATAAGAATAAAGCTAGTGCTGATGAGATTGTTGCTCACTTACTAGCCAATAAAGATAGATTGAAATAATAATAAAAACTAATAACAAAGGAATGTAAAATGGCTGATGCTATCCAAACACTACCGAATACTAAAAACGATCTAATCGTTTCTGCTGTTCAAAAAAACCTAATCG